>Ga0208791_1000034_pt1 | contig 63422 bp, 77 predicted proteins | sample 11_taG_FD_184084 | JGI IMG/M metagenome (GOLD analysis project Ga0208791, IMG submission 184084) | Marine viral communities from the Subarctic Pacific Ocean - 11_ETSP_OMZ_AT15265 metaG (SPAdes) (version 2) | ecosystem: Environmental > Aquatic > Marine > Oceanic | place: Pacific Ocean | collected...
AACTCAACAATACCTGTTGACATCCGCTTGAAGTAAATATCCGGGATAGTAATCTCAGATACTTTCGTAAATTTAGTTGAATTGATTCCTAAGTTCATAATTGTCGTGCTTACAATATAATTATATCGGAGTTCCTTATGGATCTACCACGCGAAATGAGGTTTCGCATCATGCTTCTCGACCATATCGTAATGAAGCTTAAGAATCTCTTCTTCTATGATCATCTCTTCTTTGAAGTCTCTCATTTCAGTATGAGTAAGCCCATGTCTTGATGCATAATCTAAATCTACAGATGTTAGAAATGCTCTCCGCTCCCGCTTAGGAACTTTAGTAAGGGTATCTCCAGGCTTGAGGTAGCCCATTTCAATTAAATCCTCTCTCGTTGGCTGCATACCAATATTATACGATAGTTCCTTCTGCTCTCCACGCATCAAAAGTAGCTTTGAAAGGTTTATCTTCAATAGTTTCTACAAGCTCAAGCATGTCAGCTGCAAGATCTCTAATTTCCTTTTGTGCATTCTTACTTTTCCGCAACTTAATAAAGTTCGCGAAAGATCTCATGTTAAACGTAACATCTGCCTGAATCTGACTGTTGTATGTCTTAAAGAATCTTGCACTCTCCTTCGCGCGAACTCTGCCCAAGCTGGGTTCTAGAGCATCAATGCATTGGTGATATAATATGTTACCTGTCTGCACAAAGTCTGCTAATTTAGTCTGCCAATGAGCATCCCAATCATCTGGAATAAAGTATTTATCTTCTTTTAGCTCCTTGTATCGCGCCGACTCAGCATTAAGCGAAGATAATCTATGCTTAAGTAAATGAATATGACTGGCAATATCGCAATTAACAAGAAAATGGACGCTACCTTTTTCAAAAGGGGTCTCGTGTCCATTGCTCCATAGCATGTTGATAAGTTTTGGAATCCTCTGCCTTTTCTTTTCATCTAATTCTCTACTGGTTGAAGTCCAAGCGCTGCATGCTATAACTTCATCACTACCATAGTAACCTAATAATTCTACCGAGTTGTTCATTTATAGATTAAAATTATTTCTCTTCAACATTAAAATCTTCTTTAAACTTTTTATAAGTTATTACTTCTGTACTATCAGAGTCAATCTCTACACCGATATCCTTGCCCCATTCACTTGGAGTTTTTTTCGAGAACGCTTTATCATAATTACTAAGATACAACTCATTAGGAGGATCTGACTTAATAAACTTACCGGTTACATCGTTCTTCGCGACGTTTATATTGCTGAATGCCATAACTTATAATAATATATATGCGTACGTTATCAACTTATAAATCTTTCCAGTTGGTAATAATTTCAGCAGGTGAGTTAGCTTCCAAGTTATTAGCAAGCGTCTGAATTAAAGGTCTCATCTCATCAAGCTCTTCTACAAGACGTTGAGCATAACGAGCATCAGTCTGAGTAAAGTCTTGAACATCATTCATAAGTAAGGCCTCTTGTAAGTCTTGCATAAAGAAGAATGCATCCTTAACGTAATGACCGCTAATCATTCTACGACCTTGCTTATCTTTTCTTGCTGCCATACTTAATTATATTATAGTTCCTAAGCGCAGACGTTCTTGCTAAAGTTCTTAACAGCGCTACGAGCTCCCTTAGGGCAGAACCTATCCTTATTCTCTCTCCAAGTCTCAGCAGACATAATCTCAATCTCCGCGCCAACCTTGCCAGTATAAACCATACGACCTTTCGGAGGCTCTACAGGGTTCTCATTAGCGCATCTAATACAATTACTAAAACCGGCTTCTACACGGGCCGGCCTAACAAGGCAACCACACGCACAATATACAATCTTCATTACTCTATAATTGTACGAGAGTTCCTTTTTATTATTACTATTGCTTTTTTGCCATAGCGTCTACATCCGCAATACCATATTTGTTGGATAGACCCATTAGAGTAGGAGCCCATAACCCGACAAAAATTCCATGCCATAAATTAACATTAGTATACAGATAAATTGAAACCAATACAGATACAAGTGATGCAATAAAGAACAAGAGTGATATTTTTTTATTCATACTCAGATTATAATATAGAATCTAGTAGAGTCAACATAAAAACCCTCTGCAGAATAATCCACAGAGGGTTGAGTATATTAGTTTAGTTTAAAAGAACTTACTAAAAGAAATACCAGTAAGAGTCTCATCATCTGAGCCAGCGTAAATAGTACCAGCTGTATCCGATGCGACATCTACAAAAGAGACAAAAGGAGTGAGAGTTATTCCTCCGATGTAGCTATTGAATTCGTAATCTTTACTAACAGTGAACTGTGTATGAGTAAATTCAGACTCTTCAAAGCTGTAACCAACAGTAGCAGTTACATCAACCAACACTTCATTATCCTCTACAAAAAAGAAAGGATCAACGGAACGTTTAGCTGTAAGTTCAAAGTAACCTAATCCATTACCTTCAGTAGCAAAATACTGAGTAGCTACTACATCAGCAAAAGAGAACTCTTTAGCTAATGAAACTCCAATTTCACTAGTTACATCACCAGCAAGATCTGTTCCACCAGTATAATGCTTATAAGCTACCCCTGCTGTAAACTCACCAACTCCCTCAAACGAGAAGTCACGAACTAAACCAACAGATAGATTAGTGTTATTAAGCTGAGTGTTATCAGCATAAGAGAAAGAAGCTTCAAGTCGAGCAAAATCAAAATCATAACCAGTAGAAATACCGGTTACTTTATCATCTTCCCCAAATGTCGCCCCTCTCCAGACATCTGTGCTTCTATAGGTTGAAGATACCTCAATTGGAGGTATAGTACTTAAAGCGCCCGCTGCAATTTCTGTTTCAACTTCCGCAGATACAAAACCAACTGCGGCCAACGTAGTTAATAATATTGTTTTTAACATATCACCGTTATTATACCCTACAAAGTTGAACATGCAACTTAAAAATGGCTCCGAAGGTAGGGTTCGAACCTACGACCTAGTGGTTAACAGCCACCCGCTCTACCGCTGAGCTACTTCGGACTATACAATAATTTAATAGCCAACTAAAGTAAATCAATTACCTTTTCTTTAGGAATCTAAAAGGATTCTTCGCGAAGGCTTTACCTAATTTAACAACGCCTTGAAGTATCTCTGGAGAAATAGCACCTACCACACCATATATTAGAGCTTTATGTAGGTCTACCATAGGCATATCTCGTATAAAGGACCATACAACTGTAGTTAATATAGCAGCTGATACTATTTTTCTAAGCGCAGTGCATATAGTATTCTTTTCTTCATCTACTAATATACGCGCGAACATAGTTGCCGTTCCAAGAAGAACGATAATCCACCCTCCTGCTAAAAACTCTTTTAGGATCGATTTTTCTGGTTCCATAAGACAAACGTACTAATATTTATGGATATTAGTTAAGGTCTATGAAAGTATCTCAGTTATTTTTGCTTTTAGCAACAAAGTCCATAATCTCGTAATGGAAGTCTTTCTCGCTTATATTATCATTAACGATAATATAACTAACAGGGGTATCGTTATTCTGCTGATATACAAATATCCTGTTAGTTTCTTCTTCTAGTACAAAATCGAAATTATCTATTTTTCCTCTCATTTTTTATTTATATTATTTAGACATTAATGGTAGTAGCTTCATTACTATAGACATTTTTAACACTGGGTTAGTATCTATTTCCTGACCTATCTCTCCATTTATTATATTACAAAGCTTGAAATGTTCAACGTATGGTTCTTCATATTGATTGAATTTATATTCTATATGCACAAATATACCATCTTTACCGTCTTCGGTAGGGTAAGTATCTAGATAATGTAATATATATCTCACAACTCATACTAACAAATCTTATTAAGTTTTAAGTCCTTAAATTGCTCTTCCATTTTCATAAATGAATCGTAGTATTTTATGAACTGCGTTGTCAGTCTCTCCATCTTACGGGCGTCTATTTCTTCCTTTGAGAAGTAGTAAGATTTCCACGTCTTAAGGCTAGCTGTATTCCAAAAGTTAAATAGGTTATTCTGAATACAATGTCTAATCTCATGTAAGAGAGATCCAAATATATATCTCCTATTAGGCTTTGCTGTATCTAGCTCTATTTTATAATCTTTAATAGAGATAGGGGTACAAAATGAAGTACCACGTACTCTACTTTTATGAATAGTAACAGATAAATTTAAGTATTTCTTATGATTGTATTCAAGCATATTAGTTAGTAACGCTTCGAAAACATTAAAGTTAATTCCTGTATCTTTCTTAACACTAGCCGACGGGTGTAATAATATCATCCTATTTTTTTAATAACTGGTTCGTAATAGCCATCTTGAAGAAGCTTCTCTTGAGCTGCATTGGCATCATCTATATTATCGATACGTTCCTTTAGGAATCGTAAGATACCGCCTTTATTATCTCGGTACTCAATAACAAATTTACCAAAATCAAAGGGCTTTTTTGGAAACCTCTTCTTCATACTATTATTATATCACAGTTCCTTTGGATGGCAACTGTTTAAAAATCAATTACATCTAAATTGAGACTCTCCAGTTGAGAATTAAGAGTCGCGTCAAGCTTATAAATTTGTTGCATCTGCTCTTCTCCGGTTCCTTTTAAGCGCTTCCCGTCGCGATCCCAAGCACGCATTTTCTTATAACGAGTACCCTCATCCCAGATTAGAGACATCTGAACTTTGCCATTATCCCAGAAAGATATAAACGGACCATGCATAACTCCATCTTTCATTTGAGCTTTAGAATATACATCACCATTTGGATGATACCTTACTGTATGACCAGTGATTAAGTTACCCTCTTTATCGCGAAAAGTAGGTGGGTGAACAAATATATTGCATGTTAACTCTTCACTATTGTATTGTTTACCAGTAAATACTGGCTCCCTATTAAATACAAACGGTACAGCTAAAAATCCAACAACTAACACAACAACTAATATAGCCCACTTTTTCATTATAATAATATTTTATAGTGTATATCCTTTAAATCAACTAAATAAATGTATGTTCGAAGAAGTTATACTAGAAAACTCAACAGAGCGAATCGCTAAGCTCTATGGACCCGCTGCGCGTGCAGCGGATAATCCTGATACTGGGGTAGAGATAAAAAAGAAAGCTGCTTATTATGTTATTAGAGACTGCGCAGGTATTACGAGGAAGTATCTTTCAATACATGTATGGGGACTATTTGATGATCCTGTTCTCGACCTTAAAGGTAAGTTTACTAGCAATGAAGTAAAGAGCTTTTTAAAGAGAGCAGAAACAGATACAGAAGCTAAACTTTTAAAGAAGTTGATCCTTGCAGATATAAAAGAAAAGTACGAAGTAGTTCATACTTCAACCGGGACAACAGCTATTAGTTACGAAGCAGATGCAGATGATATATATTCATACTATGAAGAGTATGAAGAAGGTTTAGATGATTCAACTGAAACAGATGACAAAGAAGAAGAAGCTCTTACTGATGACCAATTGATTCTCAAGTACTTATTCTAAAATAAATCTGCGTGCTTTAGATACTTATATAGGTAGTAATCAACCGTCTCAGATAAATCAAACTTTTGCTGATTAGCTACAGCGTCTAAATTATGCTTTGTAGATATAGCATACTTGAAGTCATGTCCTGCTCTATCTTCTACAAACTTAATATATTCCTGTCTCCTATATCCTGGTGCTTTGTCTACTACAGTTTCAATAATCTGATTAATTAACTCTAAATTAGTAAACTCTGCACTACCTGGTATGTTATATAGCTCTGCAGCATCTTCTTTATGTAACACCTCTATTATAGCTTTAGCGTGATCACGAGCGTGAATCCATTCACGAATGTTATCACCTTTACCATATACTGGAATGTATTGACCCTGAGCTAAAGATCTTATAACAGTTGGTATTAGTTTCTCGTTATGTTGCCTTGGTCCATAATTATTACAACACCTTGTTATAGATGCATTAACTCCGAATGTTGTAATATAAGATTGTACTAGTAGATCAGAGCTAGCTTTAGATGCTGAGTACGGGGAGCGGGGCTTAAGAGGATGCTCTTCAGTAAAGGGCTCCTCGTCTAGCTGTAAATGGCCATACACTTCATCAGTTGAGACGTGAACCATTCTAGCATGGTCCTGCTTGCATAGCTCAAGGACATTTGCTGTACCTACAACGTTACTATCAATAAACGCTAACGGGTTAGTAATGGATCTATCTACGTGCGACTCAGCAGCTAGATGTAATATATAATCTACCTTCCCTATGAACTCTGTAAAGCTCGAGCTCGATATATCTCTCACTATATGCTTTAATCTATCATCGTTCAACGGTATGTGTTTAAGATCAGAACCTACACCCATCTTATCTACGCATATGACTTCTATGTCAGCGTCTTTATCCTTAAGTAACTCTTCTATAACATACGAGCCAATAAAGCCGCATCCTCCTGTAACTAAATACGTCTTACTCATTCTCTAATAATTTTGGATTCTGTTTTATGGTTTGCAAGGTAATAAGATCCTTTATCTTTGTCGTAGACCATTCATGTGATCTAGTTGTATACACTACTTCTGGAGGCAGATCATCACCTGTAAAAGGCTTACCAATATAATCTTCTCCTAATATACGAACGTCTGGGTTAAAGAACTTAATTAAGTCTACAAGCTCATCTTCTGTTTGATACATATATACCTCATCAATATACTTGATAGCCATTAATGTCTTGTACCTCTCATAGTACGGTATGACTGGTTTATATTTTGTGTAACGAGTTGATGATGGATCCTTCTGTAAGAATACAATGAACTTATCACTATGCCTTTTAGCTTCTTCAAAGGTGTAGATATAGCCAGGATGAAGTAAATCGAAGTTACCTGCAGTAAAGCTTGTAATTATTTTACCAGGGGAATTATTCTTAATCTTATTATACAGAGGGCTTTTCATATATTAGCGCGAGTGCATCTGACTCAGTCATTGGTTCAAAATCATATTTTTCTTTAAGCTTAGTAACATCTAATGTGCAATTAGATCTGTTGGCTTTAGTATTAAGAGCAGCGAAGTCTACAAACTTCCAATTAGGGTTACCTTTATCTGCTGCTTTCATAAACTCTATAACACCAGCCGTATCTAGAGCATCTGGATTAACGAGGTGAAGTACATCATTATCACTCCTAGCTTCTTCAACATACTTCTTAATGAACCTACATAAATCTGGTATATACGTTTTAGAGTTCTTAAAATTAACTAGGTTATCATACTTACGGAGCTTTGATAAAACAGATCTTTCTGATGTAATATCATTATCAAACGGCATCCGGATCCTTATAGTTAAGCCATAATCACCAGCTGCTAATTCATATGCATGCTTTGATTTAGAGTAGAAAGATGACTCAATATCAAACAACCCATAGTTAGGCTCATCTTCCTCTAACCATTCCTTTTCATAACCTGTAAAGATACAACCAGACGAAATATGAATGTATGGAATTTGTGCTGCTTTACAGACTCTATTTACATTTACCGGCCCAAGTACATTTAGATCCCAACACTCTTTCTTTTTATCTTCTGCTTGATCAACATTAGGCCGGCCTGTAAAGCCTGAGCAGTTAATAACGTAGTCAATATTACTTTTGGATAAGAAGGCTAGTAACTTATACTGCTTATTATAATCTAGATCGTCGCGACGTAAGACTGTAACGTTATGATCGCTCTTTAAACTATTACTTAAATGAGTTCCTACGTAACCACCACCCAAGATGCAAATATTCATATATAAATATTAACATGGAACGGTAGTATAATCAACTGCTTTTCTTCTTCCATTGTTGTCTTTTCGGACCGCGTTTCTTATATTTTTTGTTCTTTATCTTCTTACACGCAGCGTGTGACGACCTACAAGCAGGGTATGAAGAGCCTTTCTTACCTGCTTTCTTTCTACCACAAGGCCCACCGGTTTTACAGTTGACCCATCCTTTAAACTTCTTACCAGTCTTCTTATCTGTCCTAGTCTTAAACCAGTCTCGTAAGTTCTCTAACAATTCTTTTTGAGTCATTTTATTTTACCGCCTCTGTTTACACATTTCTGAACATAGCCTGATGCATAAGCAGAAGGCCATACATCATATTTACGCTTAGCTTTAGCTTGACATTTAGCGCGAGTCTTAGATACCTTCTTTTCAGCATCTTCTTCAGGCACCTCTTCAGACTCAGACTTCTTTCGCTTACCACCCTTCATGTTTGCACACCAGTGATACATCTTCGCTTTCTCACCACTAGCGTTTTTTGCTTTCTTACGAAGCTCTGTCACTGAACCATTACAACTAGCCCCTGACTTCTTAACACGTCCAGGACGGCTCTTACCCTTCTTTTTACCGTCGGCAAAGTTTTCAACGTAAAATGACTTAAAATCTTTCACGTAAATATTTACTCTTCTATATAGAGTTTTTCAATATACTCTTTAATTCTTTCATAATTATACTCACCCTCAACAACGCTAAGTTCTATTTGATCTACAAAACTATTAGCTAAGAAATCCATCTCTTCATCCTCAACCTTCTCTAATGCATCTCTTACTGCATAAAGGCTATCATATAAAGCGTCGATAGATTTATCTAAATTATTAACAAGCTTAGACTTTTTCATATTTAAAGCTATTTATTGCTGTAATTAGGATAGCAACGATGTTTTTCTATAATCATTTAAGATATTAATAATATCCGCTTTAAGGTAGTTAATGTGATATGGTACAAATCTATCTTCTTGTAGGTAGAAGATGACACACTTACGGCAGCGTTGACCGGTCATTTGCTCGTGCATATAAGCATACATCGACAATTGTAGAGCGTACGTATTAAACTCGCAGGTATGTAAGTGATCAACAGGATCGAGCATTCGTTCACCAAACGGTGAGCTGAACCTAAACTTCTTATTAGTCTTAAAATCTCCTACTGTGAACTCACCCTTCTTATGTTCGAATATAAGATCAGCCATTCCAGCTACGTTATAGTCCTCATTGTATAATAAACTCTCGCAATGAATCTTATCATGTCTATCGATATGCCGATCTACTGCCCTGTTATAGGTTTTATAAAGCCAGCTATAATTATCTTCCATATCACCATAGCTAATATAATCTTCAAGTAGTTTGTGAATATTTGTACCCCTATCACAAGCTTTATTCTTTTCCTTCTCCCACATTTCAAGAACCATCTCTTTCGACACACCTTCTCGTTCAGCTACTCTCGATGCATGGAAGTGTTTATCAAACTTCTTCTTATATTGACCAAGTAGAGTAGTTACAGAAATAAACTTACCTTTATCTTTATGCGTGTAGGTATGCGACGCTTCATCGAAATTGACAATTTTTGCAGACATTAACATATTTTAATATAAAACTCACGACTATCAACTAAATAATGGTATGGGTGTAAAGATTTCAGAATTACCAACATTTTCCTCTCCTCTCACAGGTAACGAGCTCGTGGCAGTCGTACAAGACTCTATAACTAGTCAAACACTGCTAAGCTCGTTTGCTGCACCTTTAACTGGGGTAGGTGGTATGCTAGCAAGAACTGAACTTTCTTCTCTTTCTGGTGGATGGGATTCTACTAGAATATATGTATCGGCAAATTGTACGAGTTGGGATAATGCGGCTGCTTGGTGTACAGCAAATGGATGTTACGTAATAAATTGTGTTGAGCAAGGCACAAATCAAGGTCAAGTAAAAGTTACAACAGTAGGTGGTGCAGCTAGTACTGTAAATGCAAGAAATCTTCAATCTACTAGCTCTCCTACTTTTTGCGGTTTAACTGTTTCAGGTACTATTATTGCTAGCAACCTTAATGCTGGTTATGAAACTACTGTGGCAGGAGGTTGTAGTTATTCTTCTATTGTAGGTGGGTTTTATGGATGCGCTAATGGTACTGCCTCATTCGTTGGAGGTGGAAATTATAATGTAACATGTGGTGATTGTAGTGCAGTAGTAAACGGTTGTTATAATGCTGTATGTGGTGACAGTAGTTCTGTTTTAGCTGGCGCAAAAAATACAATAGCGCCTTCTGTTTCTGCATCATCAATATTAGCTGGGTGTTGTATTAATGCTACTGCTAGTGATACGGCTTATACACAAAAGCTTATAATAACTGATGTACCCACCAGTTGTGCAGGATTACCTGTAGGATCAATATATAGATCCGGCTCTGATTTAAAAATTGTGACTTAGCCTCTTGAATTTCACTATATTGTAAGTAAATTATAGTATAGTTTAATTAGACATGAGCAAGCGTAATAGTAGTAATACAAAAAAGCAGGTAGCTAAAACTAAAGCAGTAGAGGCTGAAGTGGCAGAAGTAAAGCCTACCTTAGTGGGTAAGAATGCTATCTTTCATATGGAAGGTGGGGTAGGTAAGCATGTGGCAGCGTCAGCTGTTATAGCATCATACAAGAAAGCTAAACCAGAAAATAATATTATTGTAGTATGTGCTTGGCCTGAAGTATTTCTTAATAACCCTCATGTTGATAGGGTTTATAGAATTGGTAACACACCTCACTTTTATAAAGATTACATTTATAAGCAGGATGTCGAGATTCATTCACAGGAACCATATAAAACAACAAATCATATTACAAAGAAGAAGCATCTTATTGATTCCTGGTGTGATTTAATTAATGTACCTCGTGCGGATACCACACCTGAGTTATTATTAAACTTTAGAGAGAAAGAAGAAGCTGGAAGGATTATCCAGAACCCATCCAATAAGCCAGTACTTCTTATTCAACCATTCGGCGGTCCTGGTAAAGAGCATCAAGAGACTCCATATTCATGGACTAGAGATATTCACCCTACTGTCGCTCAAAACATTGTCAACGCTCTACATGATAGGTATCACATAGTACACGTTTGCTATGACCTGCACCCTCAGTTAGAGAACGTACAACGTGTTGATGCTGCTATGCCTAAAAAAGTTCTATTTGGGCTTTTACTCTACTCAACAAAGAGACTCTTAATTGATTCTTCTCTCCAGCATGCTGCAGCTGCAATGAACTTACCTTCAACTGTTGTGTGGGTGGCCACACAACCAGAAACTTTCGGCTATGATTTACATAACAACATTAAACCTTCAAAAGAATTTCTTGAAGGTACTGTTGATTCATATCTATATGATTACAGCTTTACAGGAGCACTTCATGAATGTCAATATGAAAATCCTAGTCAAATATTTGACGCTAATAAGATTGCAAATAGTCTAGTTTAACTTCGTTAGTGTTATATGAGCCTTCACGTCTAGCGGCGTGGAGGCTTTTTAGTAATAATTGCCATAGATATCATTATCATTGACATCCATATCATACACGTTATCTTTCGAGTCTTCATTAATATCCCAATCAAAGGACTTATCATCTGAAACACTATCACCTGGTATGCTAGTAGATAGAACGCCACTAAACGAGTTTTCAAATACCTGATCATTAACTGGCTCAATAGGCGCGCCAGGCTCAAATGAGTATTCGTATCGTTTAGCTCTCACTCTATATACATATGTACCGAGTAGTGGGTTCATTGCTGAAACATCTTGATCCATTCGCTCTGTAATCTCATACACCTTTGCACCCCTACCGTTTGTTCGCATACAGCTTAATGCATCTATGACTACAAGATCACCAGACTTAGGCTCTATAGACTGACCAACACTGGCATAATCAAACTTTGCTGACGCAGCGTTATAAAATGTGTCTATATGTAAATAACCTGTAAACTCATCAGCAGCATCAAATCCGAAACTTTGTAATGAGATAGCTTCGTTATTAAGCTCAACATACATTTGAAGTTCAAGTGGGCCTTGAAACGTTTTAGTAGGCTCTTCACCGTATAACAAATTAGCAGCTGATAAATTAAACGGATTAAAATAGTATTGAACGTCTATACCGTAATTGTTAATTAGGTCGTTGTAAGCTTGATCAAATACTAACTGTTCTGCTTGCATGCTCGTAGCATTTACAAACTTACCGCAAGATGGAATAGCTGTAGCTGCTAAAACTTCTTCCGGTGTGCAGTTAATAGTATTTGGATTACAGCCCATATAGTTATTTAGTCTTCATCGGCTTCTTCATAAGCATCCCACACTGATTACCTTCTTCATCTTCAAACATTTTTACCTCTGCACCTGAGTTACCAAGACCTTTTGTTACTCCAGGCTCGTAATCTAAGCCATAAACATTAAGTGTACCCATTAAAGGTTGACCCATCAGCTTAATTTGATGTGCTCCACCATTTATTAAATTTCTAACGTGAGGGCATTTAGAATTATAGTCCTTACGAACATTATTTTGATGCTTTCTATCTGTACCTCCGTATAAATTTTTACCAGTCCTCATTGCAGCATGCATGTACTTATCTCCTTGATAGTACTCTTTAAAGGTCTTCATATATATACTTAATAAAAAAGCCTACCGATTTAACGATAGGCTTTAATATTGTTGCGTTTTAGTTTTAATTATTCAAAAGCACTTGAACCTGGCTTAAGATTGCCAACTTTGTTCTGCTTTCCGTCGTTGTAGTGTGTATTCAGATTAGAACCAGCATCAACTTTTCCAGTTGCACCAGTACTAGCAGCTCCACCAGCATTTTTAAGACTACCTACTTTGTTCTGCTTACCATCGTTATAGTGGGTATTCAATGCAGTAGGCTCTCCTTCTTCATCTTCTTCGAATTGAGCAGGAAATTGCTCATCTTCATCTCCGAGCTCAACTTCGGCTTCGACTTCATCTTCGTCTCCACATGCAGCTTTAAGAACGTCACACAAGTGCTGTGCCATTTCTCTGTCTAAAGTAACTGTTACTTCACCTTCTGCATCGGCGTCGGCCTCTGCATCATCAAGACCGAGTGCATCGAGATCTGCTTCTTCATGTTCACTGCCAAAATCTTCATTGACCATGACCTTATCATAGAGTTTATCAAAAACTGATTTACGCTTCATAAAAATATTTAGTCCTTCCTCAGCGATTTTCTCTATTTCTTCTGAACTTTCTTCCTCTTCCTCAGGATCTACAGGTAGTTCATCTTCATCTACAGTATCTTCTTCTTCCTCCTCTGGTTTTTTACCTTTTGCTTTCTTAATAGCTTTATCCTTTGATCCCATATACTCTGCAGTACTAGATTCAACCTCTCCATCACCATCGTAATCTTTTTTAGCTTTACTTTCTTCATCTTCAGCTATATCAGCTTCAACCTTATTGACATCATTTTCTTCTGTCTCATCCTCTTCATCTTCTTCTTTTCCAACAATACCATAACGTGCCGCTACGTCATCTGAAGTTGCAAGAGGTTGATCGCATCCCGTACCAGGATCATTTCCATCACCATAAGATAATCCTTTTATATTATAAGCGTTTTCTTTATCACCAACTTTGTTAATGTCAACATCAGACTCTTTAAATCCGCCTCGTTCGGTTGGACCGCCTTGCTCGAGAGGAACCTCACCGATAGTTCCCGCTGGAACATTCTCATTGACTACTACTTTATCTAAAATAGCACCGTATGCTTCACCTAAACTTTGAAGGTCTTTCTTTTTAGCCATATATTTATTTATGGTAAGTAATAAATATTTTCAATGGCTCAGCAAGATAATATGTACTATATGGGTAATAAAAATTTACCCAACGTAAACTGGAAGGGTGAATACACTAAAGAACAAGTAAAAGCTTTAACGAAAGCACATAAAAACATTTTATACTTTGCTGAGAATTTCTTTTATATTGTTAACTTAGATAGAGGTAGAGAAAAGATCCAACTATATAAAGCGCAGAAAAGAGCTCTACGCAAGATGAGAGATAATCGTTTCTTTATACAACTTGCCTCTAGACAGATAGGTAAATCGACTATGATGACTATCTATATTCTATGGCAGGCAATCTTTAATAAAGATCAACGTATATTGTTAGTAGCTAACAAAGAGGCTACTGCGATTGAGATCTTTCAACGTGTGAGGATGGCTTATGAAGAATTACCTAACTGGTTGAAGTCACCGGTGAAGGAATATGCTAAGACATCTATGACGTTAGAGAATGGATCACGTATTGGTATTACAACTACTACTGGTACAGCTGCTCGTGGTCAATCTGTCAACTGCCTTGTTATTGATGAGATGGCATTTATTGAGCCTCACTTAGTAGAAGAGTTTTGGAAGTCAGTCTTTCCTGTTATTACTTCTTCTAAAAAATCTAAAGTATTTGTTTGTTCGACCGCTAATGGAACTGATAATCTATTTTATAAGTTATATACTGGAGCAGAGACTGGTGAAAATGGTTGGGCGTATGATAAAATATTATGGGATGAGGTGCCAGGAAGAGATGAAATGTGGGCTAACAATACTAGACAAGCTATTGGCTCTCATGATGCTTGGCTTCAAGAGTTTTGCTGTCAGTTTATTAACTCAGGTGAATCTTCTATCGATGATGATCTATTTGAGAAGATGCAATCACAGTTATGTGAACCTAAAATAGTTTTAGATGATGGTCATTATAAAATTTGGGAGGAAGCAGATCCATCTAGAGTATACGCTGCAGGGGTAGATACAGCAGAAGGTGTTGGTGTTGATTCATCAGTAGTGCAAATATTTGATATAACTGATCTTAAAGATATAAGACAAGTAGCATGCTATACTAATAATAAAATACCTCCTGCTGACTATACTAACAAAGTCTATTCTATATTAAGAAACTACGGGTCTCCTTTGGCTCTTATTGAGCGTAACGGTCCTGGAGCTCAAATCGTTGATAGACTTGCTAATGACTTTGGATATGAGAAGTTAGTATCATATGGCAATAAAGCAGGTCATAGACGAAACATAATGCAAGGAATGATCGCGCATACAAATACTAAGTATAAAGGCGTGCTTAATATGAGATATTATATTAATGAAGCGCGTTCAGTTACAATTCGTGATGAAGATACATTAAAAGAGTTACGATCATTTGTAAGATATCCTAACGGTACGTGGAAAGCGAGACAGAGTCATCATGATGATAGAGTTATGGCTACCCTCTACGCGCTCTTTATCTTAGAGAAAGAAATTACTGAACGCTTCTTTGAGATACTTGAATTAGATGATAGAGGTAAACCTATGGTTATTGAAGCTATGGACTTTGGATTAAAGTTCTTTGAAGATGCTACCTCACTTTATGCTGACAATGAAGTGGTTGGTGCTAATAATATGTTACCTCCTATTGTGTTTGGTATGGGTGATAATCAAGCAGAAGAAGAAATGGATGAATTGGAAATGCATGGCTTTCAACCTCTAGAATAAATATTTACGATGGCAGTAAACCAAAATAATCAATCTATCTTAAACAAGAGCCGTCTAGATAAGTTTGTACTTATCTTTTCTATACCTCCAGCGTTAAGAGAAATAAATGTACGAGAAAATAACTCGCGTAACAGTAATAATATTATTGAGGACAAGCTTCAACTATCTGTTTACGGGGCTGTTGTACCAGAACTTACTGTCCCATCTATCGAGATACCATACGCAGGCAGCAATTTGTATCAATCTGCTCATGCAAGAGAGGCTTACCCACCAGTAACAGTTAACTTCACAGCTGACAATGAGTTCAACAATTACTGGGTTATATACAAATGGTTAAATTTAATGCATGATCAAAAGACAGGTGTATATGATGATGCAGATTTGGACCCTGACAACGAATTTAATAATTATCAGACTGATATGACGTTATATGGGTTAGATGAATATGAGAATAGACGCATAGAGTTTACATACACTAAAGCTTTCCCAGTCACTTTAGGTAATTTAGAATATAACTATAGAACGTCTGATGAAATAGAATCTTCCTTCACGTTTGTTTACTCACAGTTACACACTAAATTATTGAATTAATAAGAAAATATTTATTCAAAAAGAATAAATAATTTTATGGCTAATAGGACAATACAATCTCCTGGGGTTGAGATTCGTGAATCTGATCTTTCACTTAGAACAGTTTCACAGGGTACAACAACATATATGGCAGGTTTCGCTAACGAAGGTCCCACTGATGAAGTGGTGGGTGTAGGAAACATCACAGAGTTTGAGCAAATTTACGGGCAACCAAGAACGCCTGCGGAAAGATACTTCTATCATTCTGCTCGTGCTGCTTTAAATTCAACCGGTAAATTAATGGTAAATAGATTGCCTTATGGTGCAGACGCTGGTCAGGGATTTGGATCTAAGATCTCTGTACTTGCTTACCCAGCTTCTGGTTGGGAAGTGACAACTCAGGGCACCATGACGGGCGCGGCTACTTCAGACTTTAGTAAATTATCTTCTACTTGGATTTTAGGTGCTCCAACTCAATTTGATGTAACTAATGATGAGTATATTAGTCTTACGAATGGTGAGACGTTTAGCGCAGGTTGGGGATTATCTGCTTTGCCTTCCGTAAGGTTAAATAGTCTTGGAGCCTTATCTGGAGCTGCTATAATCGTTATTAACAAAGCTCAAACAACTATTGATGGTCAATTTAACGGCTACTATTTAGGTATATCTGATAACACGAACATTAACCCTGCAAGTGCATTTGATGCAATACAGTCAGTACAAACAACTACTGGATCGGCGGCAGCTACCGGTCGAACAACATTTACCGCTATTCCATCAGCTAGATTTGAATTTAGTGTAGATGCTGCTAAAGATTCTAATATTCAAAATTCTATATCACAAGTTATGGAAGAGAGTATAACTAATTATGATATATCTACAATAGAGTTTGATGATACATTAAACATTGGTGTATTTAAATTACGTCAGTCAGTATTCTCTAAGGATGCTAATAAGATGGATTACTTGTTAGAAGAAGGTTATAATGGATCTATCGGACATTACAGACAGATTAATTCTGAAAATGGAGGTGCTCCTATAAACTTCTCACTTGGTACTGTCGAAGATGATTCTCGTAATATTGAGATGTTAGTTAATCCATACTTAGCAGATCAAATATCTGGTTTAAATTTATCAGATGATGGTAATCCTAATAAAAAGATAAGAGTACTTACACAATCTTTAATCGATAATGTAGCTAGTGGGGCTATACCTGTAAAAAGACTAGGAGCTACTAAAGCTTTTGTCGCAAGTCTTTCTACATTACCTAAAGCTGATTCGCTCTTCCCACTTGGTGCATATGGTGAGACAAACTTAGAGACTAAGCTTGCTGGTAATATTCCACAGAAGCTTGATAGAGCTCTTGATCGTATTCGTAACGACCGTAAGTTTAACATCGATATTATTGCAGAAGCTGGTTTAGGTACTATATTTACTTATAATAAAACAGTTGGGGACCCGTTAAGCACTCTTGGATTTGATGACTTAAGAACAACTTCAGCGATTGAAGAGTTAAGAACATCTAGTGATCTTGCTAGTAGTGATGCTAGAGACAATTATACAACTATCTTTAACAAGTTTGCAACATTTGCAGGTCCAGTCAAGGATGGTGGTAGAGGTGATATTCTATTCGTTGCTGATCCAATTAGACAGTTACTAGTAACTGGTAAGGATAACAAAGTACAAGCAGATAAGTCAAAGAACTTCAGTACAGATATTTACTGGGCGTTAAGACATCAGTTTGAAAATGCTAATACATCCTACGCAACAGTATTTGCTAACTGGATGAAAGTATATGATAACTATTCTGGTCTATTTACGTACGTTCCATCTTCTGGATTTGCAGCAGCTAAAATGGCTTCTACAGACGCAGCAATCGGACCATGGGGTGCCCCAGCAGGATTCAATCGCGGTGTTATAACCGATGCCGTTGATATTGCTTTATCACCTAACCAACGTCAACGTGATGATCTATATACAGTTAATCTTAATCCAATAGCTAGTTTCTCTGATCAAGGTAACGTGTTTTTCGGACAGAAGACATTGCTTAAGAAGCCAAGTGCATTCGATAGAATTAATGTACGTAGAACCTTCTTATATCTTGAGAAGATTACAAAAGCTACAATGCAGTTCTTCCTCTTTGAGAACAATACGCTGTTTACTAGAACAAGAGTTGTTAATACATTAACACCATTCTTTGAAAGAGTAAAAGCTGATGATGGGTTATATGATTACCTTATTGTTTGTGATGAGAGAAATAACACTGGTGAGGTTATTGATCAGAACGAACTTGTAGTTGATATTTACCTTAAGCCAGTTAAGACTGCTGAGTTTATCTTAGTTAACTTCTATGCTACGCGTACAGATGCTAACTTCGAAGAGCTAATCGGTGGTTAATATTAATTAACTAAACTTAAGAGCTGTGAAAGTAATATTTCACAGCTCTTTTTTTATATAAATAGCTTTCAAGCTATAAATATTAGTATGCCCGTAAACCAAAATATTCAAAATTTCTATAGAGTTGCAGCGGATAGAGACTTTTCGAGAGATTTTCTTTTTAGAGTGAGAGAAATGCAGTTGCAAGGAGTGCCTTCTTTAAATGAGTCACAGTTAGTTTATGCTAAAGCTGCTAATTTACCTGGGCGCGCTATTAAGAATACAGCAGTACCTTATATGGGTCTTAACTTAAACGTTCCAGGTGGAGTTGAGTATAGTGGATCAGATGCTTATAATCTTAGTTTTTACTTAGATGCAGATAGTGAACTTAGAAACTATTTTGAAGCAGCTTCTAGAGCGTTATTTAACGATCAAACATCCACTGGAGAGTATGGTACTCCTGGTGATGATTTCTATATTCAGTTAGCACAACTTGATAAAGACCTTGAACCTATAGCTGAGTATAAGCTCATTGGAGCTTCATTACGTAACATCGAAGCTATTGAGTATAAGATGGCTGAAGGTACTGGCGAAACAGTAGAAATAACAACTACTATAGCTTATCACTACTATAACAAGGTTAGATGATTAAATAATTAAGTGCCTGATACTACAATATCTAGACTTAACCTTCATCAAGACTGGACATCGGACTTACCTTTAAAGTTCTTATGGTCTGTAAATTTTTATGGTCGCGATGGCGCTAATATGTCCGATGTTGGTGAAAATATAGAAAAAATTATTACAGGTTATGAAGGTAATAGTTTACCTATAAGGCCATCTGTAATAGATGACTACAGTCACAATGAACTTGGGATGCTATTGGCACAGAATGTTTCCTTACCAAATGAACAAATTACAATAGGAACTGAAGCTTTAGCTAATACTGGTGGTTTTAGGGCTGGATACTTTGCAGATAGAAGAGCTAACTACGGAGCTGAAAATAAGCTAGATCTTACCTTTTTAGAGACTAATGTTGATTTAATGGATTATTTTTTAAAGCCTTGGGTTGTAGCTACTAGTTATAAAGGTCTTGTTGAAGATGGTGAAGAGGATATAAAATGTTTTATTGATTTAGTTTTATATAGTAGATCTAAAGAATTTTATAATGATAAAGTTAGATCTTCCGATGACTTTAACAGGCCCTTAGTACCCTATGAGCCTAGAAAGATATATACTTTTTATGACAGCGCGCCTTTTAATATAGAAGGAGGACAATTAAGCTATAATCCCGAGCTATCATTAGAGGAATTATCGAGAACAGTTTCATTTGCATTCTCTCACTACCAAGTTAGGGATGTTGATAATCTTACGCGTAATTCTTGAAGAGCGCAAATAATAGACGAAAATTAGGTTGAAGATCAATAGTAGCAGACTAAGTTATTAAGTGAGTGATAACTTTAACGTCGACGTAATATTACCTAGTGGTAAATCTAGACGTATTAATGAGCTTAATAATAAGCAGTATTTAGTAATCATAAAGTTTTGCGAGAATAAAGATTTTTTTGGGTTAAGTGAATACTTTAATACTATTATTTTAGATGATGACTTAGATATTATTGATAGATTTTATCTGCTTGTATATGCAAGAATGTTATTTGTAGAAGAAAATCTTACATTTACAACCAAAGAGCAGCACAATGTTGATGTAAGCTTAAGCGTCGTATTAGAGAAGTTAGAGAGTATATCTTATTCTGTATTTAATAAGACTATTAGTCATGATAATATAGATATAAAGTTGGGCATTCCAACTGCTTTATACTTTAAAGATATAGATGATTTATATAATAACATTATTAAAGAAATAGTATTTGATAATGAAGCTATAGATTTCGTTTCTCTTAACACAGAAGATCGAAGCAATATATTAGATAAACTACCTATTAAATTGTTCGATGGACTACAACAATATTTAGCGGATCTTTCCAGTAACGCTTTCAACATGACGCTAATAAGTGAAAACAAGCGTCTTAATATTCAAGAAATTAATCTTAATCTTATTAGTAACGGTGTTATAGAATTTATTTCAGCTATATACGGTATTGATCTAAAGTCTTATTATGAATTGATGTATGCCTTTTACAATACGATTTTAAACGGATCTGATATATTCTCTACTTTGTCACCTATGGAGACAAAAATTATGCTTAATATACATAATAAGCATATAAAGAAGCAGAACGAAGAGTTGAAAAGACAGCAGAAGTAGATATATATTAATATGGGTAAAAAACTAGACTCCTTCATATCAAAACTCGACTCTCTTAATACATCTGAGCTTGTTGATATTTTTGTACCTTCTATTCAAAAGGAAGTATCTTTTAAATTATTTAGCGTTGGTCAACAGAAAGATTTAATTCGGACTGCTCTTACCGGGATAGTAGGAGCTATAAAGTGTGGTGTTATTTATAATGAGATTATAACTAATAATTGTCAAGCAGATATAGAATTTTCATATGAAGATAAGAATGCTATTCTTATAGCACTTCGTAAAGCATCTATTAGTAGTGATATTACTATTGATGGCAAAGCATACAATCTCGATGATCTTCCTACTAAGCTACCAAAATTTAAAAATCAAACCAAAAAAATTAAGTTTAGTGACTTTGAGTTATGTTTAAAGGTACCTAACCTAAAGCTAGATAAAACCATAACAGAAAAGGCTTTACTAGATATTAGTAAGCTTAGCGAGGAGAAGAAGAAGTCTGAGTCGGTTGATATCCTGCTTACTTATGAAATTGTTAAGTATTTAGATAGTATAAAGGGAGATGATAGTGATTTTGATTTAAAAGATTTAACAGTATATGAAAAGAAGCGTGTAGTTGAAAATTTACCTCTTAAAGTTAACAATAAGATTATAGAATTCATCGGTTCAGTTACAGAGTACAGTAATCAATATATTACATTTAAAGATGATACAGTTGTAGAATTTGACGCTGGATTCTTGACCCGCGAATAAATATCTATGTGGAAGAAGATACCGGCTTTAAAAAAGTTCTAAACCTTATAAGCACCTTAGGGGGCGATAAAGGTGTGCCTAAATCTAATCCTAAAGGGGTAAGAGGTGGTAAGCAGTTAGATCTTAGTAAATTCTTTAAAGTTAAAGATCTCAACGGGGCAGAAGCAAAGCGATATAAATCTATCTTTGAAATACTTGGCCAGACCCTACTAATAGGTAAGTATGCTAAAACTGGGCCAGAAGCAGAGGCACTAAAAGGCTCAATCGCTGCACCGATGGCTCAAAAAGTAAATGATAGTGAAGACGCTAAAAACTCTGGAAAGCCAGACGGTAAGGGGGGAGGTATATTAAGTGGGTTGTTTGGAGGTATATTAAAAGGTGCTCTTGGGCTTGGTGCTATGATATTAGCTTTAGGAGCATTAGCGTTTGTATTAAATATGTTTGCTGGTATAGAAGCGGAGACTTTATTTAAAGCTGGAGGTGCTTTACTTGGGTTAGTTATTATTGCGAAGCTAGCTAAGAAAGGGTTGATACGCGGCGCCATAGGAATTGCAGCAATGGTTGGGGTTCTTTACTTACTTTTAGAAAAAGTGTTAATACCTTTTCAGAACGTTAACTGGGAAACGTTAGGTAAAGCAGGAGCAGCACTACTCGGGCTTGTAGTTATAGGTAAATTTGCTAAGCCTAATATGATACTTGGAGCAGCCGCTCTCGGTCTTATGGCTGGGGTGTTAGCGTTATTAGTTCACACAGCGTTAATTCCATTGCAAGAAATAGAATGGTCTACAATCGGTAAAGCATTTGTTGCATTGCTAGCGATAGGGGTAATAGGTGCATTAGCAGGATTCGCAGCACCTCTTATATTTATGGGCGCATTAGCTCTCGGCGCGTTAGGTGTAGCTTTATTACCAATGGCAGCTGCTGCTCGAATAGCCGCACCAGCTATAGAAGCTTTAAGCGCACCAATAGATGCTACTGCCGGCGTTCTAGCCAAACTAGCTAATGTACCAGTAGAAAATTTACTGCTCATAGGTCCAGCGCTTGCTGGTATTGGCGCAGGTTTAGTTGCAATGAGTGGTGGTAATTTAGTTGGCGCTGCACTTGATAAATTTGGCTCATTCTTTCTTAACGATAAAGGTCCAATGGAAAAGCTAGCCGAGTTAGGTAAAGCAGCACCTGATATAATTAAGCTAGGGGATGCTTTTGACACAATAGCAGACTTTAGTTTTAGTGATATAGACCTTGAAGGTGATTTTAACTTAGCAGCTGTGGGTGTTAATAACTTAACTGGTAGTATGAATAAGCTAGCAACATCACAGCAAAAAGTGGTTGGTCTATTTAAGCAAATAAACGATTCAACTGATGAATTTAGAAAATCAGGTGCCGCAGGTATAAACAATACATTTAAAATGGATAAAGAGCTTATAGATGTTAATAAACAGCAAGTAAGCTTACTTTCTCAAATCAAAGATGGTATTATGATGATGGTAGATAAACCTACTGGTGCTAGTAATAGATCAATGGTTGACCAGAGTAGAGGTAATGTAAAGAAGCTGAGCACAACACAGGATTTTAACAAGAGCATGGGAATATCAGATTTAATACAATAATATGAAATTTATACAAGATTTTGAAGAGACGACGAGGTCCGGTCTTAACACCATAACGGATGACGGTAAAAGTGGTATGTTAGAGGAAACTGACACATTAATAGAGCCTATTTCTAGAAATAGGATTGTTGATGTTATAAATATGCCCTGGTATGCGGGTAAACGGGTAGATCGACAAAGTAAACGTTTAAATAAAATCCCGAGAGGTTTTATAATAGAGCGAAAGCAGATATTAAATTCTTTACTATCTGGTGCTTTATATTATCTCGGTACAGTGCTAAAGACTACTCAAAAAGGCGTCAAAGTGGCTACACCGACTAGTGTAAAGTCGATGTTAAATAAGATTACTAAAGTAATGCCAAAGTCAGCAACGGCGGGCTTTACAAAGGCTAAAGGCCAATTTCAGAAAACTTTGGAGTCGGATACTAGGCTTTTGGAAAGAAATAATCTAACATCACTTCTAGGTATATACCTTACCCAAGAAACAGGATTTAAATATGTCTTACCATATTTAAACAGCTCACTTGATGTAAATACAAATTGGGCCGATGAAGGAGACGGGGCGCTAGCTGGTATTGTTAATAAGGGTATGTCTATAGTAGATGAAATATCTAAAGTAGTAAATATATCTCAGCCAGGAGTTTATATTCAAAAGCCAAAATATTTTAGTTTCGATAATCAAGGTAAGAGTGTTACATTCAACTTCCCCTTATTTAATACTATTAAAGCTGGTACTTTTGATTATAAAAGTAATTATGAGTTTTTATGGTTGTTGGCATACCAAAATAAACCATATAAGACATCATTTGCGCGTACTAAGCCAGGTAAGATTTACACTGTAGAGATTCCCGGAGTAGTAAGTATGCCTTACGCGTATATAAGTGAAATGAGTGTTGATTTTAGAGGTACTGTAAGACAATTACCAGTTGATTGTCCTACAGAGTACGATGCACCAATTCCAGAGGCTTATTTAGTAAGCATAACCTTTACGTCTCTTTTGACTGATTATGCCAATACGATGGCTCCGGATACAGGGTTTACAACAACTTTAGGATCGGATTCTGCAACATTTAATTTTGGTTCATAATATTATGAGTAGTATAATAACAGGTAAAAAAGCGAGTAGTGTAAGAGGTTTAGAAGATTTAAGTTCGGAAGTATATGAGAATATCTTTAGAGTTAACCAAATAAAAAATAAAGATAAATATTTCTACTTCTATAACACTCTTAACAAAGTTATATTTCCAGATAATTTAAGCGGTGGTATTTATGATGATCTTATAGTTCAGGTTGATACACCATGGACCACATTATCGTTTAATATTTACGGAACAATAGATTTATGGTGGGTTGTTTATCTAATAAATAAGCCTAAATATATTTTTCTAGCAAAGAGCGGTAGTACGATAAGGTATATCACACCTGGTGCTATAAGGTCGGTTCTAAATAGTATAAAATGAGTGAAAAAATTACAACTTTACAAGATAATAATTTTATAGCAGATGTAAATTTTATATCTGTGAACAAAGCAACTGGTCAAAGCTCATACTTGCCTATAGATCTAGCCTCAGTAACTTATTTTGAGATAAACGATAATTTAATAGATTTTGGATTAACAGGTAATATTACTTTTCCTAACTGGGGCCAGCTGTTAAGTAAATTAAAAGGCTTTGGATTCCAAGGTTCTGGGAACGCTGGAGTTGGTGTAGAGAAGCTTCCTGCATCCCAAGCTTCGTCAAATTTAGAACGTTACCTGACCATTAGTATTAAAGATACTAATATACCGATAGAAGAACAAGGTTATGAGTTTTTGGCGAACGCTAAATCAAGCTCTTCTTTATCATTAAATGCAGTCGACGTTAAACAAACGTTAGAGTTTGAAGAAAATTTAACTGCGGTTCTTAAACAAACTAGTTGGGATGTTTTCTCTGCAAATACAGACATAGAAAAATCTTTTACCGGAAGCGCCTTAAATCTAGTTGGACCTCAATTCACTGTTGGTGGTGCACTATTACAAGTGTTAGCACTTGCTACTGATGGCGCAGCGTTATTGTCGCCGGAAGCAAAGAGGCTTAATCAAAGAGAGGCGGAGTTTTCTAGTTTCTCGGAATCGGAAGAGAACGCAAACAACGGCCAGTTGCGCGGTAGGGTGAGAGGTGAATATACATTACCGCTGTTTTTTTATACGAACATGATCGACCTCGCTTTTGATGACAATGATACTACCGGTCAGTCTAGTAAAAGTTTGTATGGTATTGCACAAGACTTATATAATCATACCGTTTATGGAGGACCAGAGCCTACTCCAATGTCTATTGACAGTTCGGACGCTGCTCTAGAGCAGAGCTTTGAGGAAGCCTTTAGAGGTGGTGCTTCCTTACCGCTACTAAAAACTAAAAGCAAGCCTGCAGAACTTCAAGCTGATAAAACAGAAACAGCAGAGGAAGAGGAAGAAGAGATTAGCAATCTTGACAAATTTAAAGGGCTTGGGAAGGCGATAGCAACACTTGGAAAAGACGAGAATGGCAAAGAAGAGGAAGAGGAAGAAGAAGTAGACGTAAGTGATGGTGAAGAAGAAGAAGAGATGTTAGGAGCTCATACTCCGCCCCGTGTACTAGAGATTGGTGAGCTTATATCTCTGAGACATCTTGAATTTGTAGCGGAGTATAAAAAAGTCAAACCTAGTTCTGATGGGTCGCAAAAAGAGGAGGGTTCTGATGTAGCGGCAGTTTTAAAGAAGAAAGAAAACGATTTTAGTGATGTGTACATGGAGGACTTTTCTATAGCTCCTAACGATGTTCCAAATGTAAATGCATCTATTCATAATAATGTAGAAGAGTACGATTTAATACAACCAGATATTAACAATTTAAGACAAACAGTATGGGGAAACTATGAACTATCTAGGACTAGTATAGACAAGCAGGTAATAGCTATTATTAATTTTAATGATTTAGCTGACGAGTTTGAGAGAGACTTCCTAGGAGGTAATAAATCTAACTTACCTGCTATTTACCCACATGAAGCAAAGCAGTTTAAATTGCATGGGTATCCGGAGACCGATGAAGGCATCTTCAACGGGAGCGTTCGCTTTGGGTTAATGGAAGCTCGTATAAGAAATTTAGTATTTAAAAGCTTTATATATTTAAATGAAACAATAGTGCTTAATGTTAAAGGTAAAATGTATAGAAAGCCTGGTAAATTTATTACTATTAAAGGTGAGCTAGCCGACTCCCCCGCTCAAGAATTATGGTTTGTAATCGAAGTAAAACATAAATTTGAAAATGGTGATTATCGTAATGAGATAAAAGCTGTCCGCTTCCTAAGCGATGGGGACTATATAAGTGGCTCGCGGACTTATGTACATCCAAAATTAAAAGCTTGGAGGGAAGAGCAAGCTCTTAAGAAAGAGGCGGAAAAGGAAGAGGCGGAAACCGATGCCCGGGCCCGCGGAATGGCTGCAAGTTTGAACAATGGTGATGCTACAGCTTACCAAATCGCTAGCGACGCTGATGGTGAAATTATATCACAAGGGTGGGTTTCTGATCCTTTAGGCATCAAACCCGGTGGTACTCCTTTGAGTCAGGCACAAATACAAAGCCGCTCTAGAGCGGATGCAGAGAAGAAATTGGCTGCAGAAGAAGAAAAGAAAAAGAATGGCTTTGGTGCTCCTCCTCCGAGGAGCAATACTGTTAGAGTAGTGGTGCCGGCGCGAGAAGAAGAATAAAATCCTTAAACAGAACAAAAACTTATTATGGTAATATACGGAAATAACTTACATGAAAAATTGCAAGGTATAGCTCTTAGCAGAGACTATATCAAGTATGCTACCCCTTTTTGTGATTTTGTAGATGATCCTGTGTTAGGTCCGGATATAGATCTAGCTATAAACTTTAATCAAGCTATTAATGGCAATCCAATTGCTGCTCAGCAGTTTATGGACACACTTATATTAAGTGGAAGTGAATTTGATTGGGCTACAAAAGAGTATTATAGAGATAAGATGGTCTCTAATCGTAAAGTTTGGGGTGATCTAATTTTTAATACTCAAATGGGATTTGAAACAAATGCTTTTAAAGACGCCTTAAAAGATTGTCTTAATTCACCATGTAATTTGTTTGCTGAGACCTCCGATACTGTAGCTAGATTAGCTCAAGTGGCCTCTACGAAGAATGGTAGTAATTCATTCGGTATAGGAGACCTATCAGCGACATTTATAAATATAACTAACGGATTAGATGACGCTGTAACTAAAAAATTACCATCGATATTTGGTAACGCTGCTTTAGAACTTACTCAAAACATTAAGTCTGCTAGAAAAAACATAGATGAAGTAGTTGCTGGTAAAAAGAATATAAAAGAGCTAACAAGCCTTGCAAATGCTAGCGGAACTATGAGAGGTACTAATAAAATATATAGATATACGCCAGATTTAAAGTCTTACACGGATTATACTAATGTAGGTAATAACATATTGCTTAAAGTTAAACAAAAACTCGGTGGTTGTTTTGATAGATTTGAAGGGGCATATAGATATAATCCGTTTGAAGATGATACTAGTGTACCAGCTACTGAGCAATCGCAACAGTATAACGGAAAAGGATTTAAAACAGAGCCTAATAGTGTTGTAAAGAAACCCGGATTTTTATCGAAATTTTTGAACTTTTTTGGATTTGGTAATGACACTAGTGATCTAGAAGATGAGCTAGCTGCGATAGACAACCAAATGGCAACCGCGGGAATGAGCCAGGAACAAAGAGACAACTGGTTCAATAACGCCTCCCCAGAAGAAACAGTAAGAGAGTATGATTTGCTGAATAAAAAGCTTAACATTAATTACAAGATATATAAAGCGCGGGGGCTTGTAGAAGATGACGACGATGAAGTGCTGGGCGGTGATGGCACAATCGAAGATCCTGGTATGCTCCCACCTGTTGGCAAGCCAAGGCGATACTAGTAATTAATCAATATCAATTATAGTATCATCATCACTTGTTAAAGCTTTCATGACATCATCTCTGGTCATAAGGACTTTGGTTTGATTGTCCATTATGTTAAGCTTTTCTTTAGATTCAATATCCATTTGCTTTATCTCAACTCTATTCTTATTCTGCTCTTTAGCAGTATGAAGCTTACTAAGAGTGTCAATAGCAGATGATGAAGCTTTAATAAGCTCTGCTAAAGAAGCGACATCTCTATTCTCTGGAGCTGAAGCTATATATTCTTTTACATCATCAACCATATCAACTGAACTGTTGATAAGAGAACTGGTTTTCTTAACAAGAAATTCCTCAATATTATCAAGGTCAATCTCTTCAGCAACCTTTTTGATTTCAGTTGTATCTTTATTATGACTCTTTATTTGAGATAAAATGTCATTAACTGCAGTATCGATTTCGTTACTCACACACTTATTTAATCTTAATTATTGATTTCGATAGTACTTTAGCTATAATATGTATATATGTTACTACAATTTGAAAAGACCCATGTAGATGCTGTACTACCTGGTAAGAATCATGATAGTGATACAGGTATGGATGTTACTTGTATCGAGGACTTTACAGTACCTGCCGGTGGATCAGCAGTAGTCGGAGTTGGTCTTAAGTTTGCCTTTATCCAGCCAGGCTATTGGGTAAAGATTGAAGGTCGTTCTGGTCTAGGCTTTAAGCATGGTATTATGCCTCATCCAGGTATCATTGATAGTGGTTATCGTGGTGATGCTGGGATTAAGCTTTATAACCTTACTAGTACAGATTACGAAGGTACAGCTGGTGATCGTATCGCTCAGTTTGTAGTTTATACTAATCATGATGTAATCGTGACTGAAGGTGATGTTGTAGAGTCAGAGCGAGGCGAGAAAGGCTTCGGTAGTTCAGGTAAGTAAGCTATGGTTGAGTTTGATAAGATTTGGGTTGAGAAGTATAGACCGCATAAACTGGAAGATCTTATTCTTGATGATAAGTCATTAAGAGTGGTCAAGCAGTTTAAAGGTGAGATACCTAACTTGCTGTTTGTTGGTAGTCCAGGTACTGGAAAGACAACGCTAGCTCGTATTCTAGTTAATGATGTGCTGAATTGTAACTATCTTTACATTAATGCCTCTGATGAATCAGGTATCGATGTTATACGTCATAACATTACTAACTTCGCTCAGACTAAGTCCTTCGATGGGGGTATAAAAGTAGTAATTCTAGACGAGGCTGACGGGCTAACCTCTCAGGCACAGGCTGCGCTTCGTAATACTATGGAGACGTACGCTAAGTACTGCCGGTTTATTCTTACTGCTAACTACAAACATAAGATTATACCTGCGCTACAGTCTAGATGTCAATCATTAGATCTTAAACCCGTAATCGATCAAGCTGTTAAAAGATGTTACAATATACTACAACAAGAAAACATAAATATAAGTGATGAGCAAAAGAAAAAATTTGTCATGCTGGTTAAAAGGTACTTCCCTGACCTCAGAAAAACTATCAATGAGCTGCAAAAGTCGGTTATTGATAATGAGCTTTGCATTGATAGTAACGGGAGTGACAGCGAGTTACTTCAAAAAATCTTCGAAGGGGTACAAAAAGACTCGTTAGGTGTACGTAAGTATCTCATCGAGAATGAGGATAGATTCCAAGGTGATTATGATACGTTACTAGCTAACTTTCTTGACTACCTTTACGATCAAGATATAGCAGATATGAAAAAGAAAGAGATGATAGCCATTATAGCCGAGCATCTCTATAAAAGCGCATTCGTAATTGATAAAGAAATTAATGCATTTGCGTGCTTAGTCAATCTTGAACGTGCGCAATAAAAAAGAGGAGCTATAGCTCCTCTTTCTTTATAAAAGGTTATTGGTCTTACTTCAACCCTTGTAAGTAATTTACAGTGTGGGCTTGAGTTGAGTTAGGTAATGTTGTGTTATCAGTAGGTAGTTTTAACTCCGTCTGACTTAATTCCCCGTTACCTTTATCTGTCTTATTAGATAAATTCTCTTCATCTTCTTCTACTTCTTTAGGCTTAATGTTTACATTATCCTTACGGCGCATAGCGTCAGGTATTGGAAGTAAGTTAGGCGCGTATTTGACAGGCTCACCGCAGCAACATGGAATAGATACTTTATGTGTATATCTACCACCACCTGTATCTAAACCTATCTCTAAGAATGGCTCGAGTTGAGAGTTTTGATTACTACCAGGAAATCTAGTAGGATCTTCGTTCTTAATGTTAGTGACTCTAATATGTAAACCAGAATCAATCATCTGATCAATAACTCCTTTAACGTTATCACCTAACGCTTTATAAGCTTCTTCGCTTTTAAAGTTATCATTAAACTTAAAGACATCACCAACCAAGAATCCACCTCGTTCATAGCGACTCATGTACTCCTCAAACAGAGGTACAAATTTCTTTTCTCTAGCCATACTTATATTTATGCTACAAATGAGCTTTATCCTTAATTATCTGTAAACCTTTACACCTTGAAGCTTAGGACGAGCACCATGCTTAGGACTTTTACCTTCGCTTAGAGTCTCTTCATCTTCTTCTTTTTCTTCATCTTCCTTTTCAGGCTCTTCTTCATCATGCTCTTGAAGCATAACAACTTCTACACTCTCTGCAACAACACCGACAAGTTTGCCATTGTGCTCTACATAGTACTCTTCTACTATACCTTCTTCAGTGAGATTGTGGTGAAGGATCTTCTTAATTGACTCCCCAAACGGAGGAGCTTTAATGTGAGATGCTCAATCGTGTTCAACGTTACCACCTTTATAAGCAGGGGTACCGTCTTCGACAGGGTTAGAAGCATCCGCAGATTCTACAAGAATCTCTTCGCTATTAACTTTATTGATATTACTATAGGCTTCATTTAGCCTTTCCATATCGTTTTTAAAATTATTATGTTGTTTAGCCATATTAATATTTATGCTGTCCTATAAATATTAATATGCAATTTGATGATTTAGTTGAAAAATTACTTAGAGAAGCAAAAGAAGCTCCAAAAGGTAAACATTATACCTCTAGAGGTGCTTTAAAATCTGGTGACGCAGATGCTGATGGTGATGGGGGTCCTAAGTATCGTTCAGATCCTACATACAAAAATCCTAATGAGAATAATGAAGAGGAAGATGCTGAAGGTAAGATCGATAAGGACCGTATGAAGTGTAACTCGCCCAAGCGTGGAGGTAGTAAAAAGTTTGTTGTTAAGGCTTGTAAGAATGGTAAAGAGAAGATTGTCCGCTTTGGTGATCCAAACATGAGAATTAAGAAGAGCAATCCAAAGCGACGCAAATCATTTAGAGCTCGTCATAAGTGTGATCAAAAGAAAGATAAGTTTTCTGCTGGTTACTGGAGCTGTAAGAAGTGGTAAGATTAATTACGCGTAACAGCATACACGATTAAATAATATAAATGGCTATACGCTTAGATAACTTAAAACAATCTACTACCGAGGTAAACTCTTTAGAGAATGGTTATCTGTATAAAGATATAGATCTAGATCTTTCTTTTGGTCGATATACTAAGAAAGAGTTATATTCAAAAACGGAACCTAATGATTTATCTGAATTACAGGACGGCTCTGCTATTATTAATTCGGTTAAAAATATACTTACAACAACACCTGGTCAGAAATTACTTAACCCAACTATCGGACTAGATCTAAGAAGTTATTTGTTTGAAAATGTTAGTAACACAATTTCTTACTTTATTGGCTTAGATATATACAATAGTTTAGGAGTTCAAGAGCCTAGAGTTAAACTTAACGGTATGGAAATTAAAGGTATACCAGATGAAAATGAGTACCGTATATCGATTGGATTTTCAATACCAGATTTAGATATTTACAATTTATCATTAAACGCAACATTAAATAAGGAAGGATACGTAGTAGTATGAGTTTAGAAAATTTTACAGATTATAAATTACCGAAAAATGCGTATCTTAGCTTTGATGCGACTAGTCTTAAGTCGTTAATCATAGATAGGTTAAACGAGAACGAAACATTCACAGATCAAAATTTTGAAGGTTCTAACTTCAGCGCTTTTATTGATGTTGTCTCGTATATGTATCACGTATTACTATTTCAGCTTAATACTACCTCTAACGAGTCAACATTTAATACCGCAACTATTTATGATAATATGAGCAAGCTTGTTTCTAATATTGGTTACAAGCCTCAAGGAGATCAAACATCACTACTTAACTTTAATTTAGACGTACGTAATTTAAATTCTAATGTTTATACAGTTCCTCGCTTTTCTTCAGTAGATGTTAATGGATTTACATACTCAACTCTAGATGATATAACATTTCAAAAGATAACAGATACTGTATTAGAGGCAGTATCAGTAAGTAATAATACTTTATATCAAGGAGCAATAACAGAAGCTAGGTATAGCGCAATAGGCGAGCCTTATGAAACTATAACTTTAGTCGATACATTCACTACACAACAAATAGTTGAACCAACAAGAACAGTTAACGATAAGCAGTTTATATCAGATAATACATTTAGAGTATTTGTTAAAGATGTTGATACATTGGTTTGGTCTGAATGGAAGGAGTCAGTTTCGTTATTTTTAGAGTCACCTACTGCTACCTCTTATGAAAAAAAGTTTAACGAGAATGGAAACTATGATTTCCGATTTGGTAATAATAGTAACGGTAGAAAGTTAAACGCTAATGATACTGTTTTAATATTTTATATCACATCTAACAATGAAATAGCTATAGCTAGTCCTAATTCTATAACTAACGCTACCTTTAATTTTTATTCATCACCTTCGTTTAATACAATATCTAATTACATTTATGATGAAGGTACAAATCTTATAGGTACTTCTAATAAAAATAACATACTTATATCAAACCAATATCAATCAACTCCAGTTAAAAAAGCTGAAACGGTTGATCAAATACGCGATAACGCACCTAAAATCTTTTCAACACAAAACAGGTTAGTTTCAAAGACGGATTATGAGACACAAATTAATCGTAGCTTTAATAATATAACTAAAGATGTCAAGGTACTTGATAATAACGATTACACTGGCCAATATCTACGGTATTTTAATAGAATCGGGTTAGATCGACCTAACGATGATGGGCGGGTATTGCTAAGTCAAGTAGGATTTTCTACATCAACTAATTTTAATAACGTCTATGTTTATACTGTACCGTCTAACCAACCAGTAATAAACGAACAAATACCCAATTACTTAAATCCCGCTCAAAAGCAAATAATAAGTAATTTTTGTATAGATAAAAAGGACGTGACTCATAATGTCGTAGTTGCAGATCCAATATTTAAAGCTATCAGCTTTGGGGTAGGTAGCTCAGCAATACAAGACGATCCTGATAAATTAGATGATATAATTAATGACTCGTTTATACGTTTGAGTGTTGATCAGAATATTGCAGCGAGTAGTAGCTCAATAAGAACAAAAGTTCTTAACATATTTTTAAAATATTTTGATCTTATACAGTTAGGGGGTAATGTAGAGACAGGTAATATATCGAGAGATATACTTAACATCGATGGTGTTATTAGCATAGACACTGTAAATGGTGATAACGTTACACCAAATTTAAGCTTTATAGTTTGGAATCCGGATTATAGATTAGAAGATAACCTTATACAAACTCAAGACTATAATCTCCAAGATTTTGAATTTGCTTACTTTTACGAAATATCAAATATCCCAAGTAAAATTGCAATACAGAGGCTTTGATATTAAATAAAGGTATATGTCTCTAAGTGCATTACAGCTAGACAGCTCTGGTGAGTTTGATCTCTTATATAACTTCTTTTACGTAAGGGATTATACTGGTCAAGAATCCTACTCTAGTTATGCTCTTCCTATTACACCTCTTACATTTATACCAAATCTAACAGACGGTATTGAAGACTTTATAAGTAATAAGCGGTTGGTTTGGGATTTTGGTGATGGTACTACCACAGAGACCATAACTGCTAGTCATGCGTATACTACACCTGGTAGATATAAAGTTACATGCTATTTATATGATGGTGAAGGTACAGGGTATTATGATACATTTAGTGTAAAGGTAGATATCTCAGACTACATAGAAGATAAACTTTTAATATCTACTGTTAACAATTCTTTAACAGGAAAAGAAAGTGCTTTAACGGGGCCAGCTATCGAAATTACTCGATTTAATTCTTATAGATCTGTTGAAAGTGGTGTGCCTACAATTACTCCTTATGCATCCGGTAGTAGTGGTATAGATAGAGATTATTTTTCTAGAGATCTTATTAACGATACATATGGTCATCTATACCCGTATACATCTTTCTATCAATATCTAACAACAAATAACGTTGTTGAGTCTGTAGAGGTTAATAAAGTAACAACAGATGATACAAATATTTATGTTAAGTTAGATAGTAGTAACAATTTAGTGAATACTACATCAACCGACCCTAGTGGTGTATTTGCAGGATTATCTGGTACCGGTGATGTTTACTTTAAAGGTGATTATCTAGAAGATTATAATTTAATATTTGGTTATAAAACAGGGGATATATTTACTCATACTAATACAACTAGTTATGCTTTATCTACATCTCTTTCTGCTAACGAAGATTATAATTCCTTATCTATATCTTCAAATGGTATAGATGGTGAAGGTTCAGCTATTACGAGCTTTAATATTAACAGTAGTAAATTTGCTAATACTAAAATAGCTTTTGTAGTTAAAGTAAAGGATAGTAATTTTAATACCCTTAAAAATTTACCGTTACTTAGTGCTGTACCATCATCACCAGTTCTTAATATTGTCTTAACGGATGGGGCTACTAATTATAACGCTACATTTACATCTAATTTTCAAGAGCTATCCACATTAGATAGAGGTAGCTTCTTTAAAGGTTATTTTACTACCACTAACGATGCAGATTTAACAAATGTATATCTTTCTGCATACACTGTTTACAATTCAACTACCTTATCCGGAGCTAGTAATACCTTTACGATACATCCAAGTAGCTATTACGTCGTTGCTAAACAAAACGAGGATATAGACTTTAAAAACACGTTCGCGGAAGTAGTACAGCAGCCTTTATTTAATGATGCACCTGTACTTATGAATGATTTCTTAGGTAGCATATTCGGCGATCTTAGCTCTGCTCAAACGAGTATAGGTAAGAGTACATACGAAAAAATCCAAAACTTCTTAGATAATAATAGTGTTATTGATACTGCTAATGTTGATCAATTAGCTTCATTACTAGAGACTATCGATTTACCTGCTATACCTAAATACTCTTTTCCTCCTAAGCTCAAGCGATTGGTTGATTTACTCTCTTTAAGTAAGAGTAAATTATTTGGTTATAGAAATTTAAACAATGAAGATTATAATACTTTTGGATATAGGGAAAGTGAAATTTATGGGCAAAATTTAGGTGATAGACTTACCATAACTAGCAAGGTGGTACCGGGTGATATAATTGTTGGATTCGAAAAGTATAGTGGTACTTATGTAGCTCTTAACACAAACTTACCTCTATCTGCCTCACAAAGCCCTACTCTATTTACAGATCCTGGGTTATTCTATAGTTCATCAACAGGGTCAATGGTCGCGAGCGTTGGTACTGCTAATAATTATTATATTTTAAGCGCTTTTGATGCTTCATGGGGCTGGCCTATTTTATCTGGAGGAGGTAGAAGTATATTTGATATATATAACTTCTATTATCAAAAAGAGTTAACAGGGGATATTACTGGATCGATTATAAACTTCAGTGATGGTAACACAACAATAACACATAACATGTCATCATATAGTGACTGGACGCAAGACAACGGTATAGTATCAAACATCTTCGCTAATGCATTATACGATGGATTGGATCTATTTTAATAACTTATAAACATATGGTTGAAGAAAATTACAGAGAAGTAAAAGTTAATTACTCTATAACTAATCCAGAGGTAGATGATCCGAGGGATACTATATCACCTTTCTCTTTTCTTGATTTTATTCAATATACTAATGTTGATTACTCACCAGAAGAATATAGCTCTTTTTATACTGCATACTTAAAAAAGTATTACTCTTTAAAAGATGTATCTAAAACAGAACAGATCAACCTCTTTAAAGATTATTATAGGGAGTTTATAGAAGAGATAGTAATTAGCTATACTACAGAGAATGAAAAGAGATTTCTACAAAAAATCGATTTTACTGATCCTGCAGATTTAGATATTGCGATTCCATTCTTCGCCAATAAACTAAAAGAGGTTGCTCTTTTCTATAAAAAGAGGCGCGATGAAGGTAAGTATGTAATAGAAAGAAATAAGCTTAAAGGTAGTACGACAGGTGTTGAAAAAGCTATTTTTGATAACATATACAACTATATACTAACTGCCGAAGATACCTTAAATGCTAAAACCTTTGATATCGATAGTGTCACTGCTAAGCTTGGTATCAATATAGAAGAATATATTGATGTGTATGGGAGTTATTTCGATCTACCTAGAACGCCAACGGATGAAGATGATACAAGAGCTGAGTTATATTCTAGTAATATTAATGATATAGATGCAAAATACTATTTAGATCCGTTAGGTATAGAGGCATTAACTACTACAAACTTCTTATCTGGACTCGAGGCATTTAAAATTAACCCTCCTACTATAACAGTAGACACGTTCGACGATATTTGCGATCCAGATAACCCTCTAGCTGAGCTATTTAACAACGAAACCAAAGGTAATTTAACTATATCAGATCTTTATAGACTCAAACGTCAGTTGTTTAGTAAGTATATTGGTACAGATATTTATTTTTTAGATACTTCTGTAACACCAGCTGTTTCTGGATTACTAATTCAATCAGATAATCCAACAAACAATCTTCTTAACTTACAAACTGCCGATACAGCTACAGTAGTTAGTAACGATGCAAAGTTATTACGAGATGTTGGATTATTTTTCGAACCAGATGATATAGGATTATTTAAACTTAACGCTGATAATTATAGCTATACATTAGATAGTGAAAACTTAGAAAGTGATTTCTTTTACGTTTTTCCAGATCCTGACTTATATGGTAACGTATCTACTAATCCACAAAGTGCTTACCCTATACAATTTAGAATTAATAATAGAAAAAATTCTAGAAACGTTTCTAGTGGACTCGCCGCAGGTGACCCTTTAATAGATAATAAAGCTAGTACGTTTGAATCTTACACTACTAAAGAAAGATCTACATCAGAATTACTAAATCTAAATACTATTAGTGAAAAGTTAAATTTTTCTGATTTGTATAATGAAGGTGCTATTTCAAAATATCAGTTTGATTCTTATGGTAATGAATATGCGTTATTTAAGTCTAGCCTACCGAAAGCCCGTATAGAGCCAGCAAACACTAATATCTTAAACTTACTACTTAACGGACACACTTTCTATGATATTTACGAAGGTTATAATTTCGACTATTCTACAGCATCAAGAAACGGCACTACTATAAGATCAGGTCTTACTGCTAATACAAATGGTTACTCTGTACTAAAAGATTTTTATACTTTATACTTTAGAGAATTTTTCCCATATCAAGAATTAGCAGATTCAGTAAGAAATATAATACCTGAGTATAGAGATGGTGGTGCTTTTACCTTTTTAGATGGAGCCCCTTTACCTGAGCCGTTTGATGGTTGGGATCCTCGTTTTCCAGGTCCACGTAACTATTATTATTCCATTTACGCAGATGCTACATTTCCTGTTGACATATCAGTTACTACTGATCAAACTCCACTAAGTACAATCACTTCAGAATTGGAACAATCTATTATAACAGGTGAGGTGGAGTTTAACTTTCTAACTGACGTTAAAAACTACCTATCTGCTACTGATTTTACTTACCGTTATTATGATTGCGGTTATTTTGCGGATGATTTATCACTTGATAACGACTTTAATTATGAAAAGGAATATCGTTATATAGATAGTGTAGATTCACGAGCGACTACCACGTTAGCAATTTCATCTACAGGTAATCTACTTACTAAAGAAGAGCGTAGGAGTTTAGAGGGTGCTCTATATGTAAAAAATCAAAGCTTCTCTACATCGGCACCGGTACAGTCTGCATTAGAACTAACCTTTAGCAAATATAGCGATTCAGTTCAATATGATATCTTTAATCATGCTATAGATTTTGATATTATAGGTGATAATATATTTATAGAGACTCCTAATAACTTAGTTATTGATGTTATAAACTACGATGGTAGTGAGTTTATTATTTCATCTAATAATAATACACTATTCTCTATTAATTCTGCTAACAAGCTAGAAGTCTTTTCAAATAGACTATTTGTAGAAACTTCAAATAAAGCTTACTTTACTAAGTTTACTGCAGTTACAGGGGATAATGCTAAAAATTACTGGTCAGTTATTCCGAGTATTTACGAATATAATCTTAGTAATAATACCAATGAAAAAGTGTTTCCGGATAGTATAACAGAAGATATAATAACTACATTTCAAGTTAGCGTTTCTGGAGCTGAAAATAACAATTTTACCCCAGAGGAGATTATTACCCCTCGTCTAACGTTTAACAGTGTAAACAATTTATTCAAATTAACTTATATTGTTAATGATATTAATGAATTATCCCACTTCTTTGATATTGACTTTACTATAGAAAATAATACATTAGCTATTAGTAATATATCTAGATATGATACTACAAATAGTCTTATTCGTTCATCAACCTTTGGCAGTAAGTCGTTATTTGCAGAAATTAGCGCTAACTCAGGAAGCTTTAACACAAACAACTTTATATTATCAGCATGAATACTGTATACGTCAATCTAAGTTCAATTTATAGTAACAACACTCTAAAAAACGAAGAGTTATATCTCAAAGGAGATTCAACATTGCAGTTTATTCTGACCGGCGTAAATGAAGAAGTAAATGATGCTATATCCTTAGAAATAAACTGGGGCGATTCTACTATAGAAAATTACAAGAAAGATTTAGTTTATAACTATAAAGAGAAAACTATATTTAACGAGCTTATATATGGTAAGTTGGGTGGTAGTGTGATGACTGATTATAATCATGAATTTTCCTTAGACCCTTCTTCAAATTTTACCTCACTAACAGCTCAGCTTTTAATTTATTACTCTAATGGTGTTTATGCTGATATTTACTACCCACTTACTTTAGTTAGTGAGTCATACTACGATAATATTAAAAAGTTTGCCATTAACAATACTCAAATGAATTCGCTATCTACTTCCAATACTATAGCCAACTTACAGAGTAAATTTAACAAACAAACATATATTACATACTTACAAAAATAGTATGGTGTATTAAATATATGTAGTGGCAACGACATTACATAAATCAGTTAGCTCTATAGCTTTCCCAGAAGCAACATATTCGGATAGATTTGTTACATTTAAACAGTCTAAATCTAATTTAGAGCAGCAGTTTAACGTTACAAGCATAAATGCTTTATCTGGCGCTTTAGATACGAGAATTAACAATTATTCTTCGTTGTATCTATCAGATAAGAATTTACTATCTAATTTTATTGAGTTATCTTCTCTGGATTCAAGTAACCTACAAACAGTTACCACTAAATTAGCTTTTTATAGAGGGTTAGATAAAGATCTCGAATACATTTATATGTTTAATACGAATTCTGTATCTGCAACAGATGTTCAAAAACCTGTAGGAGTAAAGCCTTTAAAAGATGTAAATACTTTCGCGAACAACTACAATTTTGAATTAGAAGTTATAGACAGTAGATTATTACGTATTAAACATAATAACGGAAGATCTGATTATTTCTTAAATTATGATACTGGCACGAATAGTGTCGTTTTCTATAATTATGATGAAGACATATCTCTAGTTAAAAGTGAAAGACTAGATACTTTTAGATATAATATTGATGATGATGGATATTTACAGATCTATAAATTTATTAATGATGAGCTTAAGGTTCTTTCGTTAAGTGGTAGCGCGTTGACATTTACACAAATGGTTAGTAGTAGTTTAAATAGAAACTCTAATAATTTAATTTTTATTGACTATAATAACGATACTGTACCTACTAGTATTGACAACGCGTTTGTATCCTATAATAAAGATAAGAGAGACAATCTTATAATTGATACAACAGCTAGTATATTTGATAATAAAGGACAATACTTACTGCATACTAATTATAATACTATATCTACTGATAAGTTAGATTTAAATTATCTCACACTTGATAACAATAGGTCAGAATACAGCTTTATTAAACGAGGGTCAAATATGTTCGATACGCCTTTCGGTATTCCTAGTTTTGATTATAGAGATTATAATACACTTCATTCTGGTAATGAGCAAGAAAGAGGAACTGAAAAACTGCAATTAAATTATGTTTTTTACGATAAGGATATAGCAATTAAAAATGGCGCCGATACATTCTTCACTGCTCCATCATCAATATATCCTTATGAGCGTCTTAATGTAAATGATTCAACATTTACGGCTAATGGAGCTTTTGCTGGACCATCACCTATTTTAGCAGATAAATTATATGTAAGGAGATCTCATAGTGATCAATACAATAACGGTAGATACCTATGCACGTGGCTCTCCGCTGGTAGTTTAGCTCAACAAGGTGTTTGGGTTGATAGATACTACTACCCTGATAAAATTACTAAATTAGAAGCTCTATCAAGTACAGCTTTATTTACTCCTTCCTTTATTGACAGTGTAGACAGTATTGATCTAGAAGTAACTAATGAATTATTAGTTAAAGAAAAGTTTTTTGATAAGAAGAGTGATGTAGCTATTACTCCTAGTGTAGGTTTAAAGTATGAAAGAGTTGGTAGAGATACTATTAAAGAGATAGTCGAATCATCATCACCGCTTATGTCTACATTTGATAACTACTATAAATCAAAAACAGTAGGTGGTGAAGTTCAAAATATATGCTACTCCTGTGATGATAATACATTCAACTTTGATGGTACATTTTATTCAAAGTTGAGTGTTTATGAAAGTATTAATAAATCAAAATCATTTACAATGTCTTTTGATTTATGGATAGATCCGGACTTACAAACAGGCTATCAGTTACTCGGTAACAACACGAACGCAGGGTTTGGATTGTTTCAAGATCAAACATCTACTCCTTTTATTCATGTAGTAAGCGGTAACGTGTTATACATTTATAATAGTGATAATGTATTATTAAATAAAGTAACCTTTATACGTAAGATAAAAAATTTATTTAAAAGAGGTGCTTTAGATGAGTTTATCGTAGCATGTAACGGTAATCTATTTTATAGAGTTGATGCGCAAGGTAATAAACTAAGACTTGAATGCGCCTCAGATATTCTTAATTATATTGGCCACCACCAAGAAGATGAATTTATAGATTTTATAGATACATCAGGAACTGTGCATCGTTTAGATGTGTTAACGTTAGAGTCACAAACTATTACTGCTGCAGAGTTTGATGTTTATAAAAACGAACTTTGTTTATATGATAATGTAATTATTAGAGACGGTGTAGATTATAAATTACCTGGATCTAAAACTAGATGGGAAAACGATGAAACTGTATTTTATGTAATAGATAAGTATGTTGTAAAGCATAATTTTAGAAATGGTCCTGAATCGTTTCTAAAATCTTCTACAGACATTAATGATATTAATATTATTGGTAGCACTATACATATCGCAACAGATAACAAACTCTTCCAATATAATACTTCAGGAGTATTTGGATTATCAGCTGATATTGGAGACGCGCAAACATCAACAGGTACTACACCATTATCAAGTGGTTCTATATTAACGATAGATTATGTTAATCAGTATATACGTGGTGAGCAATTTAAATATCCTGTTTTACTTTGCGAAGCTGATAACAAAGATTTATTTATAGTTAATGGTATAGGTACACAACCCTTATTAGCTTCACCACTTTTTGATAGTGATAATGAAACTGCTATTAAGCGGGATAATAATACACGTGGTGTAAGAATGACTAATTACAATACATTAAATCGAACTCTAGATGCTGAGACATTAGATTTTAAGTTAACGTTACAAAACTATTTAGATTCAGAAGATTACACAACTAAAACAATATCTTTTGATGCGTCGACCTTACTAACTGGCTATCATAATTTTACTTTTAGATTTGATAGTATTCAAGGTAATATGACTTTATACTTAGATGGTAATTTATATCAAAATCTAACTCTTGCACCAGGTAAATTTCATATACAAAATATATTTAAAGATGAATTATATATTGGATCTGCTGGTTTTCAAGATGGCACTGATCTATCTACTTACCTTAAACAGCCGGAATATTTTTACTCAAAAGATATGCAAGTTAGAAATTTATTTGTATACGATCGAGCCATAAGTACTACTCTAGTTTATGCGTTATATTTATTAGAGCAAAAGATTGATGATATTGTATTATCTCTACCAGCTGGTCAGAGGGTAAATAAAACACAAATAGAAAAATATTTCAAGTTTGATCGTCATAATTCAAGTAACTCTATAGATATAGTTATACGCGATCTTTCTATAACAGATGAAAGTGTACGATCTCAAATACGTACAAGTATTTTATCAGAAGCCTCATCTATCTTACCAGTTGGTACAAAAATTAACGATATTAAATTTAAAAACTACTCATGACTGATTACAAATCATATAAAAAATTCTACTCTGATGGAGATTTGTTTACTTTAACAGGTGCAGATTTTTATGGGTTAGTTGAAGTTGAAAATAATGTAGCCGTTGAATTAGGTACTAAAAAAGTCCTAACTTCAAAAAATACTTTTGATACGGATCTAGCCTTTTCAAGAGTTTTTAAAGACAGGGTAATTTCTGACTTAACTATAGATCTGCCAAATACAATTGAAGAATGTACTTTTGCTATAAATGATACTTTTGATTATAATTTGTTTAAATTTAAATTAGACAAAATAAGAGAAAATACTAATTTTATATTTTCTAGATGTTTTATTGCTTCTAATAAATTACCATGGTCTACAGATATAAGATATGCTAGCCTAACATCTATTTCTGATAGTACTTTTACTGTGCAAGAGCTGTCCGCTAATAGCCCTACCTTTAATGATTCTATACCTTTTAGTAATTCAAACAAGCTTAGTGCTTTTGGCGATGTAATAGAATCAACTGCGCAATTAAATTTAGACTTTAATGATAGATTTGCACTATTCGCTATAACAAGTAGCACTTTTATTGCTATGACAGGTAGTGATACATCCCTTGATGTTATATTAAATACCAACAAATATGAAGACGATGATAACGAGTTACGTTTTGGAGAGTTAGGTGGAATAGCATCTAATAAAGAAAATGTATTTTTAACTGATACAGTTAATAATGTTGTCTTAAAATATGATATTGAAGGGTTTATTAATAATGATTCATCATTGGGTAATAAGCGTAATTTTATCGAACTATTAGGAGGTCATGGGGATGGTAGAAATAAAACCAAATTTATACGACCTACTAAATTAGCATGCTGTGATACTGAAATAGCAGTTTATGATTCCGGTAACAAAGTAATTAAGATATTTGATACGATGCTTAACTATCAAACACGCATTTCAATAAACTTTAACAAGGAGACTTTTGGTGCGATGGAGTTTGATCCAGATTTTAAATCTTTATATATCTTAACTTACGGTCCAAGTATAACACAAGCTACTGGTTTTACGGCTTATCTATATAGATATTCTGGTTATAATTATGGTAGATTAGAACGTGTAGTATTGGAAGATAAAATAGATGATAATAAAATAGTAGATATAGCTTTTTCAGGTGTTTCTAGTAATTATTGGTTTTTTTCTACTACAAAGAAAATTTACAAAAAATATAAAACTAGGCCAGAAAAGGTTATAGGAACTTTCGATAATTTTAGATTAGGCTTAATAGATGTGCAACCAGTTGTAGCAGAAAATAACAGATGGAATTTTCAAGATATAAACTGGAAGAATGCTAATTTTCGTTGGAATATTATAAACACAAATGACGCTTCTGATAATGGTCTTTTAATAAGTGATGTTAACAGTTTTAATTTATTTCCTAGTGCATCAGGCAATGATAGAATTGTAATGATGACTAATAGTAGAATATACTTCTTTAGTGAAAATACTCACGAAGCTTATCAACGAGTAATAAAGCATAGCAATTACATAAATTACGGTAAACAAGGGTTTTCACTTAATAAGGATCAATACATACAGACTTCTACTATTAATAACGAGATTACAAAGATTGTACAGGATGTTATAACTCTTAAAAATAACATTGTTGGTAGATTTGCTGGTCGTTATAATCAAGATATCTTAGAGTTAGGAGATTATAATTATAATCTTAATTTTGAAGAGTTTGTTCGTGAGGATTTAGAAAACATGCTTATACATACCAATGAAGAAAGTCTTGTAGGAGTACTAAACAGATGTTTTTCTGAGATTTACGATGTACAGAGTAAAATAACTAATCTCGTTTTACCTGACGCTGGTTCTACTGTTCAAACAGCATATAATTCTCAGGGTATAATACTAATTTAATTGGATAAATGGCTTTAGCTTATAAATAACTGTATGGCAACTACATCATTAACTAATACAAATATTAGTGATACATATCCTGGAGTCCTGCATGCTAAAGGAGAGCCTATACCTGCTAGTGGGTTGCAGGATGTATATGATGGCTTTGGTAATAAGAGTTCATTAAAGATTGGTAGAGCAGGTGAAGGAATCGATATTGATGGTAATTTAGGTTCTAGTTTTATAGATGCACTTTACCCTGTAGGGGCTGTTATATTTTCTGCTGATAATACAAATCCTGGAGTTAGATTCTCTGGAACAACCTGGATACAAGAAGCAGAAGGAAGATTTATTGCCGGTGTTGGTACAGGTAACGATGGTACTAATACACAAGCAGTCCCCGCGGGTAACGATTCTACAGGAAAATATAAACATACCTTAACAGTGGCTGAACTTCCAGCTCATAGCCACGACTTACCTATAAGTGATGCTAATGGTATAGATGGTGATGGGTATGGTCAAGGCATTTCTAATAACGCAACACGTACACCAGTAAATGATATAATATCAGACCCAGCTGGTAGCGGAACAGCGCATAATAACATACCACCTTCTTTTGGTTTGTATGTATGGAAGAGAACAGCTTAACAATTTAAAACAATGCCAGATATTGAAATAGTAAAACTTAAAATTAGACGAGGTACTGAAGCTCAAAGAACTTCAGTTATTCTCGAGCAAGGTGAACTTGGGTATACAACTGATAATAAGCGTATCTGGGTAGGTGATGGATTTACCTCAGGTGGTAACATTACAGGTAATATAGTCCATCCACCACTATCAATTACCTCTAGAACTGCTTTAGCAACAGCCACGACTGGTGACTTGGTATATGAAAACAACTTCCTATACCAATTATCAGGTTCTGATTACTCTTTATTATCGAGTTGGGGATTTATTGGATCAGTGCCAGATACAAACACTATAGATTATAATGCTTCTAACAAATTACATGTTATTGATAACGCTATTTCTGCCAGAAACTTAAACCCTGATTCTGTATATTCAGCTGGTGCAATTGGATTAAATGCAACTGAAGGACTCTCCGCAAATGTTGATAACTCTACTATACAAATTAATTCTAATAAATTATCAGTATTAACGATAGATGAAAACCATATTGATACTTCTTCTTTCGGAAACGGTATTGAAGGTGGTAGTGGTACAACAATAAGTATCGATGCGACTAGCACTTTCTCATTTCCAAGCGGTGAATTAGAAATAGCTTCTGTACCGGCTGGTGTCGTGGATGCAAATGCTCTTAAAGGTAGTAGCTTAGGCGCAACACTTAATGTTTCTGGTAATGTTTTAAATCTTGCAACAATAGGTAACGGAGCAACAAATGCATTAGATGCTATAAACTACGATATATATGGACGTGTTTCTTCTCGTGCTTCTACAGTAGTGCAAAATATAACAGGGGTAGATACTGCATATAAAGGCTATTTAAACCAATATCCTAGCGCTCCATGGAGTGGGGGCACATTAATAGCAGCTACTTCTGCTAACAGCGCTGGGACTACTGCTTCAGTAAATCTCTCTTCTGCAGGGTTTATACAGTTTGATACTGGCACTGAAGGAGTAGTAGCAATACCTGTATTTAAAGTACCAACTAATTAAAACAATGGCAAAAAAAATTGAAATTCTAGAAAATACTTTGTTAAAGCTTCTCGTAAGACAAGGAGATGAAGTAGATCGTAAAAATGTTATACTATCAGAAGGGGAGCTAGGATATACCATAGATGGAAAAAGATTGTTTGTGGGTGATGGGACAACAGCTGGTGGTCATGTTACAGGTAACAAATACAAAGGCTCTAGTGTAGATCATACTACAATAACTGATGCAGTTGAGGGAGATTATGCCCATAACTCTACTAGTAATATACTCTATATCAAAACTACATCCTCCTGGTTATCGGCTGGTAGAATTTTAACAGCTGGTGATGGTACTATTTCTATTGATGATGCAGATGGGTCTATTGTGGTTGGTACTTTATCTGCTAACAATTTTCACGCTGATGCATTGGGTAATTCTTTAGAAATAGATACTAATGGTAGAGTTGCCTTAAGCAGTACAAATATTTCAGTGGATAGAATTACTCCTAATAGTACCACGTATCTTAACTTACCGCAAAAGCTAAGTATCAACGCGGTAGATTATACTTTTCCAGTTGGTGGCGTTGGTAGTAATAAATTTTTAGGGACTGATGTATCAGGTAATCTTACATGGAGAGTACCTGATCAAGCCTCTACTTTCTTCTTTAACTCTACTGCAGGTCCCATTCCAGTAGGTACAATTATGCCATATGTGTCTGCTAACGCTGCACCTGAGGGTTGGCTATTGTGCAACGGGCAGACAATTGCTTCAGCAACTTATCCTGACCTTTATGCTATTATAGGTTCTGAATTTGGTGGTAATGCTACTAACTTTAAATTACCAAACTATACCGACTCTGCTTTATACGGTGTTGAGTCTGATCCTGCAGGATCCACAACATTAAACATTGGTACAGGTACTGGTTCCTTAAGTGCGAAAGGTGCATTGTTTATTATTAAAGCAATACCTGATAGTTTAGCGCAATCAACAATTCAAGTCAAATCACCACTAGCATTAACTGTTAACGGAACAGCAGAGACTTCAGCAGTTTCACCTCTCTCAGGTAATCTTGTATTAAGCACCGGAACACCTGGTATTACTGCTAATTCAAATGCTGGTAGTTATACTTTTACTACTTTAGCAGAATATACTAAATTTTGGTTAACTGGTTCAGGTTCAAAGGGAGGTGTACGTACAGGTGGCGCTGCTGCCACTATTACTGGTATTCTCTCAGCTCCTATCGGTACTGATATTGACCTTACAATAGGTGCTGGCGCTACAGGTGCCAACGGTGCTTCAGGTAATCCGTCATTCCTTTCTATTAATACAGTTGAGATTGCAAGATCTCATGGTGCTGTTACTCAACCCTCCGGATTAGTGCCGGATAGTAGTACTAATACTGGCAACCTCTCAACAAACGGCACAGGTCTAGCAGGTGGCCAGTCAGCATACGTTTTAGGTGGTCATATAATTGATGGTGGTCGCGGTGGTTGGGATACAAACAACGGAGGCGAAGATGTTGGAGGTACTGCCTCTTTCTGGGGATCAGATAATGTTGCCGGCGCTGGTGCTGGAGGTCACAATGGTGATACAGTTGATACCGCTGATGGACTTATAAAGTTTGAATGGGGCCTTTGATTTCTAGAAAAGTTACATTAAATTAGCTTATGGACGAGCTAGTTGTTGATGGTGTAACACCGGAAGATTTTAAAATTCTTCATAAGTTAATAGAAACGTATCCCTTTACTCTATCTAGTGATTTAGGGTATGCAGATGTATATTCACTGTATAATAAAATTAACCAAATAGTAGAAGCACTGCAAAGTGATTAAATATTAAGGTGGATGTACGGGAACGAGCCAGCTCCTTTCTAGAGGAATTTACCGATTTTATACTTGAAGATAAGAATCGTAGAAGCCTCGTCGTCAACATTAAAAAGGATTACTTTAGAACTATCTATTATGAGCTTAAAAAAATAGGGTACCAACTCGTACACAAATCTACTATAAAGTCTGGTGAATCTTTTACTCTGGTATTTGTTTATCAGATTAAATAATAACGTAAATGTCTAATCCAGTCCAATTACTACAAGAGACCACAACAAGCTCAATTCTATCTGCAATTGACGGTAAGAGTCCCTTTACTGATAGAGCTATATTTAGTGATTATACTGCAGTCGGCAGTTTAACGCGAAATATAAGCAGCTGGGTCTATGATTTTGATGGTGTAACTGGTATAGTTGCGTGGAATGATAGGACGAGTACAGAGATAGGCGGAGCAGCGGTCACAAAGCGACATGTTGTATACAGCAAGCACGCTAGTTACATAGCAGGTGATACTATTTATTTTGTAACTAAAGATAATACACTTATTACAAGAGATGTAGTAGCAACTAAAAACTTCCCTCTTGCATACGGTGATTATGGGATTGCCCTCTTAGAATCCGATTTACCTGATACTATTGATGTACTAAAGGTATTACCTAAAGAATCATATAGATATTTTAACAGTGAATATTTCATAAGTAATACTTTCTGGAGAACAGCATCTCAACCCGATGAAGTATTAGTATTACATACAAATCAATCCGAGTTAGCTTCTATAAAAAATCTTAGTGTTGTAAATTTTGCAAGTCTTACAGACCCGGACTCAAATAATTACTCCGCTGGTGGTTATTCTACTTTCAATGTTAACACGTCTACTGATAGTACAGCAAAATTATGGAATTATAACAACTCCCCAGGTGACTCAGGTAGCCCTCTTTTAATGCTTCAAAATAACGAAGTTATATTATTAGGGCTTTTTCACTATGTGGGATCTGGTCCGTTTATAAGCTCACCACGTAATTATAATGACATAAATCGTCTAATAACTGATGTTGATACTGATTATGCCGCAGCTGGAGGATTTGCTGCTTCAGGTTATACTTTAACCGATTACAATTTAGAGAATTACTATAAATATACCCCAGAAACTTACACATCACCAGCGTTATCAGCCTTACCGCTATCTGCTACTTCTCTCGCAGTCTTCGAAGATGGTGTATCACCTTCCTATGATATAACTTGGTCTTTTAATTATGAAGTCAAAAATTGGAATGCTGATGATGAACTAGGATTTACTATGTTTTTGCAGAACGCTACAGTACCATTAACTGGAGGTGGAGTTGGAGATGATTTAGGGTATTCTGGTGGTGCTTCAGGTGATATACGATCACGTGGATTGAGTGGTGGTATTTTAGGCGTAGGATTTGATACTCATGGTTTTTATGCTCTGGAAAAGACCTATGAAGATACTACTTCACGTACCGGTATTCCTTTATCTGGTAGAAAGTTTAATTCAATATCTATAAGAGGTGATGAAGCTTCTGGTTATAGTTATCAAGATTCAAACGTATCTATAGATGCATTTGATATATTAAGCGACGGTATAAAAACTTTACGTGGTAGATTGGGTAATTACGGCAGGACAATTTACGTTGATTATAAAGGTGAGACAGATAATGACTTTACTAATATACTTACTAAAAATATAACCAAGCTATCTTTCGATACTAATACGCTTTATAGGCCTGGTATAACTGTTAGTAAGCCGTTAACCAGTAGTAACTCTAATGTTGAGGTTTATATTAGTAATTTTCATGTTGAAGGTAAAACTATAACTGATGTTGTATCTAGTACGTTTGAAAACGCGTTTACACCACTATCCGTATATTCTATAGATTCTGCCGTTCTTGGACCACCTATACAAGAACCTAAACAAGAGCAAGAAAGTACAAGACTATTGCCATTTTTAGGTTTAGAGCCTAATATTGGCTGCCCTAATGCTTATTGCGGATTATCTGGTAATAGCAGTAGTAACTCAGGCGAATACTTTCCAAATACAATCTTATATAGTTTATCTGCAACAATTGGTACTGTAGATTACCAAGTAAATAATCCCAACGATAAGCCAGTTAGATTTATTCTGACTTATGATAGCGATACTGTTATAGATACAGGTTATTTAGGTAGTAGTGACTACGAATTAGGTGGGAGCCAAAGACAAACGTTTATTAATTCCCTAACTAGCTATACAACATCTCAACCTAGTACAGTAAACGCTAATGACGGTTATCCTGTTGTTAGTACAACGACATCAGTTATAAGTTCCTTTTTCAAAGATACCGATAAAGCCCGCGGGACTTTTGAGATCTTTAACCCACTATCTGCTTCTGATTGGGAAGTTTACTTAGAATGCCCTTTAAGAGAAGTTGATTGTGGTGAAGATATAAATTTTGAGTGTGGATTATATAGAGACTACCCTGCAGCAACTAAAGTAAATACTAAATCACAGTAACAATGAGCGTAACCCCAACACCAACCCCGAGTATTACACCTTCGGCAACTCCCACTACAAAGAGTTTGACTCTTGTATATCGCTCTGAAACAGGTCCAGATAGGTACACTGTAATCTATGATAACAATATAATTATACAGACTCAATATATAGGTAATTCTACATATAACTATGGAGGCTCTTCGCGCTTAGCTTTTGTTAATGCTTTAATTGAAAAGGGGTTTGACTTTACTAATTTAAATATTGCACCTGATAGCTATCCTTATGTCTATACTCCATTGGAAGGATCGAAGACTGAGTCAGTTGCAAACTATAATGATACTATACCGGCGTTTGTAAAAGTCTTTAGCCCTCTTGGTAATAAAGACTGGGAGTTTAATTTAAATTGTCCAATAATACCGCTACCTTCACCAACACCTTCTGTTACACCTTCTGTTACACCAACTCCAAGTGTTACTCCATCAGTAACTCCGAGTGTTACTCCTACAGCTAGTAGTACTCCACCCGCACCATCAGTTACTCCTACAGCTAGTAGTACTCCACCCGCAACTCCCTCTCATACACCCACTAATACTCCGACTGGCACTCCAACTCCCACTCCTAGTGTAACACTTTCTTTAACACCAACACCATCCCCTTCTACATCCTCATACCCGATACCATCGCCACCGCCATCCCCCACGCCTAGTATTACACCAAGTGTGACACCTACTAGTTCGGTTACTCCTTCTGTTACTCCGAGTGTTACTCCATCAGTAACTCCATCAGTAACTCCGAGTGTTACTCCGAGTGTTACTCCATCAGTAACTCCATCAGTAACTCCGAGTGTTACTCCAAGTATAACACCTACTAGCTCAGTTACTCCAAGTGTTACTCCTACTAGCTCAGTTACTCCAAGTGTTACTCCTACTAGCTCGGTTACACCATCAGTAACTCCAAGTATAACTCCAAGTGTTACTCCTACTAGCTCGGTTACACCATCAGTAACTCCAAGTATAACACCAAGCTTAACTCCTACTAGCTCGGTTACACCATCTGTAACTCCTAGTTTAACTCCTACTAGCTCAATTACTCCAAGTGTAACTCCATCTGTAACTCCTAGTTTAACTCCTACTAGCTCAATTACTCCAAGTGTAACTCCTAGTATAACTCCAAGTGTTACTCCTACTAGCTCAATTACTCCAAGTGTAACTCCTAGTATAACTCCAAGTGTTACTCCAACGAGTTCAGTAACACCTTCAGCAACACCTTCAGCGACCCCAGCGGTAAGTGTGACACCATCAGCTACGCCTAGCTCTACTCCATCAGTTACGCCAACGCCTACACCAACAGCAACTAACCCGATACCAAGTTAAATACGTCCAAGAGTAGCTTCTACGATAACATCCGCTCTCATAGCGTGAAAGCGTTCTTTAATGTATTTTTCAAATGCAAGAGGCTTTACCCATTTGCCATTATCAGCTGGTACACCATCAGCATCCAGCTTTTCACCAACAGTACTCACTGCTTCGACTAAACATGCCCAACGAGCAAATTCGTCTATTTCCATATACTCTGTTGATCCGTCTTTTTTATTAAGTTTAATACTATTCATATACTAATTATATGATTGTTCCTTTTCTTCTTTTTCTTTTATAAGACTATCAAAAGAAATCCCCTTTATATCGACTGGGGTAGTTTGAAGCACCGGATCTATCTTAGTATCGACCTTAATATCATTACCACACTTTTCGCATTTAAAAATATTATCAACACCCACAAATATCTCCTCCGTCATACGATTATTGTTGCAAGGACATTCAAAAGTCACTCTAGACATATCTAAAAGTTCCTTTATTTGAGCATCAAACTCTTCTGCAGTATCATTATTAGTAGTTAGTTTATATGACGAATAAACAAATGCAGTTACTACCTGTAACCCGTAAGCTATAGAAAAAGCTTCCCAGAATCCTGTTATATTGCGGAATCCAAAACCAAACAGAAAAGATATAACACTAGTTATAAATAACGACTTAACAATTATCATATACCTAGTATATCCAAATCTTCCGGTATATCAAGTATTATTTCATTAACTTTATCTATCTTCTCTTTTATCTTGCTAACACCTAGCTGATCTAATTCCTTATTTTGGACCGCTAGTTCTAACATTGATCTAAGCTGTGATAGTGAAACGAAGGTATTACCTAAAAGTTCGGTAATTCTAGCTAATTCGTGCGGTAATTGTTTATCTGCTTTTTGCATCTTTTCATCATCCTTATATTTTGCTATTTGACTATCGACACCCAACTGCTTATCTATTGGAGAAGATGCAATTCCTGTACTATATGGATAATAACCGTTATTCATGCTTAAAATATTTATGCTCGAGCATAAATAATTACATGACAAAGTTCGAAAAGAGATTTTTTAAAACGCTTAAAGAGGCAACAGAAGATGAAAAAGCTTTTGAGGCTGAACTTGATGTAGATACTGAAGCTGATGATTTTGATGTTGATATGGAAGTTGACGAGGTTGAGGTTGAAGCGGATCCTGCAGTTCAAGCAGCAAAAGCGCAATCCGAGCACGCAGCAAAAATGAGAACTGAACTTACCGGATGGGTTAGTGAAATGGATAAGTTCCTACACTATTTGAACGGTGAAGATAACTCTATACAGTCTGCTTTATCTCAAGCAGAAGCTGATACTATTTTTGATAGAATGAAGCAATCAGAGCAGCGTAAAATTGCTCGTGTTGCTACTGAATTAGCTTCCTTAGCTGAATCCTTTAGAGGGTATTTAGCTCAGACTGACAACCCAACGTTTAAGCACGTTTAAGATTAACCGATTTTTTAATCTCACTCAATCTTACAATACCTTCGAGACCTTCGAAGGTATTTTTTTCTATAAATTCCCAGCCTATCTCATCTACCTTACATTCGATAGCAATATCATTAAAGTCTTTAAAGCGTTTACCAAATTTTTCGGGCCATATAAACACGTGCTCTCCCTGTTTAAGTAACACTTCTGACTTTATCAATGACGCAGTATCAACCCACTGAGAATCGAGGATCCACACCTTATCATAGAATTTTAACACACCATCTAACTGCTGTTGCTGTCGGACTGTAAACGATTTTCCACGCTCTGTAATACCTGCTACAGCCACAGAGTTCTTAGTAAAGAATGCATTTAACGGACCCTCGAATATATACACTTTACTATGATTACTATCAACTTTATCAATGTTAAACAAAGTTTTCTCAGACCCTACCCTACCTAAATACTTCGGCTTTGTTTTTAAATCTGACGTCATTACAGTTCTCGTTTGATAAAACTCTATCTCATTATGCTCATTAATAAACGGTATCGTTATTCTATTCTTATGAACTTTATCAGTTAAAGATACATATAGATTATCAGGTCTATTACATGCAGTATCGAGTCGTCTAGATTTAATAATATAGTTACAAGCTCTAACTATAATATTACTGCTGTAAAAGTCTTGCTGTGTCTTATCTGATAAATTTATACTATCTATCGGAAGTGTTTCCGTTACAATTTTTGGAGTCTCTTCTTGTGTACCTATTAATGTGTCAATATCTGGTGTAAACTCCTTAAGTTCACCAATAATTTCAGCATCACTAGCACCTGTAACTTCCTTTATCCACTTTAATGGCTTAGATGACCATCCACAGTTATGGCAGAATATGTTATCATTTTTAGGTACATAATAACACCGTCTTTTTTTATTAAGCGACTTACCTTCACGACATATCGGACATGCACATTGATATACGCTGTTAAATTTATTGTAAATAGGTCTATAACCTATCTCGTAGAATTTAACTACAACAAAATCTTCCGGTAACGTCATCCTAATAACGATTCTAACCTACTAGAAAGAATAAACGACGTATGCCATACCTCTTTTTTCTTGAGTATGTTGGTAAAGTTCCTTTGGTTACACATATCTATAAAATATACCCAATCAGTAGTAGTATCTTGATGTAGTTGCTTGCTATAATACAAACATTCTGACTCATGCGACATAACCTCGTTAAGATCAAACACCTTCATATTTTTTTCGTAGTGTTCTTGCTGCTCTTGTGTTAACTCTATCTCACCATCTAACCACTTTTGCACTCTGGCTTTACCAAATCTTGGTATTCCTGGGACGTTATCAGATTTATCACCTAATAAGCATTTTGCTTTTAACCATACACTCTTATTATACCCAGTATCTTCTTTAAATGTATCAATAACAAACTCACGCTTCCGTATAGGGTCAAACAGTATAGTATTTTTATCAACTAATTGAAGAAAATCTCTATCAACTGAAACAATGACCTTTTTACCTTCTGTAGTCTTGCAAATATACGCTACAATATCATCTGCTTCACGCTCGCGTGGAAATATCGACGGTATACCCAAACCACTAAGCATAGCTTTAATAGTCTCATTCTGTTCATGTGGTGTACTATCTTTAGAACGGTTACCTTTGTAACCCTCCATCTCTTCTTTACGGATATTAGGCTTATAATCTACTTTTTCATCCCATACAACAATTGTCTTTGTTGGCTTATACTTAGTTACATAAGAATGAATAGCATTAAGAGTAAAGTAAATATGAAAGTTGGCTATCTCTTCTTGTGTATCGGTGCCATTGCGTTTAGATTGCGTTTTCGCAGTCCAAAAGGTACGATGTATGAGATTATTGCCGTCAATTATTAGCGTTTTCATTTTTCTTGTATTGTTTCTTAACTACATTATAGACATCCTTAGATAGTCTCTCTACATATTTTATTATATCAGTGTTCCTTCCACGTTCAAACGACTCAAAAGGAACTTTGATATTTTCCATGTCAGGAATTGCTAAGCAGTTTACAGTATCTGCCTCTATACTTACAACAATAAACATCTTACCGGCGTGATCACCGTGATGAACAGCGTAAGCTTCACGTTCTCTATAACGGGCCTTTCGTTGGGTCATATCCTGTTCTCATACAAAAGTATTTTACTAAAAGAGTGTCTAACGCGTCTTGCTGTTGACTAGAAGGTGCTCCTTCTAGCTGTACAACCTTACCGTCATAATCATAACCTATAACTATAAAGCTATCTAAGTACTCGAAGACTATTGCTTTAATAGCTTCGATTAATTGACCTCTACTTTTAAATTCTTTTTGATTATCTAAATTAGACTTAAGAGCTGCTTCTATAAGTTCGCGTATTTCATCGTCAGGCTCTTGCTCTTCACTCATAAATTTATTTATCCTTTAGCTGCGACACTCCGTTGTCGAGTAGCTTATTAACTACAACCTCAATAGAATGTGTCTTTAAGCTATAACCGTTTTTAAAGATTCGGTTACCATCATCAAACGCAAATAGAAACTCGTTCTTAAATGGCCTATTCTCAAAGCATGTAATAAACACTGATGTATTACCTGGATCAACTAATATAGTCCACTTACGTGAATCAGCATCACCATATCCGTTAAAGATACGGACAGTTTCGAAACCACTATCACGTAATCTTTTAATAAAGTAACCTGCTGTCTTAAGTTTATTTTTTGTATGTTTATTAATCATTGTGTTAAGGAAGATATAATATACTTTAATTTAGTATGATCACTGCAATTATCAATAACTACAACCCCATAGTCTGTGTTTATATTGAAAACATACGTATCATTCACATTTGATAACAATCTAATATTATCGAAATTAACCGGTATAGGTTTCAAACTATAATCTGCTTTTCCAATAGTAATAGCAAAATTATCTGTATTATGACGAGCTCTATCTGTTAACTCTGCTTTTAACTCACCATCTTCTGTATAAAGATATACCTTATTGGTCTCAGATGCAAATGTACTACCTTTTAATAGTTGTTGGATAGTATTCCTAGTTACTTCAAAAGTAATATCAAACTTAAAGCTTCGAATCTTATCTAAGTTTAAGTTAGGTTTAGATAAAAAGCCTTCCTCAAATAAATGATACTTAAACTTAACACCTTTACCTTTATACTCTATATTATTTCCGTTAATATTAAGATTAACTACATCTTCGTTAATTGTCTCAACAACACGAAACAACTTCTTAATGTCAGGTACATTTATTGTAGTTGTAAATTCAGAAGCTAAGGCATATTCTGAAAATAGCACAAGGGTACTATCTGCCGATGAAACTAAGCAGCTAATACCCTCAGGCTTTATTTCAAAAATAGCACTATCGTTAATCTTAGATACCGAATCAAGATATCTTAAGAACTCACTACGATTTGTTATTTTTAGGACGCGATCCATTACTTGTTAATTTTACCTTATTAGACTTAATTAGCAATTGTTGAAGTTTAATTAATTCTTCTAAACTCGAGTTAACCTTATCAATACCCTTTGCTTGTTTTTCTGCTAACTCAATAAGCTTATCTACTTTACCCGGCTCAGAAAAATCGAACTCAAATTGATTGGGATCAACCTCTACAACTTCTTGGGTAACAGGTTGTTGAATTACTTCCCCTTGTATTGGTGTAGTCGCTATTTCTGCCAACTCACGGGTTGCCTGTTCTACTGATACCGGTCCCGGGGCTACAGCCGGCTCCTCGGAAGGAGCCGGTATAGTTTGTTGAGGGTTTTGGATAGGAGCTTGTTGAATTTGTTTTGGAGGTTCATTTATAGTTGGCGCTTTTAAAGTCCTATCAAATGTTTTTTTAACACCGTCTGAAGTAGGTCTTAGGTTAGTTGATTGACCAACTAACATAGTATCTTGCTTTTTTTGTTCACCGTATACAGTTCCCATAAACTGCAATAACGCTGTCTTTTCTGCAGGTGTCATTATTACAGATCCTTAAGAAGCTCATCAATATCATCTTCAACACTAGCGGTGCTAGCAGCCTCTGCAACAGGTGCAGTTTCAGTAGCAGGCGCAGACCACGGCGGTGCAGCTTCTGCTACAGGAGCTGGAGCTTGTACTTCTTCTTCTACTTTCATAAAGTAATGCTCATTAAGCATATCTTTAAGTTCATCGTAAGACCTAAGAGGGAAAACCTCAGTCAAGGTAAATACATTTTCATAGATCTCTTTCTGCTGATCTTCTGATAAGTCGATCTTACCAGCAGTAGTAAATCTAGATGAAACGTATGTTGGATAATCACCTTGCTGCTCAACCTTTACCTTAAAGTTAACACCCTCAGCTCCTAGATCAAAGATACGAGGACCGAACTCTTCGGCATCTTCACCTTCAATAGCTTCGGTAATAATCTTATGAAGCTGTTTTCCATAACGGAGCATTTTTACTTTACCGTTATTATCAGGGTTAGTAGGATCATCGATTACGTAGCAGTTAACAAGCCACTTTTCAATACGACGAATAGCTTGAGCTTTTTCTTTTTCTTCATCTGTACCCATACGAGATGAGCGGAATCGTTCTTCTGCAATCGGATCACGCTCTCCATAAGTCTGAGGACTTAGAGCTTGAACATATTGCCCAGTAGCAAAAGATACCCAACCATGATTGTAATAATGGAAGAATGTATCCTTTGGAGACTTCGCGAAAGGCAGAAGTCTGATTGTATAGGTATTACCTGGCTTGCAGGTAAGGATTTCGTTATAGTTGCTTTGGTTTTTACTCTCACTTGAAGCAAGAGCTCCTTTGATGCTTTCGAACATTGACATATTAAATGCACTCATACATGTATTATACGCTAGTTCCTTTCACAGTCAAGCATATCAGTGATAATTTTTATACCATTTTTTGCTTTAAGCTTAAGCACATTAGAACTATAAAATTTTGTTCTAGTCTGCGAGAATATACTAAAGAAGTCTTGAACAATAAAATTTAAAACACTCGATTCGACCGTTTTTACTACCGAGTCTACTTTTAATGCATGTAGTAAGTAAAAATTAACCTTATGCTCTTGAAGGTGTAGTACGAATGTTGGCATATTACCGGTTACGTGGTTAATATATTGTGGTAAAGTTAATTTGTTAGTCTTGCAAAAACCTACTACAAACTTTAACCCCTCTTTAAAGGTTTTTATACTCTCTTCACTATCTGGATCAGCCACTTCTTTCTCTTTCATGTATATTGTATAACATTTCAGAGCTTTACGTGTATTGTAAAATCTAAGATCGTAATAATCGTCCTTAGAATATACCTTAAAGGGTGCTATAAACCAATCATGGTAGTTAATGTTGCTATGCTTGTTAAAAAATAACGATAGTTTCTTAACAGCTACAAAATCTTCATCTTTAAGTTTACTAAAGTCTTTTCTAAACCTAGTTGGTTTGTTTTGAGCGGATCTAGAAGCATACAGATAGCTATTGTAAATTGCTTCTTCCTTTTTGCTTATCATATATCAATATTCTTAGTATTATTTAAGTACTTTGTAATGTACTTAGATTGTGAGATCGTAGGATCAAACTCTAAGAATATTTTAACTAATTCGAAGCTAGTATCAACTGTTAATAACTGTTTTAGTAAGTCTCTTAACCTCTTTTCTTTAAGAAACAATACAAACACATTCTGAAGTGATAACTTTTTACCTTTTAGTAAACTACAATAAGTGCAGAAACATAGAAGTAAATGTTCTGTTTCATAATTTATGAGTGATGTAGAGGGTAAATTATTGGACATGTTTAAAATTTTTAATTAAGTTGGCGAATTCCATTGTTAACTTACCACCTGCAAGTTTATGCGAACCTCCACCGTTACAGAAAGTTCTAGCTAGTATACTAAGATCGATATCACAATGCATACAACGTCTAAATGATACAGTATTAGTTTTTATGTTAACTACTATACCTATTTGAGCGTCATGTTTAGTAACCATATAGTTTGCAACTTCACTAATTGCATAATCAGCAAAGATCGCTACTGCTTTGTAGTTTTTAATCATACCGATATGTACACCATCGTTAAACTGATCTCTAAACTTACGTATAAACAACTTTATAGCATTCTTTTCCTGTACTGTGTATGGCTTAAACCCATCTCTGTAAGCCTCAATAAACTTATCAACTTTTGGTCTATTGTATGTTGTATGAATAGCATTAAGTTTAAACGAATCTTTGTATTTGAGACCATAACTATCATAGTCATCAATATAATCGATAAGTTTATCTTGTGCTTCAGTTAACTTTATATGTGACTTAAACTTATCCCTTAACAATCCAATACATGATGGCGCACTCTCAACAATGGCTTTACTTTTTACATATCTGCCTTTGATTTGTGCATGTGAAAGGTGGTGGTCTATAACTACAACATTTGATCTATCTATACTCGTTGCTTGGTCTGCATTTAAACATAGATCTAAGACAAATATTTTATCATAGTGATCAAGTGAATGTTGTCGATTGTTGAATTCATTAACAATCATCGATTCTGTAGTCTCTATAACAACAAATTCGTTTAACTTGGCTCCATATAACCATTTAATAAATAGAGCTGAACCAGATCCATCTAAATCAGTATCTGTAAATACTAATACATTCACTAAGTCTATTTATATAGACTTTTCTATCTTGCAAGCGCCGCCAAAGCGTTAAGTGTATCGTCTTCAGCTTCTTCTAGATCTACATCATCTGCTTGTTCAATAGTTAAGGTAGAATAGTCAATTCTCATAGCTTGAGTATTACCTCTTACACCATATCGGTTCTTCATCATACCTAATCGAATAATACCTAACTCACGATCCTCTTCATTCTGATAAATTGACGCGATGACATCAGCTGTAGCAGCAAGTCCAATCGATTCAGAGATAGTAGCTAGCTCAGGATTATCTTGATCAAAGCCACTACGGTTAAGTTGAGTAGCACTAATTATTGGACACTCAAACATGTACGACATAGCACGTACTTGCTCGGTTACGTTCTTAATACGTTCATAGGAGTTATTACCAACTGATGAATGTAGTAAGTTAAGATAATCTAGAACAATAGCGTCTAGCTTAATGCCTTTCTCACCAAACTTTTTAATAAATGCTTTAAGTTGGTTGGGTGTAATAGTAGCAGGGGGGAATTCCTTGATAAATACTTTACCATTTTCACGTGATATAGCATTTTTAATTGACGGTCCATTCTGACGCAATTCTTTCATCGGAATCTTTGTTGCGTTAGTACATATACGCTGAGCATATAAAAGCTCAGACATCTCTAACGTTACCAAGAGTACGTTCTTACCTTGTGAGGCTATGTTGTGAGCAATGTTGCCTAAGAAGATAGATTTACCGATGTTAGTTTCACCAGCAAATACATATAACGCTTTTCCGGATTCAAGGAATCCCCCACCTAAAGTATCATCGAGCCATTCCCACTTAGAGGGTATAAATGATTGCTCGGTATTTAAATCATCGATTAATATATCGATATCATCGTACATGTTAAAGCCTAGATCAGTTACTAAGCTTATACTGCATGACGATTCAAATTTTTGTAGTACATCTGATGTATCAACTAAACCTTTGGATACATCTTCCGCAACATTGAGCATAGTATGATAGACAGCCTTCTCTTTAAGAAACTGTTCTGTATTTTCATACAGCTCATCTTTATCTAAGTTCTTATCTAACTCACTAAAAGATTGTGCTAACTGTTTAAACGCTGCTTTCTGTTCATCAGTTACAAGATACGTTTTAATCTCAGTTACAGTTGGTAACTTATTACGCTTCTCGTTAAAGTCTTTAACAATCTCAAAGATACTAGCTATAGACTTATTTTTAAAGTACTCCGGTTTGACTATATCTGCGATTGACGCTAGATAGCCACTATCAGTTAAAGATTTATAGATGATAATATTTTCATACTCATCTAGATTTAATTTGCTCACATTAGTAGTATAACTAACTTTGCCATTTATTCAAGAACCATTTTTGACCTTTATTGAATTCTTCTGTAAAGCTTTGCAACCCAGGTGATGCGTGTGTAATGTGTATATCCCCAACACCTATTTTAACCTTATGCTTATTGGCAGCTAAACAGAAATCTAAATCATAAAAATGGAACTTTGCAGGGCAATTTTCATCAAAACGCACCTTCTCAAAGACACTTCTTTTCATGGCCATAAATACACCATCAATAAGAGCTACACGTTTAGGGTATGTACCAAAACCTGTCATAGATTTTTCCTTTTCATTACCATGAGCAACTGCTCCATGTAAATTACCGCTACCAAAACCTCCACACATAAGATGCCATAAAGCTGGTTCTTGCAACTTGCAGTTATTCCCACCTGCAACACCTACCATGTCATATGTATCAAATAATTCCTCTAGACGATCTTCAATATCACTCTCAATAATAATATCGTCATGAGCTAGCACCATATACTCAAAGTCATTCTCTATAGCAAAGTCTATCGCCCTGTTATAAACCTTGGCAATTGCTTGAGTATTATTTTCTTTAAAGAAAAAACGAATAGGGTCAGTTTTGTACAATAGTGTATCTTTTTTTGACCCTTTAGTTGCTGAAAAATAGAATGTCTTCATAAAAATAAAAATGGCGAACTAGCGTCAAAAACTCCAACCTTGTTCCACTTCTTAGTTCGTTTGTTAAGTCTCATTATAACACCTTCAGGTAATTCTTTATAACCTGTACCCGGATTAGTTGAGTAGTTACCCTTATTATCGTAATGTAGTATTGAACCACATCGAGCGATATATAATTCACCAGTATCAGTATCAATAATAGAAAGCGCGTATGTACCCTCAATCTGATTTAATGTATCCTTAATAATATTAACAGGGTTCGGTTTAGTACCATGTTGAAGCTCGGTAAATAATTGTAACATGTTAACAATTACCGCTGTATCAACCTCATTTTCAATAAAATCGACATAACGTTCACGCATTTCCTGTGTATTAGTAAGTACACCATTATGACTAACTGACCAAGATAACGATTCAAACGGGTGTGATGTATCGTAAGACCAATCACGCATTGCGGAAGTAGGTGCTTGCACGTGACCGGTAATATAAACACAATCGTCACTATAATTGATACTATCCATGTTTGGACTACCCTCAAATTTAGCTACATATACATCATCTTCACCTATAGATACTATACTACTTGCGAAATTACCTCGTTCCTTATTAGCCTCATGCAAGACTTCGAACATAGTCTTGTTAAAGGATCCAAAAATAGCGCACATATACTAATTTACTCTATAATAAGCCTTTTGCAATTTTATCTGCTGATATCTCGCGTAATCTTACAGTTAATTTCTTACTTTCCTCAATCTTACCATAATATAGTCTATATTCGCGAGGTATACGCCAGAAGAAGTCCATAATTTCCGGATTACGTTCATCGTAAGCGAAACAATAATGCGGATAATCAACACCGTTAATTGTAAACCACGTTTTACGAGGCTTCTTCTTCTTTTCAATGCCTAGTTTCTTTAAGATACCGCGGCCAAGGCCTTTTACCTTAAATAAGTCGTTATTAGTTTTAAATGGACGCATAGAAACTATGTTCTTAGCAGTCTTTTTACCTATACCAGGGATCTTACAGATCTCGTTATATGTCTTTTCATTAAAATCTTTATAATTTAGCTTCATTTTCGTACGTTTCTATATAAATATATTATATGAGTTCCTTTGATAAATTCAACAGTCTTTATGACAGAATATATAAATTAGATGAAATGGCAGATAGCTTCAAACGTACTGTCAAAGGTGCAGCTGGTGGTGAAGATGGGTTAAATCTTATGCTTAAAGCATATAGGAATGAAAGAACAGGTAAGCCTGTAGGAGCTGTTTCAAGGGTTAAGAACTTAATAGTGTTGAGAGCTTTATATGATAAAGATTACATTAACGATGAGCAGTTTCAAGCTTTAGCGAAAAAAGCTACATCATCTAACTATATTTCAAACACATTAAAAGAGATTAATCCTGAAGCTCATGATAAGTTATTCGGATCAGCGCAAGAAAGTGATGATATTATAAAGCATATAAAATTAAATGCTAAAGATATGCTTAACTTCGGTCTTACTAAT
>Ga0208791_1000036_pt1 | contig 63101 bp, 39 predicted proteins | sample 11_taG_FD_184084 | JGI IMG/M metagenome (GOLD analysis project Ga0208791, IMG submission 184084) | Marine viral communities from the Subarctic Pacific Ocean - 11_ETSP_OMZ_AT15265 metaG (SPAdes) (version 2) | ecosystem: Environmental > Aquatic > Marine > Oceanic | place: Pacific Ocean | collected...
AAATTAACGGGAGCATCTGTACCGTCTTCGTTTAAGATAAACATTACTTTGTCTTGTCTTTGCAGGATAGCACTATAAGCACTAGAGCTAGAGGTCATTTTAAGACCAGTTTCTGTAGTACCATTTACCCAAAGTCTAACATTACCGTTAGTAGTAGGTCCACCATAAAAATAATAACCTTCATAGCCTGTTTCGTTATTATCAGTGTCAATTTTAAAAAGCATTTGGTCATCAGTAGTAGTTATTTCATTAGTAGAAAAACTAATATCACCTGTGTTTGCGGCCGCATCTGCAAAGCTCAAAACCCCAGAGCCATTAGTGGTTAACACTTGTCCGCTTGAACCGTCTGAGGTGGGTAGATCATAAGCGCTGCTAATTGTAACTGTGTTTTCATCAACTTCTAAAGGCGTGTAATGGCTTGAACCACCGCCATATGTCTGTAATCGAATGTAATCGCCGGCACTATTAGATTTAATATTAAATCCGCCATTGCCTACATATTGAATGTGTCCTTGTATGCCAGTGGCGGTGGCGTTGAAATTGATAATAGGATTACCTGAGTTACCACTACCGTCTCCCAAATTAATAGCTGGATTTCCAGACGCTGGGCCTGTAGTAATATTATCAACATTTAAGATGCTTCCACCAACTTCGATATCGGCAGCTGTTGTGATTTTTCCGTTAACATGAAATCTCTGTACCCCGGATTGGATAGTCATCAGAGAGTTCATCGAACCAGCTCTATAAAATATAACTTGATTTTTAAAGTTAAAATAGGTATCATTAGTAGAGCCTGCGCCGTTACCTATTCTGAAAACAGTACCATCATGATATATCCATTGATCGTTAAATTTAGCCGTTGCCCCACTATCAAATATTAAATCATCTGTAGATTTATCAAAGGTGATATTGTAAGTATCGCCTGTAAGCACTAAATCACTTGCTACGTCAATAATCCCGTCACCACCATCTATCTTAACGCCGTATGTATCGGTTTGTTTGTTAACTGAGTTAGTTGCAGAACCGCCATATAAAGCAAGACCACCATTATTTGTAAGATGAACCTGTGGTCTAGTCGTTTGAATCCCACCACCTAAGATAGCTAGGTCATTATTCGCAGAGTATACATCATTACCTGTTGTATTTAAATCACCACCAAGTGTTGGTGATGAGTCTAAAGATACGTCGGTACCACCAGCAGAACCTGTATAGCCGACATATGAACCACCTAAAAACGAACTAAGATTAGCCATTATTCAAAACCTTTGCATTGATATCTTTAATTGTATTTATCTATTTTACTATACGGGGAGTGTGGGCCACGTAACATTAAAAGGGAAACCTTCTTGTGATGGTATATCTCGTAGTGCCTGGCGATAGGCAGTCATGTCAGATGACATTGTAATATCCGACAAAGCCATCCAGTCAGTTTCCTGCAATAAGCTATCACGTTTAGCTCTTACGTTAGTTTCTGCCGTGGCTTGCTCCATGTTTTGCACTGTGTGAGCTACTTCCCACTCGTTGCCGTACAATGGTTGTCCTACCTCATCCTCCATAACTTCACCTGTATCTGGATGTAAGCAATCTTCCTCAGTCTTCAGACGAATGACTTCTCTTGTAGGTGTGCCTATAACAAGAGTTTGAACAAGCGGATCATAGCTTGGTTTTTCTAGTTCAGTGACCTCAAAGACTGCATACCTACGCAGGATCGTATTAGGGATCTGGCGAGGAAAAGATGTGTCTGGGTTATCACGGCGAAATTGTCTAATCGTGTATGGAAATTGATCGACATTACCGTTTGTAAGTTTTACGTGCATGGTTTCTCCTATGTTTTATAACTCAGTAATAATTATATTATCAAAATTACCCCCGCCAACTATACTTGCGTCTCCATGAATCGCAAAAAATGTATTAGTTGAGCTAACACTTTTGTTTGTTTCTATGGTTGTGCCGTTAATTGACCATGAAGCTTTTGCTTGTGAGTCGATTGTAATTACTACCGAATGCCAAGTGGCTAAACTGTAATGATTTGCAGTTGCCGTAGGGTTTCCCCAACTTGTCCAACTATTAAATTGCCCTATCCCGCTATTAAAATTTGTTCTACCCTCTATTCTCAAATAGCTTCCTGACCCAGATGAGTTTACAGCAAAGGGAAAATTACAAAGATGCGCTCCAGAGTTTATGATATACACATCAAAGGAAATTATTTTTGATACAAAAGATGTACCAAGATCATAGTAAGCATAATTACCCCCAGTAGCCTTAAGACTGGGACTAGGATTGCCTACCGTACTGTCTACTGTGGCACCACTAACCGTCCAGTTGCTTAAGGAACTTCCATCGCTTTGGAAAAGAGATGTATCGCTTCCATCCGCACCCATTTGGAATATTTTTGAAATACTTGACATATTAGTTCTCCGACTCGTTTCCGGATGATGCAGCTAAACTAGTGTTTGTAGATGGAAATGAACGACCGTCACCGTAAATAATACGAACTGCGCCATCACCACCTTCTTTAGCACAATTCCCCCTATTACCTGACCCGCCACCGCCGCCGTAGTTCCCATCTGCCGTTGCCGAACCTGTACTACAACCAGAATCTCCACCATCTCCAGTAGCACCACCTGAACCACCAGTACCACCTGTCGAGTTTCCGCCAGAGCTATAAATGCCTCCTGTGCCAGTTACACCTTCTCCAAATATTCCTACACCGCCTCCGCCTGATCCAATAAAGTTAGTAGGGTAAGCACCTTCACCACCAGCACCTCCGCCACCACCGCCTCCACCTGCTCCACCACTGCCGTTTTGTGTAGTACCTCCACCAGCTCCACCGTTTCCACTATAGCCGGCAGCACCACCGCCACCTGATGCTCCTGAGTTTCCACCGTTGCCACCGTTAGCACCGCCATCGCCTACATATGTTCCACCAACACCATCTCCTGCAAGTTGAACTCCGTCTAACGCATACCCGCCGCCGCCGGCACCACCACCACCTTTTACAGTTGTAGCATCTACGAAATACGAATCGCCTCCGTAAGAATTGGGGTAAGCCGAATGCTCTCCTTTGACTCCAACAACAACGGTATATGATTGCCCCGGTGTGACACTATAGTCGTTAATGTATCCTAGTCCAGCACCACCTCCGGCTGTGTCACCATAACCGCCACCGCCGCCCCCAACGCAAACTACGCTAACTTTAGTAACTCCTGTAGGGCATGTCCAACTATGAGTTCCAGCCGTAGTGTATCGATGACCGCCTGGTGGTATAGGTGCGGGTTCAACATAATCTTTAATATCTGATGCTATATTAGAACCTTGATAAGTTGTACCACCATCGTCTGTGTAGAATGAAAGTATATCTTTTTGACCGATCTCTGGACTACTTGGCGCTACGCCTCCAGAAAACTTCGCTGATGACGGGTATGTGATTGTAGCTGCTGTTGCAGTACCTGATATAGAGTATTGGAAAATAGCATCATTGGATCTACCTGCTACATACATTTTTGTACCGTCAGGTTTTAAATAAAGTCCAAAGGGAAGTGGATCTTGACTCTGTACGCTAAAACTCACACTGTCGTAGGATGCTGTAGAAAGATCGTAAGCGGTACTTAAACTATACTGGTAAACACTGTCAGTATTACTTCCAATAATATACATCTTTGTGCCATCAGATTTTATGGATATTCCATGCGGAAATACATCTTGCGAACTAACACTAAAAGTAGAGCTATGAGAAGCTGTTGATATATCCCAAGCCGCACTTAAATTATATTGATTAGCAGTAGATAAACCAGCACCACAGATATACATCTTAGTCCCATCTGAGCTAAAAAATAAACCCCGACCCGCTGCTTCTTTATTAGAGACATTAAGACTTTGGTTTAAAGAAGAACTCGTAATATCCCACGCAGTGGACATGTTATATTCATAAACTTTATCTTCGCCACGATCTATTGAATACCATTTAAGACCATCGGCTCTAAAGAATAGTGCCTCAGTAATTCCCGGAGGTGAGCCATAATAATATGAAACATTGTTATATGAGGCAGTACTTACGTCAAAGGCAGTGGACAAGTCGTACTCAAATACACTGTCAGCATTTCCACCTGTCATATACATTTTTGTACCATCAGGCTTAAAAAATAAAGCACTGGCTAGAGTTTCTTGACCACTGATATCAAAGCTCTTGCTATCATAGCTTGCATTAGCCAAGTCATAAGTCTCAGCCACATTCGCCCCAGTAATTTCTAAAGCAAAGCCAGCCACAGAGCCAGATGCTGGTGCGTTACCAAATGTAAACGTTGTGTTAGATGTAGGAGTGTACTTGAAGTAATTACCAGTAGAAAGGTCTATGTTCTCAACATACGAGCCTGTAGAGTATTGATAGATGGTGTCATCATTGGTTCCCATTAGATATAATTTTGTACCGTCATCTTTAAATCTAAAACCATAACCATCGGTTGTTTGACCTGACCACGAAAGTTCAGCAGTATCTTTGGTAGATGTTGAAATATCATAAGGTGTAGACATAGAAAACTGAATGATTTTATCTGACTGCCTTGCGGAAATCCACCATTTTGTGCCATCAGAATTAACGTTAATACCAGCATGAACACCATCATATGACAAAACGTTAAAATTTGTACTGTCAAGACTTGCTGTAGATAAATCCCAAGCAGTTCCAAGTGTCCAACTATATATTCTATCCGTGTTAAAGCAACCAACATACAATTTTGTTCCATCCTGAGCGCCGCCAGATGGTATGGAAAATTGGCCTCCAAGAAAACCAGAGGCGGCAGTAGTCAAATCTAAACTTACATTACTATAAGAACCCGTCGAAATATCATAAGGTGTAGTCAAAGAATATTCAAAAATTGCATCTGCATCAGACCCTTGCACATACATCTTTGTTCCATCATTATTAAATAGAATACCTCTAGGGGAGGTCATCTGAGATGATAAACTTAAAGATTTACTTGCATAGCTTGCGGTACTTATATCCCATGCAACTGAACAGTTGTATTGATATGCAGTATCATTAGTCTGCCCAACAATAACAAAAGACGTTCCATCTGGCTTAAAATCTAAATCAAAAGGAACTGTTTCTTGAGTGGCTACTGAAAAACTTTTACTATCATAACTCGCATTAGCAATATCATAGCCAGCCTGTGCTTGAGCTACTGTACCTATACTCATCGTTGAATTAGATTCAAATGCTCCAGAACTATAATCTATTTCTATGCTCATGAAAATGTTCCTCCTATTTCATACCCATACCAAGTTGTTCCACCATTGGTCGTAGAAAAAGATAGCACATCACTATCACCACTAGCTGGGCTTGCAGGCACTTGTCCATCATGCCATTTAACTGAAGAGGGGTAGGTAAATGTTGCGGCGGCTGCTGATCCTGCTGTTGAGTAAACATTAATATCAAAGCTAGTACTGTTCTTTACTGATACTACTTTAGCGCCATCAGAAGTCCACGATAAACTAGCAGAGCTAGTCCCACCAGTATATGTATTCATACTGGTATATGAAGATGGATCAAAAGGAGTAGCTAATACAAGATATATTTTTTCATATCCATACACAGAAGATATAATTAGCTTAGTTCCATCGGCACTATAATTTGAACCATGAACCCAGTAATTAGATCGAGCAGTATAACCAAAAGCTGTTAAATTATACACTGTTGGAGTTCCAACACTTGAAAGATCGTAGGGTGTGCTTAGAGGAACTATTCCAAATCTTGTATCAACATTATTACCACCTAAAGTTAGTAAAGTGCCATTGTTTGCAAAACGAACCGATCTTGAATCGGAAATACCGCCGGTACTGGCAATAGTCGTCCAAGTACTGACATGAGTTTTCGTACTTGATAAATCCCACGCATTAGCTAGAGAAAATTGACTAAGCCTTAAAGTAGAATCATCACACCTTACAATTACTTGTGTACCATCAGGACTAAATGTAAATCCTCTAAAATCAGTTCCGCTTCCACTAACTCCTGTGCCAGTTGTTCCGTTCACAACCAAGCTTCTCACAAGAGTTGCTGTGCTATCTACATCAAAAGGAGTTGCTAGAGAGTAATGCCATATTGTACCATAATAATCCAAAATAAATAAATCTGTACCGTTATCTCGTATAAAAACATCTTCTTCTAAATTTGACGGTCCAGTATTATCAAACTGGTTTGTACTTGAAAAGGTTGTTAGATTAGGTACATCCCATCCAGATGTGACATTTGCGCCTGTCAACTTAAGAGTAAATGAATAACCTGTTCCTGATGCTGGTGGGTTACTAAACGTAAATGTAGTATTTGCGGTAGGTGTATGACTAAACACATTACCAGAAGTTAAATCAAGCGTTGCGTTCCCAGTGATGGCACCAAGAGTTTCTACAAAGGTAGATTCCAAAGTACCATTTGTGTAATCGATCTCAATACTCATGATAAATCAGTTCCTGTCTTTTTACCTTGATATGTTAGGCCACCGTCTGATGTGAAAAACATAAATGAATCAGTTGTGTTCACAGCAGGTAAATCCGGAACTATACCGCCAACCCAATCTATGTTTGTTGGAAACGTAATTGTTGTAGGAACAGGTGTTGAACCTGTAGTATATCCTCGTATATACCCTAGCTGATCAAATATGAACATTTTACTACCATCAGGTTTAAACATAGTACCCCAGTAAACTGATCTTTCTGATAATGTAACACTTACATTATAAGATGCTGTTGAAAGATCATAAGCCGAGCTTAACGTCCACATATGAATATCATTATCGTCTGTCCCAGATACAAATAACTTAGTACCATCATTGCTGAGTGTAACAGTTCTTGCATCTGCAAATTGAGATGATATATCAAGATCAGATGCACTAATATAAGATGCTGTTGATATATCCCAAGGTGTACTTAACGACCACTCTTCTATTTTATCCGGTCCGTAACCACATATAAACATTTTACTGCCATCAGGTTTAAACTCGAAGTCCATAGGAGTTGAAGAATTAACTGCCTTTTCAGTAGGAGTTCCTAATGAAGATATATCCCAAGCTGTAGATAAAGAATATTGTCTAGCTTTAGATTGAGAAAAATCTATCGTATATAATTCAGTGCCATCAGGTTTAAATCTAATACCTAATTCATAATTTCCTGCTAAAGAAGCAGTCTGAACATAAGTTAATGTAGATAGATCCCAAGGCGTACTTAAACTAAACTCACTAATTTCATCTTGATCGGTTTCAGTTAGGAAATACTTAGTCCCATCAGGTTTAAAATAAGATCCTCTGATAGTACCACCTTGGCCTGCGCTGGTGTGCAACGTACTAACACGCTCTTCATCATTATCATAGCTTGCATTAGCAATGTCATAAGATGAACCTATATTAGCACCAGTAATATTTACAGTAAAGAGATATACACCATAACTAGGTGGGTTAGTAAAAGTTATAGCGGCATTCTCTTCGCTTGGTGTAAAATTGAATACAGAACCCGTAGACAAATCTAAGGCACTAGTACTAATAGTGCCAAGCTTATCTACTAGAGGAGTTATTTCAAACCCATTTGTGTAGTCAATTTCAACACTCATTGCTCTACGCCTTAAACTGCAGTAGACCCGTCCATATCAGGTTGAGCCATAACCCACGTATAGCACTTAGATAAAAAATCTTCACCTTCTAGTGCTTCGATATCTGTTAAATTAGCACTATATCTTTTAAAGTCAACTTCCCTAGTTTCATCTGTAGGTGTTGATGTAGCATAAGCTGATAAGTCAATCCCTACTTCAAATTTGTTTTCACTATGATCTGAACGTTGACGATTAATAGATACTGATGCCACTCTATAGTATGCGCCATTAAACGCAATACCAAATTGAGATGCGCCTTCTTCGATGTTATGTTGTATAGCCATTGATTTCTCCTTTAGGCGTAAGTAATTTCAGTTGTTCTTGAGTATATTTATATTAGGAATAAACAACTTCAGACGTGGTGATTGTAGCTACGAAACGAATATTTGTAGCCGCTGCTCCAGTCACCTCGATCTTGAGGCCACCGTTTGTAGTATCTGCGCTAATAGCCATGCCCCATCCATACGTGTTGTCTAAGATAGTCGTTGCACTGTTGACCAGCACTGTTGTCGCTGCCGAACCTTCCCTGCGGATCAAGCCTTCGATCTTCCATGCTGCCGATGCTGTGCCTTGTGAGGCTTGCTGACGGGCTACAATGGTGCCGTGGAAGGCATATGCAGAGTTGTTAGGAAGGACGATTTGGTTTGTTGTGTTAGGAGAGCTTAAACTAGTGTCTGAAACTAATACTTTTGGAGTTGCATCTACTGTTTGGTTGCGAAGTACTTGAATTCCTGCTTGAAGCCCAAATTGATAAGTTGACCCTGCAATTAAATCGCCGCCAGAAATAACCATCTTTCCAGAAAGAATTGCTCTTGAAGCGGGACCAAACGCAAATGAGTTACTAGCGTTAGCATGTGCTGGATACAAATGAGTTGTTGCACCAAATGCGAATGAACCAGTACCGCAAGCAGTTGTCTGGAAGCCAAGCGCCACAGAATATGTACCACATGCCGCAGGCCCGCTACCAATCGCAAGAGAGGCATAACCATTAGCATTTGCATACGAACCCAACGCAACTGACCCAGAACTAGTTGCTTTTGCCTGCTGCCCAATAGCCACCGAGTTAGCCCCAGTAGCACCATAAGAACTGGTGTTGTCAGTAATTACTGCTGCAAAACTATCATTACCACCTGCGTATGATTTGCTTAACGAAATTGATCGTTGGCCGACAGTAGCAGATGCTCCTGCGATTGCCTGGGATCCTAAAGCTGTAGAATAAAAAGAGTTAGTTTTTGTTAGGGGCCCGACAGATGTTGTTTCTATACTATCCGCACATGCACAAAAACCAATTGCCATAGCTTGTGTTCCAGTTTGTGAAATAGCACAATATCCTAGAGAAAGGCTAGAAGATGAGGTAGCTTGAGCGCAAAAACCAATAGCCTGAGCAAATGTCCCTGTAGCCTTTGAAAGAAGACCAATACTCATAGCACAAGCAGTGGTAGTTCCAAATGTATTTGTGCAATTTTTAATACCAATTGCAATACTATCATTACCACCTGCATATGAGCAACCTATTGCAATAGCTGAATACCCATGTGTGCAAGCATTTCTACCAATAGCAACTGCGTCATTCGTATAATTTCTTGCCATATGGCCAACTGCTACACCACCTTGTTGACAGCTTTGAGAATCTTTCCCAATTGTTACTGAATTGCCTCCTACTCCGAATGCACCAGCACCAATAGCCACGGCAGAAGAACCCCCGGCCTTGGCCAGTTTTCCTATCGAAATGGCCGAACCACTAGTAGAACCGTAACTTGATGTATTGTTGTCTATTGCTATTGCAACACTGTTCATCCCAGATGCGTGAGAATTACCTAACGCAATTGCATCTGTTGCACAAGCTTGTGCAGAGTTACCACCAATAGCAACCGAGTCGCTTCCGCAGGCAGTAGAAAGATAGCCTAATGAAATCGCCCCCGTGGCACATGCAGTAGCCTGCCCGCTAATAGCAATACTTCCCCATCCAGTAGCATTTGCTCTGTTAGCATTCGCTGTAGAATGTACATCAATATCCCAGTTAGTACTATGAGTATCAAATATAAAATTATTTGAGGCTTCAGGGTCTACAAATAAAATACCCCCTTGTCTAGACCTCATAGTCCAGTCAGTATTTCCGTTAACTCGTCCACTATGTAAACTATATTGCGGATCAATAGTTAGATCCCCAACTTGACCATAAGATGGTTGGAAACTATTACCTTTTGTATAAATTCTAATAAACCAGTCATCATCTAAAGTAGAGTCTTCTGGTAAAGTAAGTGTTAAATTATCAGTATCGACAATAAACACTTTACCTTTGTCTGCGTTAGTTACTGACCAACTCGACGTTTTAACTTCAGGCGCATCAAAAGCTGATCCACCACCGCCTACCGCACCACCGTCTACTAATAAACCTGTACCATCAGAGCTTAGAGTTATTCCTCCGCCAGAGCCTGTATGATCAAATTCGATTTTTCCCATATTAAACTCCTATCTCTGTTGTGTCGATGTTAGCTATCCACCTGATCGTAGTAGATGCCTCTCCTGTAACATTAATTCTAGCTGCGCCATTAGTTGTGTCTGGTACAATATCAATATCCCAAGAAGTAGCATTAGCAGTGCAATATAATTTATTCTTAATAAACAAATCAACAGTTGTAGTAGCTACTCCATTGTCTCTGGATGCAACCCCTTTAATTTCCCAAACTGCATATTCTTGATTTGTCGTGCTTGCTTCTCTAGCTATTATTTGCCCTTGTAAACCCCAAGTCATGTGATCATCACCAAGTTTGATTTGGTTGTTACTTCCAACATTACTACTGTTAGTTTTCATTCCAGCTTCAGTAGCATCAGTTGTTTGTAAATATAAAACAAACTTACCCGCTTGTGCTTTACCTAATCCTGGAGCTGAAACAAGACCATACATCCATCTGTTTTGTACATTATGATCATGAGCATTACCTCCACCAATTGCTGCTGAGTAAGCTTCTCGAACATCACTACTCCAGGTACCAATAGCAACAGCATTATCATGAGCGCATGAACCTTGACCACCTATTGCAACACTTCTATTGCCTGCAGTATTACCCCATCCTATTGATATAGAGTATGAACTAGTAGCCTTAGCCTGATATCCAATCGCAATACTATTACTACCCGTGGCTCCATAACTTGATGTGTTGTTGTTTATATTTGTTGCGATACTATGACTACCAGAAGCGTAGGATTTGCCAATCGCAGTGGCATCGCCACCTGATGATCTGGAACATCTACCTGCAGCCGTTCCACCTTCTCCACCTGAAACACAAGCACAATACCCCAATGCAAGGGAATAGCTGTTTCCAATTCTAGCAGAAGTTCCTATCGCCACACCATCACGCTGATTTGCTTGTGCGCCAGAACCAATAGCCGTCGAATTTGCGCCAGTAGCCTCAGGTGCATTTTGAGCATTACCAGCAAAAACACTTGAGGTAACTATGTCGTTATCGTTAACTGTAATTTTTGGAGACACCAAACTCACATATTGATAAACGGAACTATAGTTACTATCACCTACATATAAAATACTTCCATCAGGTTTAAAAGCTAAAGCTCGAGGAGTAGGGTTATTACTAGTAGTGAGCATACCAATATTATCATTAGAAGCAGTTGAAACGTCCCAAGGTGTAGATAAAGTATGCTGCATAACTTCATCTGATGAAGTTCCAACGGTATACATATTTGTACCATTTTCGCTGAACGTGACACCCGAAGTACCATTTTGTCCCGCATGGGCACTTTTGTTAGCGTAGGAAGCAGTTGATGCGTCCCAAGCACTAGTTAAAGTATATTGATAAACATAATTACTGCTTGTTACATAAGCAGTTAAACCATCAGATTTAAAATAAAGTCCGCCCGGGCCTCCAAGGTTCATTTGTGTGGAAACATCAAAAGACTTGCTTGCGTAACTTGCTGTGGATAAATCGTATGGGGTACTCATGTTATATTGGAAAACTTCGTTTTCAGACGCACCTATAACATAAATTTTACTACCATCTGAACTAACAAAAATATCTCTATTACTTGTTGTTTGTGTACTAGCATCTAAGTCATTACCAGTATCAGAACCCGTGTTAATCTCCCAAGGTGTTGAAAGTGTCCCCTGATGTATATAACCTGAAGGACTACTACCACTTACATATAAAGTAGTACCTGTATCTGGTCTAATATGAAAACCATAAACATAGCCTCCGGTTGCGCCTGCATCTCCGGATTTATTATCGTAATAGGCTCCCGTTAAATTATACGGGGTTGGTTTTGTCGAAATACCTGTAGAGCCGTCAAATACAAGATTTGTGTCTTCTGATGAAAGTGTTACACCAGAGCCAGAGCCTGTGTTATCAATATTAATAGAACCCATTAGTTATTACTCCTATGCATACGTCACCTCACTGGTCTGAATATTAGCAACCCAACGGATGTTATGAGAGGCTTCTCCTGTACAGGTAATTGTTAATGCGTTGTTCGTGTTGTCGGCCGAGAGAACTACAGTCCAACCATTACCGTCAGCAAATGTCTGTATGTTACTACTCACTAGAGTAGTTGTGCCGCCGTCATTCTTCAGCAAGCCTTTAATTTCCCAACCACCTTGATCCTGTGCGCCGTTTTGCATTGCTACTAGTGTACCTGAGAACATGATGCAAGTGTCAGAGGCTGCTACGATTTGGTTGTTAGTTGATGGTGATAGATTGTTGCTTGTCAAAACAGTTGCGGTTGCATCTGTAGTGTCTGCGACTAAAACAAATGAGCCGCCTTGAGCATCACCTTTTGTACCAAAGAAAATACCAGAAAATGCCATTTTTCCTTGCTGCTCTGTCTTCCCCCGAAGAATAGCTGCCGAATAACCATGCTGTGCATTAGCATCAGTACCTATAGCCAAAGCTGACCCAACGGCTGTCGTTAAATAACCAACGGCTGTTGCACTTGTACCCGTAGCAGTACTGGTTTTACCGATTGCAACTGATCTTACGCCTGATGCAGTACCGTTTATGGCTATGGCATTTGTTTGTGAAGCCTTTGCTTGCTGGCCTATAGCAATACTATTAGCACCCTGTGCGCCGTAGGTTGAGGAGTTATTGCCAATTGCGGCTGCGAAACTTGTATTGCCTGATGCAGAACTTTTTCCTAGAGCGACTGCATATGTGCTGGTCGCCTGTGCTTGAAATCCAAATGCTGCGCTATCGGTTGCGCTTGCATAAGCACTTGATGCGATAGCCACGGATCTATAACCAGCCGCATTTCCCGCCGCAGCGGCAAAAGCCCCATTACCTCCAGCAGAAGCATAATGTCCAATTGCAATTGAATTGGTATTGGTGGCTGATGAATTTAGGCCGATGCTTACGGCATCATTACCACTAGCGACTGGTTTTGTGCCAGTAGTATAATTTTCAGCGTAAAGATCAGAACCAGAACCTAGACTTGCTGCACTAGCATTTGGAAACACTTGCCATGTACTACCGTCATAGACAAATTCAACTTTTACATGTTGAATATCTAAAACAAAGTCTGCGGCGTCTCCTTCGATAGTAGAACCGTTTCTTCCAACAGTCAAGTTATTACTTGAGAAGTCATCTCCATCAGCGATTTGTATCGAATCTCCTGAGCTAGGAGATGCTGGTAGATTAATAGTAAATGCACCGCCATTTGTATCCGCAATAATAGCATCTAAGTGAACAGCAGTGTATGTAGCTGTCTTGGATAACCAACCGAACGTACCCTTCGATCCAGTATAACCAATATTACCTTGATCGCCTTTATCACCCGTTCTTGCGAATGTAATAATAAGGTCTTCATTATTAGAGAAACTTGAAGCAGAGCCACTTACGTATGAACAGTTAACTATAAAATAGCCAGTGCTTTCTGCTATTGATGTAATCGTAAACAATGAAAAATCGTCTGCATTTAAACGATTACTTATTCGGAAGTGACCTTTAATAGTACTTGTACTATCATCAATAGTTCTTAAGAATGATTGAATATCTGTACTATTAATATCAGTATCGTCAATGTACATTGCTGTTACAGAAGAGTTAGTACCAACGTTTAATCTTAGTTTACCAGCTCCAGGGTCTGAGTTTGCAGTTGTTGTACCGTCAAAAGTATAATTAAATGTTGCACCACCAAAGTTACCATCAGCGCCATCTGCGCCTGCAGGCCCAACATCAGAAATGTTTATCTGACCATTCATAGAAGCATGGAATTGGCAATAGTAATATAGTGTATTTGGTGCGTTATATGGAACGTTGTATACTATTTGACCACTATCAGTACCGTTATTTGTTACGCCGTCACCTGAGCCTAGTGAGTTAGAAGAGTTATAGCCACCAGAAGCACTTTGAATATGAAATGGATGACCCGGAGCGTTTACATCAAATATGTATGTAAAGCCTCTAAGTAATTCTAATGTGGGGTTGTTTGATCCGTCAATGGTATATGCGCCTACACCACTATTAGTGACAGAGTATGTTCTAGCTCCGGCTTCACCTTTACTACCAGTATATCCTATCGGCCCTTGGTTCCCTTGGACACCTTGAATACCCTGGATGCCTTGGATACCTTGAATACCTTGGTCACCCTTTGAGGCCATCAAATCCCAATATGTAGTCCAAGAACCACCTACACCTGGCTCTGTTCCACTACTTGAGTTATGACCATTAGTTGAGATATAAGTGTTACCATTATTCTCAACCGCAGATAGTTCTCCAGTTAGACCATAACCTTGACCAGTAGCCCAAGCACCTCTCCAAGTGATAGGTTCACCTTCGTCACCCCTAGAACCAGTGTAACCAATAGAAAGTGCTAATCCTGATTGTGCAATCCATTTAACACCATCCCAAGTCCAGACCGTAGTGCCGTCTGTGTGCGTATCGCTTATACTTGGGTTTGATGGAAAGTCTAGAGCAGCCATCGCTTATCCTTTTAAAATATTATTTACTTTTATTTATAAAGTCAAATCATAACTAGGTTCTAGACCAGACTAAAGTGCTTCCCACATAGACTTCTTGTACTTGAGTACTAGCATAGTAGATATCACTAATTTCAGTGGCTGCATAGAATATATTTCTAGTAGCAGTACCTCCACCGCCACCTGGATCACCACCGCCGCCGCCACCGCCTGTAGGGAGAGCAACTCCTGAGAATCCAGTAGCAGTTATTGTTAAACCGCTGCCAAATCCAGTTGCTGATATGGTTAGATTTGCTGACATTACGTGATCAACTCAACAGCTATTTCGTGAACCCAAACTTTTTTAGTTGGACTATCACTATTTTCAAATGAGATTATAGCATTCATATGTCCAGGTCTAGTTGCATCAGTTTGCGGTAAGTTAGCATTTGGAATAGTAGTTTCGTAAGTAACTCTAGAGACAGAAGAACTAACATTTACAAGTTGTAATGTTGTTCTTGCGCCGAGATTGTTAACATACTGCAAATCAATTCTAAATGTTTTATCCCAATTAGCACTAGTTTCAAAATCTGCTTTAAATTTCAAGCTTTCTGTTGTGTACGCTGGTACAGGAACTTCGATGTTCTTTTTGTAATCATCATTTAAATTACCTGAAGCGTTTGATTGAAAGCACAAGGCATTACTATTAGCTGAGTCATTATAATACAAAACAGGGTAATGAAAGCTGTTGTTTCTATTATAAGACAAGCAAGCACCTATAGTTCTACCGTCGAAGTCATTCGATGAAAAGTGAATATTAGTATCAGCATTATAACTACCTGTATACGAATACAAATACTTATCTGTTTTTACTTGAAACGATGGGTTAAGAGTTCTGTAATCAGTATTATCAGTTTGCAAAACACCTAGTGCCATATTTTCTTGGAATGAATAATGTGGTGTAGATGATCGTCCGTCGTGAAAAATACCAACAGCATCGTACCAATTAGTTGGGTTAGTTGGAATATTTTGTGTATAAGCATCACTGTTATCCGCTACCTGCGACTTGAATGTAGGACCTGTACTACTACTATTATATGCATTATCTAAGAAAGTACTCGTAGTGTAGTTGTGAAATGGTGTGTTGAGATTAAACGTATACCCAGTGTCACGGCTAAAAATCCCACCACCATTATTATAAGTGTAAATAATTGATCCTGGAATATTTTCAAAAGTAACAGTGCTGGCATTACTTGAGGTGTTACTAAATGATGCGCCACTGGAACCAGAATATGTCATGTAATTACCAAACTTAAACGTTCTACTACCACTGCTGCCATAAAAATTTAGATAACCAGCTTGATACCCAAATATATTATTTAACCGTGTTTCAACATCAACACCATATCGCCCATATAAATACAATGCATAATAAGCATATGTATAGTTTATTTCTAAATTATTACATGAGTCTGCATTATAAGTACCAGCGCTACTATAGTAATTACTGTTGTATATGTATGTTGGGTACCCATAATCGCTTTTCAATAACCCACCAATTTTTTGTGTTACCGAGTTTCCTTTATTGTTGCCATGAGCAGAGTTTACATAATAGTAAAAACGGGCGACGGTGCTATTATCATCAAAACATAAGAAATATGTTTTTGGTATATCATAAAGAGTATCGGAGCTTGTATTATTACCATTTTGATTAAAATATATATAAGGATTAAAATTTGAAAAATTTGAATAGAACGGCAGTAATGTATATCCGTTTCTTTGTGTCTCTGAGGTCCAACCATCAGTAACAGTAATATCTACATTTGATTGAACACAAAAATACGTTTGAATGCCGCTTGTATAAAACGTAGATGTATCAATATAGTATTGAGGATCAATAAAATATATTGTAGCGTTAGCTGCACCAGAGTTTGGGTATGCATCCTGAAACCAAGATGTGCCGTGACCAGTAAACCCACTCCCAGAATAAGTTTGAATATATGAGCTATTCTTAGTGTATTGGCCACCAAAAAAATATAATGGTTTATCGCCTGATGAGTCTGCTATTGCAAGTTGATCTGTATAAGTAGGGTCAAAACAAAACATCCAACCGTTTTTTCCGTTTGCTGTTGTCCACTGGCTACCACTGTTACCATCCAAGTAACTGTTCATAGTTGTTCCGGAGCTGTTTGTTGTTCCAACCCTATAGTAGTTATTTGCGTAATAATTGCTACCTGCATCTACTAAAAACGAAGAACGGGGAAGACCTTTTAATCTAATCTCATCTCCGTCAGATAATGTAGTACTATTTGGAAAATTACCTGTACTTACGCCAGTTGTTAGAACGTCTGTAAATGACCAAGGAGCTGAATAAGTTCCTGTCTTACTAGACGTATCAGAAGTACCATGAATACCACCAGAATAAGATTCTATATATGGGTCTACCCAATAAATTGCCATTATTATTCTCCAGTATTACTATTAGCTAATTCCCACTCGACCATTTTTTCAATCGCCATATCATCTAGTTCACTATATGCTACTGCTAATGTATCGGATACGATAATCTGCTTAGTTACTCTATCTTCGCATTCAGTAGTTTCGTCAACAATAGTGCCATCAAACTCTAATGCTAGTTTACCATTCTTTGGGGTGTATCTATAAGATTCTCTAATTGCGGTTGCGATAATCATCTTTTTCTATCCTATTAAGTAATGAAGTAAATTGTAGAAGCTACAGGTGATCCAGGGAGTGATGACACAACTTCAATGTCGTAGTCTGTAATTCCTGCGGTATCTTGAAACGTAAATGCACCTGCGCCGTTTGTTGTAAGAACTTGACCAGTAGTACCGTCTGCAATGCCTAAGTCAGATAAATCATCAGGAATTATATTAGTATTATCTGTTAAGTCAGAAAGGTCTGTTGGTATGTTACTTGATGCAGTGTAAGATATCACACCAGTTACATTGTTGTATGATAAGTCTCCCGCAACACTAATAGCTAGTCTTGCTTTAGCATCTGTGAAAAATTTCACTGTAGCAGTTTCCTGAAGTCTATCAATGTCAATTGGTGTGACTTTTACCCATTTATCTCCAACCCACTTATATGTATCGTCACCTGAAACGACTTCTTGGTTAAGAGTGGGGCTGTTTGGTAATGCTATAGCCATATCTATTCCTCTTTATTGTCTAATAAACATTCTATCTTCTGTTATTTATATAGATTGTTACTTTGATTTTAAACTGTAAATGCATACTTGCCAATATGTTCGCACTTAATACTTGTATCCGCCCAAACACTAAACTTTAAATTCTTAGCCTTTTTACAAAAGTAAACGTCTTCTGATATAGTATTGCTGTGATCTATTGCAGACTTATACACAAAATGCGGGTACTCCATTTTATTTAGAACATTACCCTTGATAAGACAACAACCCATACCACATGCATCTACCTCAATTAAACCTTGATTTCGTATCATGTTATGCGGTATGTTAGTCACACCACCTCTATCGTTATACATGTAGATTTCAAGCGTATGTGTATTAGGTATACGCTGAATGTAAAGACCAGAAATAATATCTTTATCATGACGAATCATCTTGACAAGAGTATCGTTTGGTAGTATAATGTCACTATCGACACAGAATAAGTAATCATAATTCTTTCCCCAAGAGGCAATAAGATTACGTATCTGATCTATTTGATATCCGTAAAAGAACTGAAACTCTGTACGATAACCATCTGGTATAATCAAGTCATAGATAGATTTAAACGTCTCTGGTTCAACGTACTTGTTAGTAGGTATTGCAATCAAAATAGTTTTCATGTTAAAGCACTCCTAGCATTACGAGTTTGTTCTTCACTGTTCACTTTGTAATCGTTTAGTGGATTTTCATCATTATAGTTATATATGATATCCTTCACAACGTATATTTTACTAGGATCAATCTTTTCGATAAGTTCATAGAAGAATGGTGTATCACCACCTGACATCATCCAGTTACCATCTTTATCTTTTAGGGCATCGTAGTTAATCTTATCATTGTGAAATACTGAGCCTAAGAAAGTTCTTAGGTGCGAGTAAGGAATATTCCAATTAAATAATTCTTTTCTATATGCTTTGTTTTGTTTTGTCTCACTTGAGTAATCTTGTGCAATGTGTGGAATATTATCTGCTTGACTCCAACATGAGCCATATGTAAATTCATAACCACGAAAGTAAATGTCATTGTATAGATGAAAGATTGTATTGTTATTCACTAACCAATCATCACCATCAAGTAGTATTATAATATCATCTTCTTTCGTCCACACTTCTATTGCTTCAATCTGGTTTCGAATGCAACCCTTTCTTTCTGTATTAGTAATAACGACTGTATTCTTTTCATTAATTTCAATTGGATCATCTGAGGCATCGTCAATCAAAACATGTAGATAGTTATCATAGTCTTGTTGTTGCACTGACTCTATACATTTATGTATATAATCTCCGGCATTTCTAAATGGAGATATGATAACAATTCTCCTTTGAGGGCCAAAGCTTCTATACAATTTAGTTGTTTCTTTATTAAGTATTCTTCTACCAAATACTCTAGTAACGTCTTCATTGATACGAGTTACTTTGCGATATTCTTCAACAGACAAAGGCTTCTTCATTACATTATAAAGATGTTGTTTCCATTGAAGTGCGACTGTATCCCAACCAACAATATCTCTAATTTGATCGCAAGCATATTGCTTTTGTTGGTGTAGATATGGGTCATTATATGCTTTAATAAATGTTTGTACGAATGCTTCTATCTGGGTTTCTTCGTTGATATGTGGGAAAAGAACATTTGGCTTTATGGGGTAATTAGTTTTGTAGCAAGCTAAATCTAATGCAGTCTCTTCTAATGCACCAAAGTTTGATGTGACAAGAGGTGTTCTGTATAGTAAGCTTTCTATTGTAGATATGCCAGATGTTTCTGGAAACTCTGGTGGGTATATCATCATATAAGACTTTGCTAAAATCTCTGCTACTTCTTTTTGAGTAACTATGCCTGTGAAATTTACGTCTAACTTTTTTAAGTTATCGTCTTTCATCAAATCTCTAACAGTCTTCTCTTGTTCATCTGGCGCAGCGCTATCTCTAAACTTATAGAAGCCACCAACACAAGTAAGTTTTGCATTGGGTAGTTGTTCTTTAATTCTAGGCCAAACCTTAGTGACAAGAGGGATAAGACCTTTTGTTGCAGATGAATTGTAGACAAATAAGTTCTTATCTTTTTTTCTTACATCTACTTCATCTATCCAACGAACAGCGCCGTTTCGTGTTTGCCAAAACTTATCCTTAATAACTTCAAACATTCTAGGATTACCATGTCGATTATTAGAGACGTAGTTCGTATGAAAATCCGATAGAGTGTACACTTCATGTAAGAAGCCATCTAGCAAAGCACCTTCGATAAATTCATCACCATGAGCAAACGTATCATGCATCCATAAAACACGATGAGGAATACCCATCACTAAATTAACATAACGATGAGTTGAAAGTAATGGATGTACTGAACGTGATAGCACTACCACATCAAACTTCATATTTTTTACTACATTACTTTGCGAATGGTCTACGTATAAAACATCATCATATCTACCAGGAGAACAATCACTATCAATGCAACTATTTAATACAGTTACTTCAAAACCTATTTTTACAAGTTCTTTTGATAGTAATATTACAGCAGCTTCGGACCCACCAATTCCTCTTTTGTTAAGAGTGTTTCCATCGTAAGCTAATCCTAATCCATCAATAAGGAGTATTTTCATCTAGTGACGCCCGTAGTTTTGTTGTGTTAGCACGTGTAAACATTTGATAATGCTCTTTGATATTATCAGGCATAGGAATGTATTCTATACTTGCTTCATACTTATCTGCAATCTCTTTTGCGACTTCATAAAAAGACTTTGTAATTCCTGTACCAAAATTCCATATGCCTCGCTCATCTATATCGATAAATCTAGAGTGCAATTGAACAATATCATTTACATGAATAAAGTCTCGTTTAAATTCTTTGCTACCTTCAAAAAGTTTAATTACACCATTCTCTTTTGCTTGCTTTTCAAATTGAGTGTATGGGCTTGCTTGATTTCCCTTGTGTTCTTCATGAGGACCATATACATTAAAGTAACGAAATGCTTGCCATTTAATAGGTGCATCACGTGTGTTCATGTACTCTTCAAATAGATACTTACTTCTAGCATAATGATTCACTGGGTTTGGTTTAGAAGATTCTGAGAAAGAAGAACTTAACCCATAGACACTAGCAGATGAAGCAAATTGAAAATCAACACCATGCTTAATACAATCTTCGAATAGTTCAATACTAGAAACTAAGTTTTGATTTAGAACACTATCAACTGTAGCTGTTGTTGAACTAATAGCACCGAGATGAATTACCAAATCTTGATTTTTTACATTAGGATGTAACCAAGACCAATCATAAGTACTTACCTCATGATGATTCTGTAAGTGTTTTATTATATTCTGACCGATGAATCCTTTACTACCAGTAACTAGAATTTTCATTTTTGGCTATCTCCTGTTTCAATTCTATAGTTATCTTCTACTGAATCTGGTGAAGAAACTTCTATGATAACACCATTATCATTCACACAAGTAAGTTTGTGTGGTAACATTGGCGGTATCTCTTTAGTTGTTCCTGCCGTAAGAACTTCTATGTGACGTATAGCGTTTTGAGTGTCTATGGTTTCTAATGTAAATGTACCTTCTAATACATGCCAAGTCTCATGCTTTTCTTTATGAAAATGCATTGAAAAGCTTTTACCTTGATTAAATCTTAGTAACTTACCACAATACTTATCGTTAGTAGCGAATATAAGTTCGCTTCCCCATCCCTTTTCCACTTCACCTTCAAGTCTCATTTTGTATCTCCTCTAGTGTAGGTGCATAGACTCCTGAATGTTTAACAGTAATAGCAGATGCTTTCATAGCAAAGTTGATTGCACTTTCCATATTTTTTGTGTGTAGATAATCAAATGCCAGTGCTGCCAGAAACGTATCACCAGCTCCGCATACATCATACGTATCTACTTTAGGTGGGTAAAACTCTTTATCTCCCCATACTACTTTTTTTGAGCCGTATGTGACAATCAATGATTGAGGATCTGGTGGGAGATAGTTTGTGTTTTCATACTCAAGTTGGTTGATCTTGATAAAGATATCTTTGAATGCACCCAAGTTTCTTTTCTTTGTATCTAAGAATATAGGTCCATCATAAAGGTGTCGTATAGAAAGAATAGTTTTATCGGACACAAATCCTTTATCATAATCAGATATGACTATTAGATCATATTCTGAGTATATGACCTCGGCATCATATTCAATTTTAAATATTCTACCATCAGGAGTGTCTTCGTCATTTAGCTTTTCGTCAACACGTAAAAGTTGTTGACCAGTTTTAATATCAACAAATCTTCTTTTATTCTCTACGAATTGTGTTTTTATGTAAACGTCTGCACCCAGGGCTTGTAGATTTTGATAGACGTTTGATGCCATTCCATATTTCTTAACGACTTTTTCAAGGTCTAGAATTGGAATTGGTCCTTCTGGTGATATACGATTAACCTTACCATAATGATAGTAATCGTAGCAACTATCGCCTATTAATAAAATCTTCAATGGTTTTTGTAGTTGACTCATCGTTTACTCTTTCGTAGAAATTCACTTCACTGCAAAACTCTTCGCCTATAACTCTCTTGCCTCGCCAGTCAGAACCCTTCACCATAATATGCGGTGAGTACGCTCTTATAGTATCAATCAACTCTTGGTCTGTACCAAATATTTTCACTTCATCAACAAATCGAAATGATTCCATAATTGACTTACGAGTAAGCAAGTTATTTACTGGCCTATCATTGCCTTTATTATAGCGTATTCTTTCGTCAGTGTCAATGGCTACAACCAAATAATCACCAAGACTTGCCGCATATTTTAGCAAGTCAAGGTGACCAAGATGTATTAAGTCGAATGCTCCGTTAACGAATATTCTTTTTGACGATTCTAACAATGTCATCTATCTGGTTCTCACTAAAGTTCATAACTTCATCATTCAAACGATCTGCCATTTGACCATCTAGCCCTCCAATACGTATTGGACTATATTTCGCATGTGCATTTTTATTTCGATAGAATTTAAAGTGATCTGGGTACGACACATTATCTTCAAATGTCGACCCCATAATTACAAGGCCATCTTTATCAAATGCTCTAGCAATGTGTTGACCTAGACTATCAATCCCTAAAAAATAATCAGCTTCGTTAATAATACCCATCCAAGAACGCATATCTAAGTTCTGTGGTACAAGAGTATTCTTATCGTCTTGATGAATAAGTTGACTAGGACCCATAAACAAAACACCCCAAGTCTTTGGAAGCTTCTTTACAATTTTTAGATATGTGTCTGGACTTAAGCTACGTTGAGTATCATCCGAAAATACGCCTTCTTCATTAACGTTAGCAGTAGCACCGAAGGGTTGTAGGACAACAACCTTATTACGTTTAAACTCTTTGCGAAGATTATCTAAGTAAGCTTTTGCAGAGTTCTTTTCGTTTGAATGTAAATATAGATTAGGCTTAGTTAAATCACTATGATCATTAGTACTATTGATTTCTTCATCAAATGCTTCAATCAAAGATTTTTGTTGATTGTAGTATGTCCAACGATGATAGGGTTCTGGCTGATATAGATTACTATTCTTAATCACAAGATCAAAGATACCTTTTTGATCGGCATCAAATGTTCTTTCTTGTAGAATAGGATGATTCCAATATAGGCTAGCCCATCCATAGATAAGTACTTTGAAATCATCTTGTGGATTTAATCTAGCATACTTTTCAAGTGCAGGAATTGCTGTTACAATTCTACCTGCTCCACCACTCAAAAGAAATACAGTGTTTCTTTCGCCATCATATCTATGTGTCATTATAACCTCTTCAATTCATAATCAATTTAATTTTATTAATCGCTTGCTAAATCATCCAAACTAAAATCATCCACAGAAGACTCAGTATCTGCACTAACATTGTTAAACGCTTCGTAGTGAGTATCAAAAATAGAATCACTAATGATATTAGGCATTTCAGAAACCAGTTGTGCTTTAGTATAACCTGCAGGCACTTTACTAGGCTCTGCAATTTCCCAAGAATGAGTGTACGTGTTAGCCCAAGCTGGATTGTCTCCTTCACCAGCATGAGCGTATTCTACAGCGATATCCCATTGGGTTACGAATCCATCTGATTCTCTCACCGTTGGTGTCGCTTTAGTCAATGTTAAAGTGTGATCATACGTAGCCATGTATTTCTCCTATTTGTATTTTTAACTATATCATAGTTTTTTATTTATGTCAACCCTTAAGCCTGTGATTCAGTCCAAGTAATACGACCAGCCATAACAAGAGGTGATGCGGAGTTAACTTGAGACGTATCGATAGGTACCGCAGCAATTGTTAACAAGTCAGGACCGTTCGGGAAAACCCCATCGCCACCTAGAATAGAGTTTCCTAAGTCGGTGATCTGAGATAGATCAAACTCTGACGTAACTGGCAATCTCTTACCTTGTGCATCTTCGTTACCACCAGAAGCACGGAATGAGAAGATTTCCGAGCCACCAATCACACGATCACCAGCATTGTGTTTTAATAGTTCTGACAATGATGGTGAACCCACAATTGAGTATGTAACATTATCAACCGAGCCGTTTAGAATTAGAGCAACGTTACAGTCATGTGATAGTGTGATACCAAGAGACTTCAATTGCAATTGCATTCTATTGATAATCTCTCTAGCACCTACTGCACCTGACAAGTTGTTGTCAACAGAAGGGGCAAGTCGAATACTAATCAATGGTACTGGATTTGTCAAGTCAACATCTGAACCACCGCCAGCAGGCGCACCAATGTTAACTTCTGTACCACTACCCACATTTGGATAAACCGCAGGTGGATTACGATACGAAGATGTTTGCATGAAAATAAAGACATAAATGTTACTACCAGAATACTGTGTAAATGTAACTTGTTCACCATTTAATTCTTCGTCTGCAGTATACAATGGAGTGTTAGTAGAGAAAGCTGACCCAGCTGATGATGGGAATCGTAATCTAACGTACCAATCATATTGTCTCAATCCATAGTTATAATATCTAACCAAAGTCGAGGTGGCATTAGTATTTGCTGCTGTTGTGTCACCGTTAGTAAATGTTAGTGAGTTAGATGCCGCTGTAAATAGATACGCTTTATCGTCATCAAACTTACCGTCCATGATGATAGATGTACCCCAGTGGAATAGACCCGGAACAAATGTCGGTGTACCGTTATTGAAAATCTCATATCTACCTGGAATGTTACCAGAACGCATATATGCTTCTTCAAGAACGTTGTTGTGAATGAACTCATGGACATATTTTACATGACCATATGTGTCTTTAAATCCGAAACGAATTTTACCAGCACCGTACCATGAGTAGTCGATATATGCCATCTGAATTTTAGTAGTATCAAGAATAAATCCTGATGGACCTGTTCCGTCACAAATGTCAACGTTCCATTCAGATTGTGGTATTCTAGCATCTTCAGTCTTTGTTACAATGATCTTAGATGTAGTAATACCTTTGTATGAAGGTTGAATATGAAGTTCAGTATCACTTACCACTTTAGTAATTTTATAGCTAACGCCACGAATTACCACATGGTCTTCTTGTGCTAATTGGCCAACAAATGATGTGTTATTACCAAATATCTTATTTGAGCCAAATTGGGCATTAACAGATCCTGGCAACTGGGTAACAGATGAACGTCTTACAGTGTATAATTCATGACCATCAAACTCGAAGAACATTCCGTTTTGATAATCAAATAGACCTGCTCTAACTAAGCTATTTGCCCATGCAGTTATATTATATCTAATAATACCATTAGGCACTTCTGACAATGGAGTTGAAGGTAACGTGTATGAGAATGTGAAGTCTGTTTTTGAATTAACGACAAACGTACCATTAAAGACATCATCATCACAACCTTTAATCGTTACTGAGTTGCCCACAATAATTCCGTGAGGGTATTCGGTATGCACAGTCGCAGTTGTCCCAGACGACTCAATTCTAAGAGCAGTTCTAGACGGATTAAAGTTAATCGCAAGAGAAACTTGAATGCCTTTACCAGACTGATAACGGAAGTACTTACGAGTTTGACGAACAATAGAACTATTCGGTGAAGTACCAGCGTTAATTTCAACACCACCGTCAAACGGTCTATGTAGGAATGAACCATCTGGTCTTACGTTAATTTGTGTTTCTACAAAGTAGCTAGTTTCTGTTTCAGTAATTCTGGCAGGAGACACTAGTGATAGTTCTGTATCATCAATAACTGTAGCAACAACATCTTCATAGTAAAGTGTTGGAGTATTACTTGTATCTGCAAATCTAATAGTATCGCCTGGTTTAAAGTATCTCTTAAATAGTGTATCTACACCCAAGATTTTGTTTGAGCCTTCAGTAATATCTACAAGACCATCGCCTGGACTAATACCAGATATTGCGCCAGATGTGAGAGTGTACGTATTTGGTGCAACATTGTTTGCATTAGCAGCAATTGTCAATGGACTATTTGTAATTGCGGCTTCGTAAGTTTCAGCCAGTAAAAGATAATCTGGTCCAACTGGTATTGCAAAATACTCAGTATCTTCATTCAGACCATCAATAATACTATCGTCGCTTGTAGAAGCAAATGTAACTTTTTGGCCTAATTGAAATCTATGCTCAGTGGCACTAATATGATCAACACCTTCAAACACTACAAGGGAAGCATCTGTAAAATTTACTACTCTTTTTGGAACTTCATTGCCTAAAGAAAAGTCCATTTCAGTGTCTGTTGATTGTGTAACATCATAATAACCATCTGCACCACCGATACTTTCTGCTGTTTTAAGAGTAAATGGTCCGTTACCAGTGCCTGTGAAATCATAAGTTACGCCTGCTGCGTTAGCTAAAGATATTCTTTGCCCATTCACAACTTTTGCGAAAACAGTTTCTGATTGACCTGAAGTTAATGTTGATCTAGTTAAAGTGTTACTAATATCAGTTGCAATATTGTTTGCTAATGTAGCCGCTGGTAAGACTGCACCTCCTGTTGAAAGTGAATAGTTGCTACTGTTACTTCCAGCCTTGATAGGAAGAATAGCATGAATTACATATCTCTGTCCCGCTCGGTTACTATTTTCTTGCATAAGGACTGATCTACTTGATGAGCCCAAATATCTAATATCACCATCATAGTTTTCATAATATCCAGACCAGTCAGAGTTATCGATTACAACAGTTAAAGAAATAAATCCATGATATGTACTATCTGGAGCCCTATACAACGCTTCATATTCATATCTCCACCCATTACCTAGAGTGGGCCATGCGCCAGATGTGTTATAATCATTTTGTCGATTATCTCGACTAACGCTACCAGAATAGTTATATGAATTACCACTTAAATAAAGTCTACTATAACTATTTGCCCCCAAAACATCTTGATCAGCTGGTATTTGAAAAATGTTAACATGATATGGCGTTGTTGTGTTTTGAGTCCAAGGTGTGGTTATTAGTTTGTAGCCTTTACCTTCTAGTGCGGTTCCTGCAAATAGTGCATATTCTGTACCAGTTGCATAGTTGTCATTACTTAAACTATCACTAATAGTATTAAATACTGGACTATACACGTTAACTTGACTCATTGAGGCATAAAAGTATTGTCTACCGCCATCAAAAGTGTCATTATAGCTATTAAATGGATAGTAGTGAGCAAACCCATTATAGTATAATAGTCCGGCTTCAGTACCCATAGTTACTCTAGCGGCATCTAGTGTAGATTTTACTGAGTTATAAATTGTAGTAAGTGTACCGTTATTGTCAGGTTCAATAGCGCCGCCTACAGTAGTTGGGAATACTGCATCAACACCTTCGGTGAACGTCATTTCCTCACCATCTACTAAATCATAATCTCCTAGATATATTGTATCTCCAGTTGGATTAATTCTAGCGCCAATCGTAGAATATACACCAGACGCAGTATGAAGCCTAGAAGCATTCTGCAATTTAAATCTATTTGTAGAAATTACTCTTACTCTATCTTGATATGGAGATGAGAATGTAGCAAATACTGGGTTTGAGTTATACTGGGTTGATGTGTCAACTCTTGCTTTAACGCTTTGACCACTGGTAGTCGTAAATGTCACATCAGTATTATCACCTAACCCATGATCTGCTGCATAGAATGTATCTGCTTCTGCATCTTTATCTAGTGGGAAAAAGAACATAGTATCGTCTGCTAGGTTAGTAGTTTGTGACAAGCTATAGTTATATCCACCAGAAACATATAAACGAATGATCCCATTATTGTCAAAATAATGCCAGTTGTTTCTACCTATAGTTTGATAGTTTTCGAACAATTTGAAATCTTCAGTAAACTCATAACCATCACTAGCACTTTTTCTAGTAGTATACCCAGGATTCACAGAAGTAGAGTAATATGGGAAGTAAGAGAGATTAAAGTGATTCGTGTCTGCAGTATAACCATTCCTTGCTATTGCAACTACTCGATTTGGGTATACTCCACCTAGACCAAAGTATCCACTTCTACCTCTTGAAGTTGTTTGTCCTTTAGCAATTAGATCCCAACCAGAGCCTGATCCGTCGATAGCATATCTTGTATGAAGACGATTATTGTAATCATTCGCTCTTTTTTCTAATCTAGAAATTTCATAACCCAATAACAATTCGTGTCTACCATAATCACTTGTACCTTGAGAAGTGATATCGATAACTGGGTTTGTACCATAGTTACCACCTGTTGTTTCACACAATGTTATTGTATTTGCAGTAGGTGCTGATTTAACATAGTAGACTTCAAATCTAAATAATCCACCTGGAGGTGTATCTCCAGCTGATGGTGAGAATAGTAAAACGTCACCTGGTCTTAATTGGTGATTAGGCCAAGTAATAGTATTATCAATCGGGTTGATTGCAGATGCACCAAACTTATGTGCATATGTACCAATCATTTCTTTAGTTTCAGTTAATTGACTATTAAGCGTAAATGCTTTAGACGTAGTATTTTCATAATCAATGTAAATATTTCCATCTGGAGCAGGTGAACCAGTGCCTTCTGGAATATTGAATGTAGTAGAACCGATTGTGTTAGTAAAGTACAAACTAGATCCTACATCAAAACCGTGTGTATAATCTGTAGTTATTTTTAGAGTAGATTGTTGGGCACCATCTGTGGCTAGTCCTAAAGATTGATCAAAATTGATTTGTGATGCAGCATAGAACTGACCAGGAGTAATAGTTGTATATGAACCTACTAAGTTTTCAGTTCTTTGCTGAACACCTTTAGATTTATATACAAAAGAAGTAAGTGAAGGGACTTTAGTTACGAGAAACTTACCTTCAGCAGTACGAACACCAAGCCCTTGAACATCAATAGGTGAACCAACAGCAATGCCGTGGTTGTCAAGTGTAGAAACGGTAATGTTTTCTGCACCTGTAGTTGTCTGAACCGAAATAACATCTGGTAGAATATAGTCTGCTTGGTTAGCATAAAATCCTGGTATGTTGTTAACTAGTTCAAGTGTTTCCCATTTAGATCCCTGTAGACCATATTCAAAGTCGGTGTCAATCAAGTTTTGTGGATTAGTAACACGAAGTTTATTAACAGGATCGACAAAGCTTTCGCTTGGCTCCATAAACTGGTAATCCATCTCAACAAAACATTGTAACGTGTCATTAGCATTCATACCATCACAGTCATTTTGTAAGACTAGTGTTGTTGATTTATTCTCAGCGGATACCGAATGACTTACAATACCTTTTGTAGTGCTATTGAATTGAAAGATAGTATCATTCGTTGACGTGTTTGTAATAAGAAGAATACGTTCAAGTGCATAAATTCCGTCGAGTATTACGGTATCGTTAACCGGATCAAAAGTGTATCTTGAAATTAGTTTCTTTGCCATGTCTTTATCCTAATGCTATTGAAAGTGCGACGATATCTTCACCGCTTGTTCCGTCTGAAATAATTGTATTTGGTTCACCAACACTAGTTGGACCAGTTGCGACAACCCATTGCACTGAGTCTCCGTCAAAGTAGTAGACTGATAGTGTACCGTCTGTTGTGTCATACCATAAGTCGCCATAATTAGCACCCACTGGTGCAGTAGCTTCTGAGAATACTGATACACCGCCACGAGAAGCTGTTGCACCCGCTGCTTGAAGCCATTGATTACTATCACCATCATCGTAATAAACAGATAATGTACCGTCTTCATCATCAAACCATAAGTCGCCTACGCCTGGGTTAACAGGTGCGGCTGAACCGATTGAAACTCTAGCTGGAGCTGCGCCACCCGCACTAGCGGCACCCGTGATAACAATCCATTGATTACTATCGCCATCGTTATAGTAGACTGATAATGTTCCATCACCGTCATCGAACCATAAGTCACCGATAGCTGGAGTTGTTGGTGCTGTACCACTGGTATGAACCATTTGATACCCTGAGAAAGGACCTACACCAGATTCACCAGAGACTGCTAGCCATTGAGAGCTATCACCATCGTTAAAGTAAATGTTGAGTGTGCCATCATCTGTGTCGAACCATAGGTCGCCTTCTAGAGGAGATGAAGGGGCTGAGCTACTTGTTGTGACAGATGCGCCTCCGCCTCCGCCTCCTCCACCACCGATACCAGCATTAGTAATAGCTGCAGCGGTTGTAGAGTCGATAGCTGAAATGTTTTTAAGTTGTCGAGTTGAAGATATGACTTCAGACTCATTAACTGTTAATCCGTTCTTTACGGAAAAATTCTTATCGTTAGCCACGGTTCACTCTCCCCAAAGGCATATGTTGTTTATATTATTTATGCAAGTATCATATTACCACTTATAACAAAACCTGTAGAATTAGTAGTTGCAGGAGTAACTAGTACTCTAACATTCCCACCACTAATGTCAACATCTATAGTATATATTGAAGTATTTGTTTGTACGATACCATATTCTGTCGATACTGCAGTTGTACCATTATGTGTCATAAGTACTTCTGAAATGTGTCTTTCAGTTGTAGAATTATCAGTTGCTTGAATAACGAACTTACCACCAAGATAATCACTTACCGCAAATTGTGCTAGAGCAACTTGAGTTGTTGCTGTTGTAGTAAGTGTTTGGTTGTTAACTTCAGTAGAGCCAGCAATTGTAATACTGTTAGCATCTGCTTCGAAGTTGATACCACCAGAACCAATTGTTAACTTATCTGCAAAGTTATTACCAATGACAATTTTATTACTTACTACTGCATTGAATCCGCCTATACACAAACAGCGGCCAATAACGATATTGTTATCCCCACAGTGCCCCACATTACTAAAGGCTCTATACCCAAGCCCAATATTACCGTTACCATTATACAATCCAACACCAGAGTTGGTACCAACGAAAGTGTTTTCATTGGCACATTTTGTATATTCACCAGACTGCGCCCCAATAAATATATTGCCTTGCATCAATTGGCAACCTGAGCAAGCAGATAAGTCTACATTACCAAGACCTGAGCCCGCCCCTTGACCAAGAGCAATGTTGTTGCCCAAAAATGTGTTACATGCATCATTTGAAGTAGATTGTAATGCATATGAACCAATTGCAATGTTCTGTAAACCAACTTTATCATATTTTAAGGCATTTGCACCAATTGCAATGTTGTCATCACCACAAGTTTGATTTAGTAGGGATTCGGCACCAATGGCAATATTTCTTTTACCTAAGGTGTCATACTTTAATGCTCTATAACCAATCGCAACGTTACTATAACCAGAACCCACCTCGGTATGAGATGAAGCGGCTTCATAACCAATCGCAATGCCACCACACGAAGACTTACCAGCACGTTTACCTATATTAACGCTATATCTATTACATGCTTGAAATCCTTCACCGGCGCAGTCGCCAATAGCAACTGCATCGCAGAATACAGTATTTCCATAACCTGCATTATAACCAACCGCAACTACACTATTAAAAGTTCCGTTCAGGCCGGCAGCAAAACCACCGACTAAAGTGTTTTTAGTACCTGAGGTATGACCTGCCCCTGCATAAGCTCCTACATATGTGTTGAATGAAGAACTGTTGCTATTAACCGAACAACCAGCTTCATAACCAATTGCTAAGTTATATGAATTACCATTTGTTTGAGCTGCAGCTGCACCAAGACCGATACCATAACTTCTACATAAGGCATCACTCTTTGCGTCTTGTAAGTCATCTATAAAGTTAAGACCAGCACTACCAGTATATCCTATTGGGCCTTGAATACCCTGAGGTCCTTGAATACCTTGAATACCTTGACAACCTTGTGGACCAGAAGTAGTCACCCATTGAGACGTATCACCGTCATCATAATAAACAGATAGAGTACCATCGCAAGTATCAAACCAGACAGCACCATTTGTTACTGGACTTGGTGGTGTTGTTGTAGTAGCAACACTTAGTGTAGTAGACTGGGTAGTCCAAACAAATCCACCATTTGTTGCACTCCATTGTAAGATTTCACCGTCGGCTGCATCATTAGTATCTAAATCAACACCAGGAATAATAAGACGATCTTGTGTAGTAGAACCGATAACAATTTGATTATCTATTTGATCACCAAAGCTACCTACTACATTAGCCATAAAGCCGATAACAATGTTACCTGATCCACATCGCAGGCTTTGTGCTGTGTTATAGCCTAAGACGGTGTTATAATCACCGCAAGATAGATTAATAAGGGATGAGCTACCAATTGCTGTGTTATATGCACCTGCTGAAGAGTGGTTACAGGCATTACCAGTTAAACCACCATCGCCCAATTTTCTTAATGCTGCATAACCAATTGCAACGTTAACTTTAGTATCATGACCCGCACATAAGGAATCTTCACCGATAGCAAGGTTAAACTCGCCTTCTGTGTTACATCTTAGCGCACGGGAACCAATAGCAAAGTTAGTAGAACCAGTGGTATTAGCACATAAGGCATCAATGCCAATAGCAAATCCAGAAACTAAACTGTTACTTAATGCACGTGCGCCGATAGCAACACCACAGGACACACTTGATGATACAGTCTTAAAGGCATCTGGGCCTATTGCTATATTATCGTTACCCGTAGTTAATGTTGTTAAGGCATCTGAGCCAACGACTATATTTCTAGAACCAGTAGAATTTTTACCTGCTCTTGCACCTATTAAAACAGAACAACTAGCACTCCCAGAGCTTTCTCCCAATGCTTCATTACCAATAGCAACTGTATCTGTAAATCTCGCACACTTACCAGCTGTGTAACCAATGTATACTGAACCAGTATAATTACCAGCTGCATTTAATGCGGCACAAGAACCTATGACAACGGTACGACAAGCATTTCCTGTTTCTACTGCTGCCTTATAACCAATTGCAACATGATCACCGTCAGTGTTTGCTCCACCACACTCCAGTGCGCCGTGACCAAGACTTGTGTTATAACTACTACAACATTTTGTTCTTTGAGAAAGGTTACCTACCGCTACACTACCAAAGCCTTGAGACTTCGCCATCAATGCTTGGAAACCTATCGCCACGTTGGAAGTAGATTGTAAATTTTGTTTTAGTGCTTCATTACCAATAGCAATGTTACACTCGCCAGTAGTAAGGCTTCTTTGTGCTAGTATACCTAAAGCAGTGTTATTAGTGTTTGCAGAAATGTTTGCAGGATCACACATAGCATTAGCGCCAAGTGCAACACTTGATCCGTCACTAAAACCATCACTTAATGAGTTTATGTTATCAGCACCAGCGGGTTGACCAATCCATTCACCGGATGAGTTAATAACTGCGCCATACCCACTAACTTCATAAGCGCCAGCTTCAAACTTTTGTGATCCGACAGTCCATTGATCTTGACTTTCATCCCAAATTAGAGAAACGTTAGATAAAGTCCCTCTCTTAACTTCAATGCCAGAATCTTCACTTGGCACTGTTGTAGCAAGAATATCTGCATTTAGCGTAATAAGATTATCGCCAATATTTAATGTATTAGTGTCAATGTATGTGGTGGTGCCAGATACTGTTAAGTCACCACTAACAATAATATCATTGAACGTAACATTTGAGGTTGTTGTTACCGCTTGGCCAATACTTAACGGGCTTGCGCTTGTACCAAGACCACTAATCGTGCTATCGGTATTAACAGCTGTTAGAGTTGATCCGACCGCAGTATTGACATTAGCATCTAAGTCTGATAGTACTTGATCAAGAGTAGTAGCTGAAGAAAAGTTAAATCCTGTTGTATCAATTGCAACAGTTGTTTCATCAACGAATAATCTATCATTAGTGTTGTCTAAAGTTAATCCAGTATGTAATGTGTAGAAATTTCTACTACCATCTGTATGAGTGATGACAATTGAGTTATTAGTGGAAGGAACACCTAAGTATTCTTCAACATTATCCAATCCGACAAAATTACCAGTTGCACTATGTTTCTTTCTACCGCTTAATAACCCCATGCCTCTTTTAGCCATTTGAAGACTCCAGGATGCTTAGTGTTAATTTGAATGCTGAGTTTGCACTCGCTTGTGCTTTAATAGAGTTGCCGGGTTCTAAAATAAGTTTACCAGTCAACGGAGAAGCAGCATCTTCGATTGGTATATCGTAGTTCTTGATTAGTTCTGTTTCTGTTGTCGTACTAGTTTCATAGTGCGAAAATGTTACACTCTCTGTTGTAGAGCCAATATTTGTAAACTGCGCCATCAAAACGATTCCAGAGTACCCAACGGGTGCGGTGTAAACGGTATCATTATTTGTAGTGACAACATGTGTAACTGTTTTAAATCTATTTAATTCTGCCATTGCATTAATCCTCGATTGCTAGAATGTATGGGGTAAGAACAGCGAACAGTGATCTATCAAATGTATTACCAGTGATAGTTCCGCTTTCACGATTAATAGTCAAATCACCACCAATTCTAAAATCACCTTTGTGGTCTGTCGATGTAAAGTATACTAAGCCTTCGTTGTTTGCATCTTCTACTACTTCGTTTGCTTGAATTGGGAAAGCACCAGATTGTGGTGTGTCATAAACACCTGTACCTGAGCCAACATATTCGAAAGTAATACTAGAAGCTTGAATGAGACTTCTCTGATGAAATGTTACTGCGTCTCCATTGCCAACGTCTAGCTCAAGAGGTTCTAACAAAGTAACATCATATTCGTTTGCATTCCCAGTTGCGGTTACACCTTCAACCGAGTAATACTTAGTATCATTTGCAAACTTAACTGCTTCTGCGTAATTAGGTGCTGTTGATACAGTAATTGTGACTACAGTGCCACCTGCTGTGCCAGCTGCACTTGTTCCTGATTTAGAAAGAGAAGAAGATCCAGTTGCTTTAAGCCCAAAGTTGCCAAATGAACAGTTAGAGTTTGTAAGTGAACAATTGCCACCACTTTCACAAAGAACACCTACGTCACAAGAAACTGTGAAGATAGATACTAGTTGTGCATATCCTTTGTTTATTAGGTGTACACCCTTACCACCTGCATTAATTTGAGTGAATGCATCTGATACCATTGAGCGAAGACCACCGACAAGGGATCCATCAATTTTCATACCAGTACCAGTTGTAGTAATAGATGAGCAATTTTGTACGTAAGGAGATGTAGTGATGTTACCAGCAGAAGGATTAAACGCTACAGCTGCAGCTCCAGACGTATGTCCTCTAAATGTTACACCAGTAACATGAGAAGCATTACTTAATAGAAGCAAGTCATTAGTTGCTGTTTGACCAGAGATGTTTGTTGTTCTAAGGTTATCGCCAACGATTGATACGTTAGCTGGTACAACCACACCACCTGATGTATTATCAAGAGTGTAGTCACCACTTTTTAAGAAGATAGTTGTACCTGAAGAAGCATTAGCTAGTGCTTCGTCTAGAGTTAAATAAGCTTCGGCTACAGTCGAACCATCATTAGCGTCATTACCGCTTTCACTAACGTAAAGAACATTGTCTGCTCTATCAGCAAGACCAACTTCTCTAATTGAAAGATTCCCACTAGCATCTCTTTTGAAGAACATCTTACCATCATGGGTGTTGATGGCAACTTCTCCAAGTTCTAGTTGTGCGGTCGAAGGTATAGCACCAGTAGTGGCGCTACGGCGTAACTTAATGGTTGACATGTGTCCTCACTCAGTGTATAATAGCTATATAGCTTATAAGATAAAGATAGTATGTACTACCTGTTAGAAGTATTTATATTAGTATGTTCCACCATCAATAGTTCCTAAGAACTCTGCTGCAAATATTTTCTCAGTGCCTACACTCCAGTAGCCATTTGTTTCATCCCAGAATAGTGATACATCATTAGCAGAACCACGATTTACAAGAATACCTGCATCTTGTGATGGAGCAGTACTTGCACTAAGATTACTATTGAGTTCGATAATATTATCTGCAAGAGCAATAGTTTCTGTATTGACTGTGGTTGTTGTACCTGATACGATAAGATTGCCAGCAATAGTAACTGTGCCAGCGGTAATGTCATTTGAGTATAAAGTACCATCTACTGTTACATCATTGAATTGAACATCTGATGTAGTTTCGACTGCTTGACCAATACTAACTTCAACTGAATCACCAATAGTCTTAGTCGCAACACCAGTTCCACCAGAAATTGTAAATGTATCAGTTAAGAGATTAACACCATTTGCGGGTGTTGTTCCATCATCTGTATCTGCCGCAATCGTAAGAGTAGTTGCAACACTTACTGTACCTGCTGCTGTAATACGACCTTGTTGATCAACTGTAAACGTTGGAATATTAGTTGTGTCACCATACGAACCTGGGGTTACTGCTGTATCATCTAAGTTAAGAGTAGTTGTATTGTTAGGATCATCAAAGACAGATGTAATCGCTACACCACCAACAATTGTGCCACCAGTAACATCTTGAATGAATTCTGTAAGCGAAACGCTATCACTTCCAACGTACGGATTAATAATAACAACTTTACCAGTACCATTTGGTGAGAGTGTTAAATCACCATTAGCATTTGACGTTGTGATTGCGTTACCATCAATAGTAACATTATCAACGTTAAGAGCGTCAATCTTACTATCAGCATCTGTGACAATAGCACTAAGTGCTGTTAGAACACCTTCTTGATGATCTAAACGATCTGTGAAAAATTTACCACCGATAACATCTATCGACGTGGCTAAGCCAGTAACACCATCAACACCAGTACCGATAAATAATCTATCGCCATTGTCTTGCCATGTACCTGTACCATACGAGTAGCCTGATTCACCCGGATACAACCCTGTGGGCGCATTCGTCGTACTACTTCGTTTTATTCTAATTACTGAACCGGACATTTAATAGTCTCCTCCGTTAATTTGAGTGCCTGGATTTTCTACTATGTTTTCTGCTTCCCAAAGTTCTGTCGTGGCATTATATATAAGGAGACCGCCACTTTGGGCGTTTGAAGCTTCAACATCGAATATATCACTCAATCTCAATGTGTTTGCGTTTAATCTATAATTCGTTACTAATAGTTTCTGATTAGGAGTAATTCTAGCTTTTATCTGTGACATTAGACACTCCTTGTTATACCTGGTGTTACTGTTGCAACCCCTTCGACAACTCGTAGGACAGTACCACCGTTTGAGGTGATTTCAATGTCATATAAGTATCTGCCGGGTTCTAAATCTTTTGTTGTGTTACTACTCATCGATAGTGTGATTTGTCCACCGCCATTGTTATCTGAACAGACAAAATCATGTGCTGTCGTAGAAGAATAGTTCTTCCTCATTTGAGCAAATGCATCCCATCCAGTTAAATCCCAAGCACCTCCTACATCATCTTCAACATCTACAATAGCTGAAAAATCAGTTCCTTGGTCTATTACTATATTTGCTTTGATTGCCATATTAGACTCTACTATTAGGTTATCTCTATTACTTGATATTTATATAAATAAAAACATACGAAACTCTTTTAAAAGGTGTAAAACAGTCATGGCTGGAAAATATGTTCGTGTTGGTCTTAGAAGGGACAAGAATTTCTCTGACTTAGAAAGCACTTATTCGTCACTCGGTAATCTATTAAACAACTTAGCCCCTCCAGGAAAGTCGTTCATACCAGATGATATTCAAGTTCTCAATAACGTCTCTGAAGACTCTAACGTCACAAATGATAGCTTTTTAGAGTTAAAAGGTAATACTAGAACAGCAACTCAAATTCGATTTAGAACACCTATTCAATTTTCATCTGCCTTTGAGACAGTTCCATTTACCGATGGATTCTCTTTCTTGAAGTCAGGAGAAGAGGTATTGTTTGAAACTGTTGGATCATCTAATGCAGTTTATGATGCTATTACAGAAACTTATACTTATTTCTATAATGCAGTCATACTAACAAACTCTTCTACAGTTCCTTTCTCTGTTGACGAAGATTTGATCATTCAATCAACTGGTATTACTATTAGTGATATCGACCCTACGCAAGAAACTCTTGATAACTTCTTAATTGAGCCAAACATTACAATTAAAGACACTATCGAAAATGCAAAAGTAATTACAGGTGATCCGCCTTACTTAGCAGGTGGTGATGGTCTAAAAGCTAAATTTTATCCATCTGATTCAATTGCTACAGCAGCACAAAGAAGTTCCAGTATTAGTGGTTACGAACTATTTAATTATGCTGAAGCTTATCTTGGTGGTGGTGCAGGGTTTCATTATGGACCATTTGATTTTTGGGAAAGTGGTTATTTTGGATTTGGTCCTTCAATCTACGACTCTCCTGAGTTTATCAATGGCCTTGGTGGTGTACAATGGGAAGGGTTTTTTGCACCGATTCCATATATCGTTGATAACAATTGGCAGATTGTGTGTAGCGGACTTATTATTATTGAACAAGATATAGATGGTAATAATAACTGGCAAAAAGTTCTTAACATCCATGATAAAGAAAGAGAACTTGTATCTCAGACTTCTGGTGCTGTTACTACTATAACCTTATCGGATGATGATCTTATGAAAGTAGGTGTTGGTGATCAAGTCACATTCATAACATCACAAGGCAATATATTTAATACGTTTACAAAAGTCGATAACGTTGATTATCAGGGAAAGACTATCACTTTAGATCAAGCTGTAAATGTAGCTAATGGTGATATTATAAAAGTATCATTTCCTGTAGGTTTCCAGGATATCACCACACAAGTAAAACTATCCGTTCCTGGATTAAATGTCAAGAGAAAAGTTAGAATAAGTGTGTACTGGCCCAATGATGCTGGATACGATAGCTTTAGAAAAAGATGTAGCTTTGCATACATACAAGAATCCGCAACTCGACTACCAGCTTCTTTCTTGTACACTACAGATTCAGTAGCAACTGCAAACACCAATGTAAATTCATTTGAGTATTTTTTAGATAACTATGTCAATCTAAGTAATGATCGAACTACTGCTGCATTACAAGTAAACGATAAAGCAATTATAAGCTATGACCCACCTCTCACTTTTGCAAATAAAGTTAGTACTATACAAGTAGTGTATATAGGTAATGGTGTGTTTTCATATGCAGGACTGGGCGGCGCACCTGTGTATCAGGGTGATAGAGTTATTCTCTCATTAGGTAACTCGTATCTACAGCTTCTAGCTATTGGCGACTCTCCTAATGAATCAGCATTCTATGTAGATGAAGAAGATGTAATTAATTACAACTCTGGCGCTGCAGCAGGAGAAGAAATTTCGGGTGATGCCAATACTTCAGGTGGACCATATTCGGGATTTCGTATAGACAATATTGGTCTTAAAGATATCTTTTTAAGATATAATAGCGCAGGTAATTTTGTTTCTATGCTAAGTGTATCAAATGAAGATGAACTTGCAAAAGATCAATTAGTTTATGCAATGAAGGGTAGTGGTACAACACTAGCAGATGAAGGTCCAGTTAGACTATCAACAATTAGTAAGTCCGCTGGAGAATATACACTTACTGTAGATGATCATTTTGGTGGGAGCTATGCAGATTTCTTAGGCGATACTAATCCAGATAATACAATACTACTTGTATATAAGGATAAGGCACTAGAAGACTTATCAAAGGTTAATTATTGTAATGGTGTTATAGGTCATTTGATTACAGCCGACGCCCTTTCTGGTGCAAATGAAATATTCTTAGACGATGTATCAGATGTTCAACAAAGCTATTATATTCAGTTTTCAGGTTACATCCCAGACGGCACTCAGATTACAGGTGTTGATTCGGGAACAAACAAAATAACTTTATCAAACAATCTTACTAAGACGCTAAAACAAAATTATACAATTACTATTATTCCAGGTAACCCCGGAGCTGAGAGTTATGAGATTTGCGTATTACCTTTAGACACCGCACCACCATTTACTGGAACTGATACTGGACTTAAAACAGCATCGGGTGTAGAAAATATTAAGACTAACGAACTATTATTCGATAATCTGTATATTAAAAATCTTATAGATGAAGATATTGGTAATCAGGAATATACTAAAACTATGAATATTACACACGATAATGGAGTTGGTGTTAGAAAGGTGTATAAGCTTTTAGTCTTTTAAGGTACTAACGAGCATAGTAAGTTATACTCTTCACCGTTAACTAAATTACCAAGATCATCTACAAACTGCGTTTGCAATAGTATCTTATGAGTAAAGTCTGTATAGGATTCAGTTGATCCTACTGGAGTTACTGCGATTGTATTGAGTCTTGGATTAGTTGCAGTTAAGTTATTAACATTAGTTTGAGTAGATGTTGTAATAGTTTCACTTGTCAAATTGTCAATTGACCAAGGATCGGTGTTATTACTAAATGCTCTAGCTTTTGAATATATCAATCTACCTTCGGAATCAAATGTAGGATTATCATTTTCATCTAATACAACTTTATCTGAAATAATAAACAGACCAGGTGAAGTGTCTGACGGAGATAAGTCAGCAGTATTGATAATTGTTACAGTACCATTTAAATTAAATTCGCTATTCACTACATTGGTTTTTGTAGTAAATAAAGTTGTGCTTCTTTTTAAAGCAAATGCGTCCATAGTGGGTCTAACTTGATCACCAAATTCTATTATACTAGTGTCTCTAAAAGTAGTAGCAGGTATATCAACTTCTTCATCAGAATTTAATATCTCTTCGAGAACAGTTGGGTCGATAGTTTGAAGAACATCGGGACTCATATTTTGGATGTTAGCTTTAGTTACGCCTTCGGATCTACGCAAGTCATCAGTGATGACTGTAAGATTAGCACCCAATTCATCAACTAACTCAAACTCATCAACGCCGTTTGAATTTACAACTGTGTATGATGTACCATCATGTGTAATAACAGTTCTATTAGAAAATGCAATGTTTTGCTTACTCTTAACTCTAAGTTTAGTAGTGTTTGGAATTAACTCAACTTGAGTTGGTCTTAAGACACTGAAGTTTCTAAGATTGTTAACGAATAGCGAAATGTCATTAGAACGACCAGCACCGGCAAGATTGTCCAATGCAGTAGCATCCTTAGAAAAGCTATCTGATTCTGCTAAGTTTAAATCTCTTGCAAACCCTTGAGGCATTGACTATCTCCTATTACACTCTTATTGTCCATCTACGAATTTGTGTCAAAACATTGTATTGTTCTTGCACAGTAGTAGAGAAGTTTAAGAGGTCGTTTAAACTAAATCCGTTATTAGACATATCAAATCTTCTATTCCAAGTATTTGTAGTATTTAGATGAATTTGATAGATATCGTTAATTATAGCGGCTCCAGCATCTACTGTTAAATTGTTATTATTTACGTAGTAATATCTTAAACTTGTGTTTGAAGATATTGATCCCGCTGAGTAGCTACTAAAATTATTACTCGCTAGATGACAATAATATAGTCTTGGACAAGTTGCAAAGCTAGGTAAAGACCCAGTAAAGTTATTATTTTGAAGTTGAAAGTATCTAATATTTGGTAAAGATGGTGATGGTAGACCACCACTTAAATTATTGTTATAGAGATACAAGTATCCAACACGTGAATTATTAAATGCAGGAGCTGATCCAGTTAAATCGTTGTTACCTAAATTACACCAAGATAGAGAAGGCATTTCTGCCAAGTTAGTTAATCCACCTGTGATATTAGTATTTGAAATAGTTATACTACTTAAAGATTTATTAGAGTTGAAGTTTGGTAAACTACCTACCATGTTACTATTGCCATACACATTTAAACTATTAATACTTGCTGTTTGTGCAAATACTAAGCTGTCAAAGAATGAGTTCACACCATCACCAAGTTGACTACTACTTATAGTCAAACTACGTAGATTACCAGTTCCAGAGAAAGTTTGTCCACCAAGTACACCACTAAGTTTAGTATTGTAAAGATTTAAACTTGATAGAGATGGTAGGTTTTGAAATGCTAGTGAAACGTCACCAGTTACAGGATTACTAGACAAGTTGATAGTGTTTAGACTACCACATCCACTAAACACACCTTGAACACTAGAGCTACCTCTTAGTGTTTGTAAGTACTGATGAGTGTAGCTAGTTATAGATTGACACCCACTAACAACAACTAAATTGTGATTGTTTCTTCTACTATAGAAAGTTTTCAATCTACCAGTATCAGTTCCACCGTCTCCTGCTGCCGCAAGAGTGATATCAATTTCTTGTGACCCATCCCACCCAGCTTTAATATTTCTATTGGTGCTAGTGCTTTGTGTGATACTTTCAATATAAATATTTTCTAAGTTTTTTGCCTTCATAACAGATTCGTCGAGATATCTATATTGTTGAAATCTTACATCATAGTCTGTTAAGGAAGTGTTCTCTTGAGTTGTAGGGTCGACATAAATTTTTGGCGTTGGGCCCAATGAAAACATTCTAGTAGATGGTTGATTGCCTCTAAACTGTACTCTTTGTAGAGCTGTTAAATCATCGTTTAGATAGTTTTTAGATAGGTCTATTGTGCTATTATCAGAAAAACAATTATTCATTGTAATTCGTTCAATCGTGCCAGGCAGTCTACTCAATTGTTGTGCAGCTGTTCTAGTTGATCTGGTGAATGGGTTTGATGTACAATCTAATATTTCTAATCCGGGTGATATGTAATTTAAATCAGGCAACTCTATAAGTTGGTTATTAGAAATATCTAGATTACGTAAACCAGTTGCTTGCGTTCTAGAGAACTCAAACATATTAAGGTTTTTAAGTTTTAGTAATTGAATTTTTCTAGGGTCATTAAAGAATTCTAATTGCAATGATGCTGAGCCATTGCCAAAGTATGATATGCCAAGCCCACCAGTATTTTGAACGTTCTCAAATGGTAGAAAGATATTATCATCTAAGTTATAAATTGTCCATGTAGGAGCGGGATCAGCTGCTCCGTTCGTAACAGTATGGTTCAAGTTATTTGTAGTAATCGTTTCTGCTACAACTTTAAACTTCATGGGTATGCCACGCATAGCAAGAAACTTCTCAATAGTACCGTTAACATTTAAAGAAACTAAATGTGTGGGTACTTCTGCAGCAAATCTTTTTAATTGTGGTTCAACAGTCGTTGCCAAAGAAGTAACATCTAATACTGAAATTGGATCGCCATTAACATCTGTTTGATTTGGATTAGGTGTAATCTCTAAATCACCCTTATAGAAGATCGGCGCAGTTACATCAAAATCATCAAACGAAGACCAAGATGAAATTCTAGACGTTGATATATCGGCTGAACGTACTATATCATTGTAGTAATCATAATAATCATATTTAATTGCTCTTGCTAAAAATTGATCATCTACTACAACGTTACTGTTTATAGTCTCGGTAGTAGTTTCGATACCATTCATCAAAACTAAGTATTTTGCCATAGCGATAGATACTGAATCGTATGTCTTTTTAATATCAAAGTCTGCACCGGATAATGTAATAATGTCCCCTGCTGTGACACCCTCATCGAATGTACCAGATATTAAAGACAAATCAGCTAATCTTAAACCCATATTTTCTAAAGCTAGAAACTCATCTTGAATTTCAGAGAAGCTAAAGTTAACATTCAAACCGTAGTAAAACTGTGCCATTAAATTTGTTCCCTAAGAGTAATACTCAATTCTATATCACCTGGTGGCGTTCTTGTTGGAGGATCCCCTGGCACAGTTATCAAAGTCTGCGCAGTTAAGAAATATCCTACATTATTTGATCTTGAAGGTGTAATAGCAATTCTATCTTCACCAAAGAATTGTTTAAGATTAATCTTCTGTGCTTCATTCGATGAAACGAAAACACTTAGTAAATTTCTTTTCGGTGGTCGCAACGGTTGAGTAACTTGAAAATCAAGTTTCGCCGCAGACTGTGGAGATACGTCTTCAAAATCCGAAGGTTGCAAGTCTAATGATGATCCACCACTAAGTACAATAGGCTCTACTAGAGTACCTTGACTATTAGCCTCTGTATAAGTTCTAGAAGAAGTTATCCATTGAGGTGTAAATGTAGTGTTACCAGTAGGTCTTACTTCTTCAATAACAATGTTATTTATCTGTGCGTTATCTCTTAATGCAAAGACAACATATAAAGGTTGAATATCAAAAGAACCAGCTTTCGCTACGTTAACTGTTTGCTCTTGGAAGATAGAATTACCATCTTCATCAACAGTATCAATTCTAAAGTTATTTTGAAGAATTATAAGTTTCGTTTGAATAATTCCTTGAGCATTAATCAGATCGATCTTACCAGCTAGAGCATTTGTAGTATCAACTGTAAAATAATAATCATATATGATATTACCTAGAGGATCAACTTCGTTAGTGTTTTCTTCTATCAATTCAGATGTTACTATAATTCCAGTTCTTTCGTCATCAATACCTAACTCAACTGTACCTTCATTAATATCTCTAAGACTAAATCTAGGCGCAGCTTGAACATCGTCAAAGTACACTCTATATACATATCCTGTTGCATCATCTGGATCTTGGGCAACATCCTCACTTATGATGTAATCGATGATTTCTACTTTACCAATGATACCAGAAATCTTGCCACTATCTTCTCCGTCTGGTTGAGGTAGATTGCTATCTAACTCAAAGCGAAGTCCATTAGTGCTTACGGCTGGACTAGTGTCGTATGGTAGAGTTGCACTTTGAAATTCTTGTAATTGACTAAATTCTGCATACGCCTCATCATAGACATTAAATATTTCATTTGCAGCACCAAATCTTAGAACTTCTGTAAGAGGAGACCCTGCATTAGCAACTTCTGCTGTCTCAATTGCAGTTAAGTCTTCTGGTTGTAGAGTAGTCACATCAACCATTCTAGGTTGTTTGTTTGTTAGCGCCAGAGCGAATTCAGAGAATTGACCGTGTATGTCATTGACATTTGGATTTAGAAAATGTATTTTAAAGAAATTACTTGAGAGTGGAATTGTTGATGCAACTACTGTATCATATCCACTTAGTCTTGCTTGAAACTCATAACCGCTCATTGGACCTAAAATATTTCTAGAGACACCAGCAATTACTGTTGGTGTAATGACTTGTTCGTTTAAAGCCCTTTCACTCATATTATAATTTAGTCTTCTTTTTATCTTACACTCAAAGTCATCATCATCAAATCCGATGTATGTATTATACAAGAATGGTGCTATTACTTTTTTCTCATCATCAGCAGCGGTCAATGTATAATCTTGTGCTGGAATAGACAAATCTTGTCTGTTAGCACTTACTCTCATATTAACTAAGCTAGAGCCAGGACTAATACCAGACTTTAGTGAAGGTGAATAATGAAAGTGTTGACCTTCTGGTGACCCGACAATCTCTTGTAATCTTATCTCAGATACTTCTGAAGAGAATGCAGACAAGTCTTCTAAATATATTTTCTTATCATTTACAATCTGAGCGCCAAAGCTATTAGTAATAACATCTTTAGGGAAGATTGCAATGGTAGGAGAATTAGCTCTAAATTCTTTTTTCTCTGAAGCTCCGTTATTAATAACAGACGTACCTTGGTCTCCACCATCGATATAATAAGATGCACCATATTTGTATAGATAAACTGGCTCATACATCTTATCAGTATTTTGTACATTGACAAGATACTTAAATCTAAAGTTTGGATTTTCAAGACATGGACGGTCAATGCCGTTTTCAATTGTAATTCTATGTAGAAGAACCCAACGACATTCATCGTTATCTACAGGCACATAAGCATAGAACTGGGCACCAATAGCACCGTACCAACCAAATTCTACTTTATACATTGTAACACGTGTAATGTCAATGTTATAACCAGATTCGCCAGTACCGTCTAGTCTATCGTTAGTCCATTTGTCACGAGGTATTACACACTCATAAAGAGGCTCTGTATTGTCAAGTCCACTAACGAATATAGGTGAAGCTGTTTGATCTCTTTCATTAAGACCCATGCGTTCTAGTAATTCTGGTGGTAACGGAATGGTGCTTCTACGTACAATACTTAAGTTTGGTCCTTTTAACTGGAACATGTATTCGTCTGTAGTATTTGAGCAACCCCATTCTATAGAGTTGTTTACAATCTCTGGATTTGTTACGCCTCTAAGACCAAATGTGAATCCCGAGATACGTCCTGGTTGATATCTAAAAGATTTCTTACTTTGTAAAGTGGCGTACATAGTTTGACTAGAACTATAGCCAGGTCTTGCTGGAGTCACTTCATTTGTTTGACTTGACTTTACACCATTAACTATATTGATAACTTCATCTGTAGATTGAAAACCTTGATCTGGATAACCAAGTGCATCATCTAAGATTTTAAAATAAGCAATTGTCCACTTTTCAACTTGATTAAATGCATCTTGTTCAAACAAACCATAGTCTACTTTATAAGCAGCACCAGTATTAACTAGATTACCATTGGCTTGTATGTAGATGTTTAATGCATTATTTTGTGCTACATTAATGAATTGTAAATCAGCTCCACCGGAATCTTCGACAGTGATGAATGGTGGAATAAAGTTAGCGTTTGCAAAATTAGTATAGCCTTGATTGTCATATAAGTGCCATAGTATTTTACCAATAATGATAAAGTTTAAATACTTGGGATAGTTAACTGCATCATGCTGAATGGTGCCTGGAGGCCATGGGTATGTAAACTGCACTGGAAAGCTAGAGAGATATAGAGCTTGCTCACGTGTCTCTTCAGCAAATTTAGTACGATATCGATATCCATATTGAGGATGTTCACGTTCATACCAAGTAGTTGGATTAGGTGTGGTACCGCTTGTTCTATATTCCCAAGAACTATCGTCTAGGCCATACGAAGATACGTCAGAGAATAAACTCAATTGAGTCTCTGCTCTCTCAACGCCAAGTAAACTACTACTTACTTCACTAAACGTAGGAAACTGTTCTTCAATTTTAATTGTTTCTCTGAACTGATCGTTGTTTACATTGTTTACAACAACTGGCATAGAGTTGTCTTTTGTATTAAACAGCTCTAGTGCAGAACTCTCTAAGGTTACAAGAGGAATACCAGAGCCGTCGGTGAGAGGAGTACCAGTAACTAAATCGTATAGTGGTTCAAATCTCTCAACCTTTGGCGCTGGGATTTTATCAAACCCAATCTTTACCTGTTTTGACATATGTTATTGCTCTTCCCATGTACATCCAACATTTGCAGTTCCAGTTAATGCAGTATTTGCAGTATCTTCAACATCAACACTATTTTCACTATCTAATGTGAAGTATAGCGCATCTGCTTGATCCGTAAGTGGGAAAGATAAGTATTCTTTATTGTAGTCATAGAAATCTGACAAGTCAAACTGATCAGCACCTGGACTAATATACAATGTTGAAACCGAAGAGCCAGTACCAGGAATTGGTGTCTGATCGTCGCTTGTAACTAGAATTGAACTTAATCCTTCTTTTTCTTCTGTAGTTTTAGATACAGTGCTACTTGCAATACTATCACCGTTTGCAGTCATTCTCTCATCTCTTAAGAACTCGCCAAATGCACTGCTACCAGTATCAAAGCCTTTAATTCTCACATCACCTGCATAAGTCTCTGCTATATCAAAGTAATATTCATTACCTAATCTATATAGCTTACCAAATAAAGTGACTTCATCAGAAATGTTATTTGCAGATACTGATCCTCTAAACCAACCATATGCTTCATCACCATCACTCATATATTCTTGATAACTAGCATCGATTGGAATCGGATTGTTATCTGGTGAAAGTAGATAGTTTGAGAGGTCTGGATTCTTACTAGCTTTAAATATAGGAACACCAGCACTTGGAACAAAGTCTGTTTGATATATTGGATTCTTTCTCATATTTAAACGAAGTGTAGTAGAAGTCAAGTTAGCTGTAGAAAGTTTAGTTGGATAAACCTGAACACGGTTTCTAACTTTTTGTTTCTGTGAACTAATGATTTCACGTTTTGTTTCTAGTCCAAACATGCTAGATGATCTATCTACAATGATACCTAAGTCTGTGCCTTGAGGTGTTTTGCTAAAGTAGATTCTAGTTGGTGTAGTCCAAACAACTTTAATAGTTCTATCTGCTGAATTGTTTGTAGATAGATTACCATTCATAAAGAATACGTTTTCTGGTTCGCCTGATCCAGGAGTTCTTGCAATATATGGTAAGTTATAAGCAGTATCGTCTACATAAGTCACAGTATTAGAACCACTGCCACCGAAGCCAACATACTTACGACCATATACTTCACGTACAGATGGTGAAGTGTGGCTATAAAGTCTTACTGTACCACGATCACCACCGTCAATATAGTAAGATGCACCATACTTAACTAAGTGATGAGAAGTTGATTGACTATAACCTTTGTTTGTTGTATCATCGTAGCCTAAGCTTTTTGCATCACCACCACCATATACTGTATATGTGATAGGTAGTGTAGCGTTACCTAGAGAGGAGATTTTTAACTGGTTTGACGCTCTTAGATGATGTACACGAACCCATCTTGCATCACCATTGCTTACTGGAACATATGCTAAGAATAGCGCACCAACAGCACCGTACCATGAGAACTCAATCTTAAGCATGGTAACTCTATTGAAGTCGTATTCATATACACTCTGATCTTCGATCTGTACACCAGCACTATCAAGCACTGATTCACCTGGTCTTACTTTACCAGTAGAGCCTGTTGCAATATCACTATAAACTAGTTTATTAGTTCTTGCATCTGCTGGATCTGTGTTAGGTAGACCATTTAGTTTATCTGTACTAAAGCGAGTACGTGGTACACGATATTCATAAACACCGTAATACTCTGGGTCAACGTTGTTCTTAATCCAGTTGATATATTCTGGAATGAAGTTAGCACTATCCATTTGCTCACGCATTTTTCTAGCGTCTGCAACTACGTTTGTGTTTAGAGCTGAGTCTACAAAACCAACTTCGTGAATGCCTGGAGCAACTGGTAGAGTTAGCTCTGAGCTATACTTATATGGGAACATCATACCTTGTGGATATGGATCGCCGCCTGGGAAGTCAGTACCACCTGCTGTTAGTCCACGCTCAGCTGGTGTTGCACTTGTGCTATACTTAGAAGGATCATAAACATCTGGGAAAATGAATGGTACAACTAATTCAAACTCGGTATCACCAGTTTCTGTAAACGTAACATCTTGTGCAAGTACTTCATCATATAGAGTGAAAACATTACCCTTTGGACCTTTAACAAGCTTTACTTTATACACTTTACCATTCTCTAAAGTATGTGCGCCAGGAGTACTCGGATCGCTTCCGACCCAACGTACATGTTGACCAAATGTCACAATGCCGTTATTAAGTTTAAAAGTGTTAGTGTCAGGTTGGAATCTAGCTTTCTTCTTCTCTGCTTTCTTCAATAGAGAAGGATCATTAACCGCTGCATGAACCATTACTAGTCCATCACGTAGAGTGATTAAGTTACCTGCAACTGCCTTTGTGCCATACTGTGTATTAGTAATGTCTTCTGTTGAGAAGTTTCTAATGATGATGTTAGCTAGACCATTGCCTGTAGCAAGTGCGCCGTTAAACATTGTATTAGAGAATGAAGTTAAATCTTCGTTATAATACAGTGCTGAGTTATCTAGATCATTTACAATCAAATCTTTAAGATGTGTATGTCTAAGTCTTTCACGTGGCGCACCAGTATCATCTTGTGAGTAGATGGACATACCATTGCCATCATAATACATAGTTGAGTTGAATTTTGTTTCTGCGTTACCACCGCCAGACATATCGTTTTTATACCCATCTAAGATATAAAGAACATCACGCTGACACTTGTATTTGATTACTTCAATGCCTGCTGCGCCTGCACCAAACTCACCCAATCCACTCTCGCCACTAATATATTCATCGTATGTTAGTGAAGTAGATGTGTCATATGGGTTACTTGGGTTGTATTCAAAGTTAGATACGAAGTATGAGAAATAGTTCTTTCTCGTATCAAGTAGAGTTTCGATTCTTTCTTTATCACCCCAAGCAGTAGGTAAAATGTAGATGTTAGTAGTGTCTACAGCACCACCTGCGCCTACGATATCTAAGTTTACATTTGGATATGTTGTACTATCATTGACACGTGTAAAGAAGTCGATAATTCTTTGTGCAAGTGTTTGTAGATATGTTAGAGGCGCACCTGTAATATCGTTTGTGCCACCAGTGATAAGTGTCGATGAAGCAGCATCGTTTCCATTGATAACGTCTTTAAATGCATTGTACATTGTTATTTCGTATGGAGCAGACCTATTTGCAACTGCAAGAGATGTTTGATAATTTCTTGTGTTGACTACTGTATGAGCATCAGCAAGACCACCTTCTGACATTGCTAAGTCCATTAGAATCATATCGATCCAATAGTCAAAGTCTCTCTTACACTTCTCTTCAAAAGTCTCTTGTGCTTCAGCACTTAGTCCGTTATAGAATGTTGAGAATGCACCATCGGTCATTGCTTCTGTCCAAGTAGCATCGGCCAAATCAAAACGTGCTGAAATAATCTTTTTACGTTCACGAATGTTAGTAGTGTCTTCTACAATTGGGTTAGCAGGAGCTTTACCAATAATACGATAATCGTCTAACTGAGTAGATGGTAGATCAGATGGTGTTGAAATATCTGGCGCTGCACGTAGAGGCTCAGTGTCTACTCCATATGGTGATGTTGGCGAACGGAACAACGATTGTGTTCTACGTACAACATTAAAGTTGTCGCCTTGACCATCTTCTTTATTTTCCCAATAATACCCATCGTAGTTGTCATAGATGCCATACTTACGAATGACTGGGTTCTTAGAAAAGTTAACTGTTGATGTAGTTGTTTTAATACCAAACGTAGCCGCTGATACACGACCAGGCTGATAACGAAAGAAACGCTTTGATGTTAGAACTGCCGATTTATTTTTAGGTGCTTCTACAAGTGCGCCTGCTTCTTCTGGTAAGTGAAATGTACCCCAACCTGATCTTGCATTACCACCTAGAATAGAAGCCGATGTGTATGTCTCAGGGAAGGAAGACCACTCGGTTGGGTTCACATCATATGTGTTAACGTCAGCGAAGATACCTAGAGCAACTTCTGAGCGAGGAATACCAAGAAGAGAAAGTGCTACTTCAGATTGAATTTTATTTTGCTCTTCTACAGGAATTGCTGGCTGGTCGCTTGCAACTACTACTGGAATAGAACGATCAGATGTTGTGATGCCAGGAGAAACTGGTGTAGTTCTGCCTACATTGATCACAGCACTGTTGTTGTTAATATTAGTAATGCTTGACATTGCTTATAGTACCCTTCCCTTAACAATCGTCTTTTCAGAGATGTTTCGTAATGTGCCTTCTGCGGCCCCTGGTGTTAATGTTGCGGTGTTATCAAATTGTATTGTAACAATAGCAGTTGAAGTTGCTAAGTCTTCTACAATCTTAAATATCTCACCTATATAATTTCCTGTACTCACGTTGAATCCGCCATGGTCGTTTAATCTTACACTATCGCCAATCGCTATATTAGAATAACTATTTACAACAATTGAATATAGTCCGTTGTTAGTCGGTCCTGCTACGTTAGTTGGATATTCGCCAGTAGCTCCTGCTATCGATCCGTTGATTAAATCAGCGGCATTGTTGGTAAACGTTCCAGAAACAGTAATCACAGTAACCGTATTACTATTTAGCGTAGCAGTTTTGACTAGTCCATTAGCACCTGAATTATCTTGAGTAATTAATTCGCCTGCCGCAAAACTATTTGCACCACTAAGAGTTAGCGTTACTTCATTTTCTAAATTAGCAGTCTGGATTGTGCCGGCAAGATCGCTCGTTGTTAATCCTACAACATATACTAGACCTACATGATCTGCATTAGCGGCAACTAAAGTAGAGTAATTATAATTGTTCAATATTTGGTTTACACTAGTTTCTTGAATTCTAAACTGGAACAAGCCTTCTGTTGGGTCAAGGTTAAAATCAGAAATCTGATTAAACGTGATGACAGGATCAACAATTTTCTCGTAAAGATTTTCTTCTCCACTAGAATCCTTTTCTAACTTATAAATGTCAAATGATAGTGTACCTTCATTTTCTGTTAAGTCATAGTTGAAACCATTCTCTTGATAACGATAAACGTCACTAGTGTATTGCTGATCTTCGGTTAATTCAATATTAACTGCATCGTAGATACTGTTTAGAACATCTGGTGATGGTAGAAGTTCATCTGCTGGACCAATGAGAATATTTGGTGAAGAGATGAGGAATCTTGAACCATACACAAGTAAGCCATTACCACAATTGTTGATAATGTTATTTGTCACTAGAATTTTATCGCCAATAGAAACATCTAAATGAAGAGTGTAGTTTTGGAAAGCGTTACTCGCAATAATGTTTGCATTACCTTGAGTTTGTAATAGAGGTGAATAATCAAATCTATCTGTAACACCACTATTTCTTAGTTCACTTTCTCTCATACGGAAGTTAACTGCGCTAGGGGAATAGATACCTCCAGCGATAACATTTAGCGTTTTAGAATTTGATATTAGAATATCTTCTGCTGCATTACCGAAGTTAAAGAAGTAGTTTCTACTTGTATCAACTGTATCATCAAATAGAATTTGACATTGGAATGATCCATCAAAATCCACATCTGAGATTGAAATGCCATCTGCGCCTTGAGCGTTTTGCAATCTAATAACGTTGTTGCTAGGTGTTGGTCCATAACCAGACCAAGGTAGTTTAGCAACCTTAGTGATATTTGGAATACCCTTGAGTGAGAAGTTATTAGGCAGCGATATTGTAGATACTACATAAGTTTTATCATTCAAAGATAGAGCAGAGCGACCGTCTGCGTAGTACTCATCAATAGCACCTTGAATAGTTGGCGTATCGTTATGTGATATGTTAACAGCTTTTGATGGTGTTCCATACACTGTATCTGTCAAAGTAATTGCATTGTTCGCTAAGTCAACACTTTCAATAGTACAATCAGCCCAACCAGTAAGTGCTACTGCGGGTGGTAACATAGGTACATGAATAGAAGATGTGTATGTATTATCTGATAGTCTCTTTGGACCCCAAGTGACGTGATCGAAAGTACCATAGTCGATATAGTAACCACGATTTGATTCTTTTAGGCCAATGACTTGATATAATCTAAAGTCTGCATCATCAGATGAGTTTATTGAACGATAGATAATAACTGCTCTATCTTGTCCACCACCAGTCTTAGAAATGTTAACAGTAATGTTATAAGTTTCGTTAAACTGATCGATGATAGGTCTTGGATCTTCATTGCCTTGATCATCTAGTAAAGGATAGAATGTAATGCTTGTTGCTGCAGATGCAGATGAAATTCTACCGTTACTCAAATCCATTTCTGCTATCTTATAGTAAACAGTTTGTGCAGTCAATCCAGTTTCTGGGAATGTATGCGCCAGACCTTGAATTGAAAAGTACTTCGTGTTATCTGCAATCGTAGAGTTATCTAAACTAGCACCATAAACTCTAATAGGACGACCAGCGTTAAAGTTTGCGATAAATTCTACATTAGTTAGTCGATCTGATTGTGCAGATGACATAGTTGAGGGGAATGTAGCATCACATTTAATAAGACTATTGTTTAAGTTACCATCATAGAATGCAGTTGAAATCTGATCTAATTCTGTTGCTAGATATGTTTGAAGGTCTACTCTAAATCTATCAGTCGTGTAGTACTTGTTTGTACCACCTTCAGTAACATCATCAGAATCAATGTTAAATGTACCTTGATTTGTTAGAACTTGGCCATTGAAGTTTTTACTAACATACTTTAACTTATACTCTGCAGCGTCAGGATCATACGTAACAAACCCAGACACGTTTGCAAATTCACCTAGTTCTGTTCTAACTGTAGGCGTATTTGTAAAGTTTGTATAATCAAGATAGTATGTACCCTCTTGACCGTCTAGGGTATCAGCGTTTAAGTCATTAGACCCATCACCAGAATCCCTTGTATTGATTTGATTGATAAGAGTTTCAGCTGTTAAAAGATTGTTAGCGAAAACGTCATCGAAAACGAATGTTCTTAGATCGCTCAATAAAATCTTTTTTGAAATTACTTCATCTACGTCTGTGGCAGCAATGATGTCTTGTGCATCTATTGCTGTTAACGTTGTTAATTCACTAAATCTTTTTGCCATTCGAGTGACCTTTTACTGTCTGTTATACTTATTTATTCTATTTATGAAAACATCAAACGGTATGTTTCACCCAAACTTTGAAAAAACCAGAAGGGTCTGTAATAACTCTAGACGTTTCTACTGTATCTTGTTCTATCTTACTCTTAGTTTTTTGAATTATTTCATCATATCCATTAGAGAAGTTTGAAGATGTAGTCTCTACAATTTCTCCATTATTATTTCTAAGTAATATTGTTTCATCGCCTTGATAAATTTTAGCTGTTTGAAGGGAGATACGTGTTTGTCTATTATCACTTGTTAATATAAAAATTCTAATTTCATCATTCATATCATTGTAAATAGTATCTATCATCTCTGCTTTATGTTTTCTAAGAGTTGATTCTGTCTTACTATACTTGTACTCAATACCGTTATATACTCTAAATTCGTTTAGTTCTACGATTTCATCTAAACTACCATGCGCCTTTAACATATAGTGGTGTAGGGATTCTATTTGAGTTCTAAATATGTCAGCGTGTCTTTTCCACTTATCAGGAACACTATCTGACGCTTTCCAAGTATCATATGCCTCTTGAGCGTCAACATCTCTTCCATCAAACCCTAATGCACTAAGAAGGGTAATACCTTCTTCACAAGCACCGTTTTTAAATAAATCAACTGTATCAGATTTTTGTCTTAACCAATTAGTATTAAATTTTGCCATGATGTTTACCTATATCTGCGGACCGTATATTCTAGTACCACCTTGTGATACAGAGTAAGTACCTGAAGCTACTCTAATAGCATAACCAGCAGTACCGCCATTATTGCCGTCGCCATGTTGTCCGGGCTGACCAAAATCTCCACCACGACCAGCGTGGGCTGCTCGACCAGGTGTACCTTGAATTAACGAAGGTTTTACTCTACCTCCACCGCCTCCAGCACTCGCTGCATCTGCCCCTTTTCTATTGAACCAGTTACCACCGTTACCGAATTGGTTGCCACCTGTAGCTATTGAAGCTCTATAAGCGGCACCATCACCCCCGGCACTTCTAATTGCTCCACCTATACCACCAGCTAGATTGAAATTATCGTTACCATAAACACCACCGCCATTACCGCCGCCAGCGCCTCCGCCGCCACCACCAATTCGTAATTCACTACCGGTCATTTCTTTGGCCATGCCTCCGCCGCCACCGCCACCGCCTGCGATGCGGCCGCTACCAAGTACATTAATATTAATATTGGATTCACAATCTATAAGTATTGCGCCGCCGCCATTTTGGCCTGTGTTCACACTTCTATTTAAATCACTTCGACCATAGCCACCATTACCACCTTTTCCCATAATAACACCAGCAATATTTAAGCCGACGTTTTGTCCTGAAAATTGATTTATCATTAGTGCTGGTGTGTTTATATCGTTGGACCAAATAAACTTATCATTAGAAATTATGATATTGATATCGGAGATTCCATTATATCCAAAAATCATTGCTTGATCGTATAGATTTGCTTCTTGGATATCATAATTAATTAGAAATGTATATTCTAATTCAACTCCATAGTAATTCGAAAATGATAAAGGTTCATCAGCTTGGCCATAAGGTATTTGATTATATGGCTTATACGTAATACTCATGTTGTCGCTTAAAGATTGAATAATCTCTTTGCCGTAGTACTCAGTTAAATTATGAGGAGCAAAGCTATCTATATGAGTGAACTCATCAATGATATCATTTTCTAATGCAAGGGGACCAGATGATTTAATAGCCATGATTAACCCCTTTTAATTTCTTCGATCTCTCTACGCAATTCTTTAATAGCTTCAATCATTAGACCCATCATATTTCCATAGCGGACTGCATCGAAAGTGTCATTTTCTTCTTCTACTTGATATACGACTTCAGGTAAAACTTCTTTTACTTCATCTGCCATCACACCAGTCATTCGATCTTTATCACCAATGTAATTAAATGTATAACCATTTAGCATTTCTACTTTGTCTAGTGCGTTTTCAAGTTTTTCTATATTTTCTTTTTTACGTCTATCAGAAAGACTAGCCTTGGCGGTGATATCACCTTTTACTTCTAAGGCTCCACTAGAATGGTTTAAAGAAAGAATAGTTTGCGTTGCACCACTTGATATTTGAGACTTTATAGCAAAGTTCTTCTGCTTCATAAACAGTTCTGTTTCTTTATTAGTTTCAATCAGAAATTTTGTATCATTAGTTGTTATAGAAGTAAATGCTGGGTCACTGCTTGCGTTGCCAACTGGACCCCATTGAAGATAAGCATCTTTGTTGAGTCTAAAATTACCACTATCTTTAACAGCGTACCCATTAATTGGTAGATAATTCGAATCTGATTCAGCTTCAGTGTAATATCTTCCATCATGTGTGTGACTATCATTTTCAACTTCAAGGTTTACAGCTATTGGACTAACCTCACCACCTTGAATATCAAACTCTCCAGAAACATCACCAGAAAATTGAACTGTTGTAGCATTAGCCCATGTTGTGGCGGATGCTGCATTACCTAGCAATTGAGATGGTAAAATCGTATTAGATATTGTGAGGTTGTTACCGACTAGAGTACCAGAAATTCCATCTGGATTATCAGCTAATTCTAAGCTATAGCCAATAGGATTGTTTATGATAGAAAATGAAGTATGAGTTGCATTTGTATTCATAGTATACTTTGTGGAATTTTCAAAGTCAAACTTGATACCAATTACACCTTCATTTGAACCATCGTCTGCTCTATTGAGGATAATGGAATCATTATTATCATGATTTAGTGTTATAGGTTTACTGATAGCAAGTCTTGTTGAAGAGATGCTATTTACATCAATCGTATCCACTGTCAACGTACCAGTTGAAGAAATGTTTCCGTCAATAACAATATTGCCAGCGTTGATTTCTGCGTTACCTATAGTAACTACGTCTTCAATCACGTCAATAATATCGTTGGTTGTAATTAACCAATCCTCAAATGTGTTTGAAATTATAAGTGGTGTTAGTGTTCTACTCATGCGCTTTTCTCTTTAATAATTGATTGCAATTCCACTACAACTTCCTCTAAACTAGTAACTCTTTCATATAGTGTGTTAAACATTACTTCTCGCTCTTTTCTTTTTTTATGAGCTAACCAAGCTTGCTTATCCGAAGATACTAAAGCGTGTGAAGTTTTTTGTCTAGAAAAAGTTTCTTGTGTCATGATACTGCTACTGCTCTATAATCCTTAACATATGGTGCCAAATGAATTCCAGTTGATTCTAATTGAATTTTCAATTGAAATGAAATATAATCTGCTTCTGATGTAGAAGGCAATTCATACTCATACTCTCTATAATCCTCGGTAGTTGCCAATGAACTGAATACACTAGTATTTAGATTAGTTAATTCTATCCATTCGCTAAACTCTTCTTCATTATTTTTATATTTAAATCTACTGTAAATCTTAACGTCTGTACCTTTAGGTCTATGTAGAGTGGTGAAAACGTTTAGTCCTTCAGCAGGAATCTTATCATCTAGTTTAACTTCTTTACTAACATAAGTCGAATTACCAAAATCTGCAAGAGTATATTGATATGCATTGATAAGACTAATAGCAGAGTCGAATATAGGTGAAACGTTATCATCTACAGAGTTTAGCGAAACTCTAGCGATAAAGTCTTGGCTTGTCCCAGTAGCAACGTTTACTACATTTGATTGACTTCTAATTACTCTTGGTGATTCCTGCATGTACTCTGTTGTATCATCAGAAAATGATTTATCAGGTAATACGCCATTAAACAATTGATAATCTATCGATGTTTTAATTGTATTTGCTGTGTAGAACAATGCTTTAAAGTAACTGAGTGGGATATCAATAACACCATCTACTGCAATGCTACATCTAGCTCCACTAGTTGCACCAATGATGATATCACCGGCCTCAAAGTAGTTAGTAGTTGAAGCAGAACTTTTCTTAAGATGTAGCTGATCTGATCTAAATTTATTGTAGTAAGTTACAATACCACCTTTAACAAGAGTTACTTCTACTGGAGAACTCGTATCAAACTTACCAGATTCAGTACCAACAAGAAGAGGCTTCTTGATAATCATTACATCACCATCTGTATTAATACTTACGATAGGTGAAAGATGAACTGAGTTACTTGTACTCTGTTCGATTAACACATATTGATTAGCAGCAAATGGGAATGCGTTATTGTTTGCTGTAGTAAGTTTTAGATAATTACTACCTTCGTCAGTACTATCTACAGTAATTGAAGATGTGATATTAACAGTAGGTACCGTTGAATATGCTATCTCATTTGGTAAGAAGACGCCATTAATATCTTCAATTTCAAAAAACTCCATGTTGTCAGGCATAAGATTAATGTGCGAGTCTAATGTAGAGAATGTATATCTATTAAGTCTAAACTTAATATCTTCATCTTGGTAAGACCTCCACGCAGAGTTATTTGTAGAAGTAAATAGAACACCTGTGCCCCAATCTTGAGACACCACACTACCAGAAGCTAGATCAAGTCCGCCAACCTTTGAAGTAAATATATTAAAGTTTGGGTTGTTACCATCTGGTATGACTACAAAACAATACTCACTATCTAGTGCTAGACGTACTGGGTTAGGGAAATTAACAGTTGTTGCTACGCTACCATCCGAAGAGGTATTGATCACATCAACAATGTTACCATTAGCATCAAGTCTAGTTGAGTCTAAATGAACTTTACCGAATGGAAGAACGTTTTTAGTTGGATAACCATTTTCAACTTCACGCAATTCTACAGTAACACCTTGTGTTGAGTCTTTTGTTCTAAAGAATATATCTAAGGAATCGATTAGAACATACCCAGACCCAGCTGCCATTTCAGAACTAGTAAAGAATGTTTGTGCGATTGGATCTCCACCAATACGTCTCATTCTCGTACTAATTCCTGTTTGAATTGTTTGTGTGTCGAAGTTAACTGTTCTAGTAGTAACATTTAACGCACTTGTTGTCAAGTCTAAATTGTATGCTCTGTAAATAAACTTAGCATAAGAAGTTCTTGCAGACAATAGAGATTCGTAAGATAATGCATCAGAGATTTCAAGTGCATTATCACCGATGTAGTAAGTGCTTGCCGGTATTCTAAACACTGCACTAATTCTACCAGTATTATCTGATAGTAATGCAATTTCACCGCTAATCGTTTCTCCGAATGATCCTAGAATTTCAATGTCATTAACATCAACTTGACCGTTTGCATCAGGATTTGGCATTGTGCCTTTTGCAACATGAGTAGTTACATCATCTTCTGCAAAGTAAAACTTGTGAAGAGTATTAGGTCTTAGGCCCCATACAAAAACTTTAACATCGTTTGTTTCAATAAAGCGATTAAACTGAACATCAGTAATAAAGTTCCCTACGTGTTGATTGACATTAGATGTAGTACTACGTAGAGCTGTGGCAGTACTCACAAATGTATCAGTAGCCCAATTGCCTCTAACATCTGTTCTTGCAAGGGTAGTAGTTGATTCTGAAGTAGTGTCGATAAATCCACTAGCATCTAAAGTATCAACTAAATTTAATAGTGGTGTTGCTATGTCAATATCAATATTAGATGGTGGTCCTGGTATTCTATCAACCCCACTATCATATTCTGGGAAGATAGCACCTTGTCCAGTAAATAGGTAGAAGTTAGAAACACAGTTTCTAAATTGTGTTGCAAACCTTTGATTTAAAACACTTTCTGAACCAGTATTTGCTTTTGTGACAACATCTTTAAAGTAATCTACGTTATTACTATCTGTGTTAATATCACCTCTTTTTAGATGAACTGGAAACTCTCGTATTGCAGGAGTTAGTCTTTCACGACCTGTGTCAACTGCGGCTTGATGCTCTGCTGATGTTACATCTGCAATAGATAGATTTTTCATGGGGTCAACTAAGAAGCCGTTCTTAAATCTATTGAGTCCACCGGCATCAGTGATAAGTAAATCTTTAGTATCTGTTTCTAAAAGACTTAATGTAGTAATCTCAGTTATTGCATCAATCTTTTTAGCCATCCCATCAATCTCTTCCATAGTGTATCTTGGATGCGCTCTGTTTTCAACTTTAGCTGCATAGATGCCACTATTTTCGATAGCATTACTAATTTGTTTTACTGATGCTAAATTTAGTTCATCAATAACTCCTGGTGCTGAAGGTACCAATGCTGGTTGACCCTGAATTAGTTTAACTTCACCATACATGTCAATTGCTACAGTGTCTTTTCTAGGCATGTAGTACTCAACACTAGCTGTAATTTCACTTACGTTTGCTACTGAAGTGATGACAGTACCATCAATATTTTTTGCTTGACCTGCATACAATGAGTTCTGATACACACTACCTACTGGTGATACAACTGGCGCACTTGAGTCGCCTCCAGTGTGATAGTTTACTAGAGGTACAACCGAAGGCCTAAAGTCAATACAAGATGAAAGCTCAAATGTAGTTCCGTTTAATGCTCTATATAAAGGTGTAGATGATATATCAGTTGCGCTATAGCTACTACCAGTAAAGAAGCCTGCACCGTTATTTGTATTGTGTTTGTAACAAGAGAATGATACTAGTAAGTTAGAGTTTAGAACCATGTTTAAAGTCTGACCAGTCTTCAACTCAATATAAGAATAGTCATACATACCATCTTTTTGATTTGATACTAATTTAAACTTATTGGTAACATCTTCGATATATGTAGTTTCTGGTGTACTACCAGAGGAATTGTAAATCCAAACTCTATCTAAAGCATATGCATCTGGTACACCTAAACTTGCTCTTGTCGCACCAGGTGTATCATCAACTGTGCTAACAGCAGTTTGAACTTTAACACTTATGTTTTCTTTAGTGTCTTGTGTAGTTGGTATAACTCTTTCATCAAAGTAAATTCTTGTTGTTTGAGGATTGACATTACTTTGTAGAGTTAATTGCAAGAAGGAATCACTATTCGAGTCTGTTACAATACCACTTGACGTTACATTAATTTTTGCATTATTACCATCAATAACTAAAAAGTTATCATTATCAAGAGGTGTTCTAGTTCCAACGAATGGAATGTTTATTGTATTGGTAGTTGTACCTGTTGAAGCTGTGTAAAAAGTTCTACGTACATATGACAAATCATCTACTTCAGTAACACCGGATTGATTAAAGCTAAAGATCATCGGCGCAGATTCTGTCTCATTAAGACCAGGATCTACTGTACACTTTTCTACTGTGCTTGGACCAATACCTGTAATAGCTGTTTTTAGTTCATCATCATTTTTTCTTAGATTGTATACATAAATCTTACCATCTTCAACATTAGATACAGAAGCTGAACCTATGATGTTATTACCATTATCGTAAAGATTATACTCTGTTCCATCTAAATCAAACTTAGTTACAATCCCAGAGGTTGTAAAGTAGTTACCATATCTTGCACCAACAGTTTGTTGTGTAAGCGTTTTAGTATTACTAAGGTTTGTTAGTGGTAGATATCTAGTAGCAAGAGTTTGTACTTCATAACCTCTTACATATGCTTTACCTGGAGATACTGTAACATATTGATTGTTTACACCACTCTCGTTAATTACTTGAGTGTTTACGTTAAACCCACTTACAACATAGTTTCCCGATTCGTCATATGTTCTTCTTGCTAGATTATCATTGAGTACATTAAATTCGGTTGTATCTCGAATTTGAATTGCAGACCCTCTCTTGTATCGAATGATAGCAAAGAACTCTTCTGGTTCTGCATTTTCTGCATACGAAACAAGTAATGGTTGCAACTTAAGTCTATCAGCACCAGGAGCATTAAGATTATTATAACCCTGAGCGTTATCTAAAAGTGTTTGGTCTTGATTAGAACTTACAATGGTCTCAACTATTGTAAAGCCAATTGATACATCATCTGGAACAGAGTTATACTTCTGAACGATAAGTGTTTGAGATGAGACGTAGTTGAAGTGACCTTTTTGGTAAACGATACCATCTTCAATAGTGACACCGAAAGAACGACCTACGTGATTAGTGAATGTAGTAACAGTTATGTTACCAACTCTATTACCATCTGGATCAAAGATTTCTAGCTCTTCGCCTGCTTCAAATTGATCTAATGTAACATTAGCGCCTGTGGTCGTACCAGTATATTTGATGTAAAAAGTTTTTAAATCTGGTGAACGTGTTTCAAAGCCTTCTGATGCAGAAATGATTTCCGCTTTAAGACCTGACGATGCACCTCTAACAGAGAAGAAACGTAAATCATCTTCGTTTACATCAGCAATACTTTCAGCTTCTAATGCTGTTGCTCTATATGGTAAGAAAGAAATGAGACCATCACTAGCGCCTGTGATACCAGAAGTATCGTCATCTAATTTAACAAAGAAGATGTCTTGTAGTTCGTTAATGCTGACACCTGTAATGATAGTGCCTTCTTTATAGATATTCGAACCAAATCTTTCAACTTGGCTTTGTAGCATTGTCTGCAATTGAGTTAGTTCACGGGCTTGCACTGAACGTGCAGGTTTGAACAAGACACGCACGAATTGTTTTTCGATATCAAAATCGTCGAAATACGGATCTACATTTAAGTCTGTGTTAATACTCATCTATACTTTCTCTCTTCTTAAAAGTCAAAAATGAATTTGATTTTTTCGGTTGTGTCTTCTTGTCTTGTGATCGGTTTAAAATTAGCAAAGTGATATAGTGTTCCACTTAATGAAGCATACTCACCATTCGTAATACTATTTATTCTAAAATTAATACCGTCTGTTGTAGTGTAGTTTCTCTTAATTTTAGCTAATGGACTATTCG
>Ga0208791_1000039_pt1 | contig 62300 bp, 70 predicted proteins | sample 11_taG_FD_184084 | JGI IMG/M metagenome (GOLD analysis project Ga0208791, IMG submission 184084) | Marine viral communities from the Subarctic Pacific Ocean - 11_ETSP_OMZ_AT15265 metaG (SPAdes) (version 2) | ecosystem: Environmental > Aquatic > Marine > Oceanic | place: Pacific Ocean | collected...
GCTTGCCGCCGTCAGCCATCATTGGCATCTTTGGCTTTTGCATGGTTTGATTTTGCATCATGTTTTGTTGACCTTGTGTTGCGGTCATCATGCCCCCCGCTTGAGCCTTCTTGCGGGGTTTCTTTTTGGTTGCCATTCCGCCGTACATCATTGGCTTGCGCTTTGCAGCACCGCCGTACATCATGCCTTTGCGTTGGCCGTTAGTGTAAGTTTTCATGTTATATCTCCTCCACAGGATTTAATTCTTCGATTCTTTTTCTCTGTACTTCTTCTAGTCTTCTGTCGTCTTTTGTGACGATTTCGTCTTGTGACAGTATATTCTCTTCTCCTAGAATTTGTTCCAGTGTAGGAACTTCTCCACCGTTACGAATAATGTCACTCGCTACATAGTTTTGAATTCTCAAGTTAAACAGTTTTAAATCTTTGCGTGTGATTTCTTTTGGTCTGTTTAACATTTTTGACATGATTCTTGCAGCAACCCTATCGTTCAGTGCAAAAGAAATTAACGACTGATTACGTTGCATCATAGTACGCACACTAACTTCAGTTGCGACGTAGATAGGACTAACCATTCCTCGTGCCAAGTTAAACACACGAGAGAACACACTCTCCACAGACATGCCTTGCAGTTCAGGATTGGCCCTGAATCCCATGCCATTACCTATAGCAAAGTCAGCCCACTCTGATATGTTTTTCATTATCTCAAAGTGTTCATCCCCCAAGACAGATCGCATTACCTTTGCGTGTCGTGGGGTGTTTACGTAGTCAATGAGTACGGATGAGTCTGCAATAACCTGTGCGGGTTCGTTTGCTACTATTTCTGTTTTCTTGCCTGATTTTATTTCAAGCCCACGAATATACATGTAAGCCATAGCAGAACGAACTTCTTTTTCGTTCATGCCCTGCGCTACAAAGCGTTGCACATGCCTATTAATACTATCCTCATTTGCGTTTTCAAACACAGTGTCAAAGAACTGTTTGGGGTTGTTAATTAGATTGTCATATCCCCCCATTATCTTTAAAGTGTTGGCGGTAGCATCTACCTCTTGCTGTGCTGCAGTGCGTATTGCACTTTTGTTGTTGTTTAACGCTTCTTGTGTTTCTGTGTATGTTTTCCGTGTTACAGAATCGTGCTTTAGTAACTCGTCTAATTCTACAGAGAAATCTCGTATTTCAGGTAAAGCAAGATTACGAACTTCTAACGGCCCTTCTGCACCATTTCGTGTAACCACTGATAAAGCCTCTTGCACTTGCAGTATTCTAGCTGCACGATCAAAGTCGTAGTCTTGACCCTCTCTTAATCTTTGTATAGCCTCTGATTTTGATATGGGTCCAGTCTTTGCCCCTATGCCTATGGGGGTAGTCGCGTCCAATGCGTTGTTTAGCATTGATTGTGCTGAATCCGCTACTTCTTTACCAATTAAAGTTTGTAGTAAACTTTGCATTGTGTCTGCAACTGCCCTCTGTTTACCATCTGACAAATCAAAACCGTAGCCTTTAACGGCACCATCGTTCATGTACCCTGCGCCATACCAGTACATGATCCTATCTTTTTCGTCCATGATTTCTTTTAAAATCAAACCTCTTGCGGGGCCATCTGTTTCTTCTACAGCCTTTCGGGCAAGCACCGCTATATTTTTAAACGGTGCAATCGGTTTGTCAGCGGGTATACGGTAAAAATGACGACCTTCAGTTGGGTCAGCCGACTTGACATCTTTACGTGTTCTTCCGTTGAATACTTGACCAGCGTATCTACCCTTGTCTGAAGTTTCACCTATCAGTGTTTCATGGGTTTCTCTAGCTAGTTTTGCTAACCTAAGAAGTTCTCCAGAACTATCAGAAGCAGCGTATGCCTCATCAACTGCTTCTTTAAAAGTGTCATCTAATTCAGCTATGGTTTGATTTTTAGCGGTTGCCTGATGATCCCTAAATGCACGATAGATATTCTCTGACTCTTCTACACTGGCTTTGAAGTAGTTGATTGAATCTGCTTGACCTTCTGCTGCTTCATCCATAAGATACAGGGCTAGGTCAGTATGATTCTTTATCTTGGGGTTATTCATCACAGCAAGATCAAATAGGTAAGGCAGGTCGTCTCCATACTCTTCTCGCAGCCCTCTCATTGCTGCAGATTCAAATGAAGCTTTTGCACGGGCACCGTTACCGGTGTTAAAAAACGATCCTGCTTGTCCAAGAAAAAATGTAAACGGCTGGTCTTTAAATTCGTCAGTCTTGTTCATAAGGGTTTTAGCCATCACAGACAAGTCCACAGATATGCCCCTTTCGCCAGCATACGTGGTTACATCCCCATATGCCTGACTGACCTTTGATCTGCGAACTCCCTCAGTTATATCAAATATCTTATCGGCAAGTACGTTTGCTTGTTTAAGAACTTCAGAACCATCCAAAGTATTTCTGAATCTTTGTAGAGCAGCAGCCTGTAGTCTGCCGTTCTCTAAAATTTTAACTGCAACTTCTGCAGTAACTCTAGCTTGTTCAACAGGATCACGTATGTCCTTTTCTGTAAGTTCCATCTTAAAAGAGACAATTCGTTTAAGTGTGTTTTCGTCTACCTCCCCTAGTTCATTCATGTACATATCAACAAGACCGTCAGCCTGTTGTTTTTTAAGATTCAACTTCTCAAGACCATTAGTGGCTACGTTTTGTAGTTCAACCAACATGTTTTGCAGCATGTCATTTGAGTCCATGTCAATGCCAGCCTTTGTAACAAGGCTTTGTTGTAAGGTTTTAAGCAACGTGTCCAAACCCTTGTAGTTTTCTTCTTCCGCTGCTAACGATGCCATTAACTCGTCAAACTTACCAGCATTCCTTAAATCATCTGGTGCCAACCTTCTGCCATTCCTTGCTTGAATAGCAATGAGAGGGGCTATACCCGTAGCGTGGGCTAAAGACAGGTGCAGCGTGTTCATGTTTTTAGAAATCTCTGCATCAGAAAGGATAGGAGTTCCATCTTGTGATTTTAGATTTCTCATTGTGGTTTCGGCGTTTTCCATCACTTTGTTGTAACGCTGAATGGACTGAGTAAAACGAAGCTGATACTCCGGTTTCATTTGCTTGTACACGTTTGATAGTGTTTTAAATGCTTCTACGTTTCTATCTGTTACGGCAATATCTGCCTCACTCATAATTTTACGCAGTTCTGCCTCGTCCCCTCTTGCAATAATTCCCGGAGTTACGTAAGGTATAAATGCAGCGTGTTGTAAAGTTTCAGCTATGTCTTGTGTTACTCCCGATGTAATTCTTTTAGCAATATTAGCACTTCCAAACAAAGCACCCCTAACAACGGGTGGTGCGATCAGAGGGGAGACAAACATGGTCAAAGTTTCTGCAGTCTGTTGTTCCATACCAATTTTATCCCAGCTTAAAACTTGGGGAACATAACCTACTGCAGTAGCTATAAGAACGTCGTCAGTTACCATGCTGCGTACGTATGGATTGTTAAACGCTGCAAGGCGTCCTCTTGATCCTCCCGCTCTTAGCTTGTACGCTGTGTAGCTTCCTTGCGTTGCTTTAAGTCCGTCTTTATCCTTTTTGATCTGATCCCTTGCAGCACGTTGTGCATCCAGAGAAGACGTTCCCGACTTAATTATGGCTTCGTTTTTCTGTATTGATGACTTGTAAGCAGCAATCTGATCATCAAAATTTTCTAGGTTACTTAGGTGTTGATTCATCTGGGTGCCACGATCCATAGCCCCTTTTCCCTTAAAACCAAATACCCCCAACGTACCTACTCCCAGAATAAACTGCGTAAATCTATTACGGGCTATGTTAATGCCTGTTGCAGCCTTATCCTTACTTATACTTGTCCAAACATCCCAGTCAGACATTTCAACGTACCTAGATGGGTCTGCATCTCGTGCGTTGTTAACTTCTCTAGCCATTACGTTTCCACGACGCACTGCCCTAGCTGTAAGACCTAAAGTAAGCGGCACTTGACTACTTGCAAAAACAAGGGCTTTTTCGTTAGCCGCCAATTCGTTGTACGCCATGTCCATAAGATCAGACACTAATTCAAGAGAAAGTCCTCTGTCCCTCCTGACAGCAGTGCCGTCTTCGTTAAACTCTTGTACAACGTAAGCGTTACCAACACCATTTTCTTGTTCCGCTATAGCCTCATCGTAGTCATCGTCATTGGGGTTGACAAGTCTAAATACATCTTCCCTGTGCGCTTCGTCCCACAGGTCTTCACCGTGTTCTTGTATGAACTTGGCTTTGTACCACTTGTTGAAAGTTTGTCCTGCAGATTCAAGCAGTGCGGTCTTGTTTAGAGTTCCCTCGTACCCTTTAATAAAGTCAGCCCAACTCGCCATACCCTCGCCAAAAGTCTTTTTAAACCTTTCACCGTATGTAGTGTCCATGCCGCCTTCTGAATCAAGGAACTCCGCAGCTTCAACGCCAGCGTACGCAGCGTTAGTAACCATCGCTAAAAACGTAGGCATACGGGCTATGTCTCCGGGTATATTTCGGAATGCTTTACCGGCTTCGTCTATTAGTTCTCCAGTTTTAAAACTATCCAGTAGTATTTGTTTGCCAAGATAGTTTACTTCTTCAGGGGTGCCCTTGAGAGGCGTGAACAATTTAGCTACATTTTGTCTGTTTTTAATAGCAGCAAGAACAGGCTCTACCAGTTCTTCGGGTAAGTCTTGTAGTTCTTGAGGCAGAACAATCTTTTCGTATTGAGGCCCAGAAAACGGAACAGCCGACGCAAAGGGGTCTACCGTCTGGCGTTGTTGCATCTTCTTGTATTGATCAAATAGTTCCGCTTCATCTAATTTACCCCTGATGCTATTTATGTAGTCGGGCGTAATAAACGTATCACCTATCTTCGGTCCAACACCTGTCTGTTGTAATTCTTGTGCAGTTGTACTGGACATTATCTGCTGAAATTTTGCCTTTACCTCTTCGTCGGACGGTCCCAGTCTTTCCCCGTACTGTCTTTGAAGGTCTTCTTGGGCAAGTTTAGCAACGTCGATTGTCCGTCCACCGTAGTCAATAGTCTGGTCAAAACCAAACATAGGCTTGGGAGAATCAACTTCATTTGTAACAGTTTCAGTGGGCTGCATTACCAGTAATTCCTTACTTAATCTCGCGGTAGAAGGTTCGTTGTTGTCCGTTTACTTCTTTTACAACTTTACTAAATAGGCGGGGAGTTCCGTCGCCTTTCGAAAGATTATAGAACGCAGTGTAACCTCCCGACGTAAATGGTTTGTATCGTGCAAATTTTGTGGCGGGTATCAAATCATCGTCAGGCTGTGCAACAGCAGTGGCAGCGGCAGCAGGGCTAGCGAAACTACCGCTTGTATCTGCGGGCATTTCATTAGATTGTGTTGCTGATAAATTGCCTCGTTCATCAGGAAGCAACGCACCTGCAGCATCCGTGGTGGCTGCGGCTGATTGCGAAGACGGCGGCATATTGACTGCCCCCGCGCTTCCTGACATTTGTTGTCCGGAAACTTCATCAGGCTGTGCTTCTGGAATTACTTCTGACATAGACTGATTGTAAGCCTCCATAAAATCTTCTGGAGTTACAACAGTTGGGTTGTTATCTTCTCCGATCATGTAGTATACTCTGCTACCTGCCGGTCCCATCTGATAGTATTTCACACCATTCACTGTAATTGTAGGGGTTTCATTCACAAAATCGTCTGCAGTCATAGCTTGTCCAGATTCTTGTGTTTGAACTTCCATACCCGCTATAGACTGCATGTACATATTTCTAGCCTTGCGGGCTTGTTTGTCTGCAGCTAAAAATCTACGATCTTCACGGTTAATTACTCCAGTAGCCATTCCGTTTGTTGTAATTCTATCAATTACTGCAAGACTTCTATCTTGGTTATCAATAGTTCGTATCACTTCCTCAATCGCTCTAAGCTGGCCTTCTCTTGTGGTGGCACCAAATCCTCTAATCTTGTTTAAGTTACGCTGGATGTCAGCATCAGACAAACGACCCTGATCGTCTTCTGCACGGGCTAGGTCGGCAGCGATAATGTAGGCTAGTGCATCAGTAGCAGATATTAATGTTCCCGGAGTCCAGTCTGCGTTGCGCTTCTTTTGATCCGCTTCAATAAAAGCATCCATACCATTGCCTTCGTACTCATCATCTGTAAATCCAATCAAGTTGGAAATTTGATCTATCTTACCTGTTTCTCCAAATATGGAATCTACAATACGAACAATCTGCTCTAAAACAGAGTCTTTTGTAACGGGCAATTCTTCTACCAGTGCTTTGTAGCGGGCAAGTTTTGTTTTTGCACCAGTTACACCAGACAGCTTTGTTTGGAATTTGGCGTAAGTTATACCAATAAGATTTTCAAATTGCTTTTTAAAGTCTTCGCCTTTTCCTATGGTCACTTCTGGATTGATTCCTGCATCAATCATATCTCGTTCAGAACCACTCATGGCTAGTGGTTGAAATGCCATGAACACATTTGCTTGGGAATACACGTCATCTTTGAGTGCAGGACTAGTAGCTATGTATCGTCCTTGAGCGAGTATATCTTCTCCAGTTCTTGCGTTTCCTTTTGCTGCCCCTAGTTCTGCCAAGTCAGCTACAACATTCAGACTTGTTGTAAAGTCTTCAACAGTGTTATACTTTTGAGAGAAGTTAAATATAAACTGACCAGTATCCATGCCCTGAAGTGCAGCGGCTTCACCTACTTTGCCCCAACGAACTTCGTCCATGCCCTCAAGGTCTGTCCACAAAAAGGGAAGCATATCGTCCTTTGTATATCTAATAGCCTCTCCATCCGGGCGTGTAGCGTCAGCAAACAACGAACCAGAGAGAGGAATCAAAGCTTCGTTCTTTAGATTGTCTGAACCCCTGTCTTCCATTATTCCTTTAGTGGCATCCCACTGCTGCTGATACTGGGCAGTTTTGCTAATGCTAAAGAAATTGTTAAAGTAATCGTTGTATCCGGGAAGTTCTTTTACGCTTACGTTGTAAGGCATGTCACCTTTAACATTTGATGAGGCGTAACGAAGCGCACCCTTGCCCAAGTTAACCATCTTATTACGTGCTTCCATAAACAAGCCCGGATTATCTCTAAAATGGTCGTTAAATTTTTGACCGTTATTAATCCTGTAGTTGTTTAAAGCTTCATACAACATAGATGATCCACGATTGGTACCTTCGTAGTCAGAATACTTTTCGGGAACAGGGATTTTCAAACCAAAGAAATCTGTTTGATACACGTCTTCTGCAGCGGCAGTTGAAAGGGTAGAAAGAACACCGGTAAAGTCTACGTTAACACGCTCTGCAGCTTGTCCAAAAATGTTAATGCGTTCACGATCATCCATCTTGCCCTGTGCGGCTTTTATCATGTCCCCTATTTTATCAGCGTTAGCCTTGTTAAAGTTTTTGTTTCCCACAGCGGCTTCAGCAATTATAGTGTTAAGTGCATCAAGCTTTTCTTGTTCGCCCAGACGCATTGCCTTTTCTTCTTGTATGTTTCGTGTGAAACCCTGCACTAGACCAGTGGCAAGTGAAATACCAATACCCATCGTTTACTCCTCCATCTGGCCTTGCATGTTCATAAAGTTATCTTCTGTTGGGGGTGTAGGGGCGTTGCCCTGCCGGATACCCTTGTTCAGTGCTTCTGCTACGTATGTAAACATGGCGGGATTGTTTTCAGCCATCATGTTAAAGAACGTCTGATCATCCATCTCGTCTTCGGTCAGTGCGTCTTCGTTTTCAAACATACGGTACGGCACGTCGTTTTCTTCAGCCATGTTAGCTATGTACATGGCAAGTGGTCCCTTGATAAGCAAACCCACGTCGGGCATAAACTGTCCGTCCTGAAAGGCTTGGAAAATGTACCCCTCCACAAGAGCCTCAACAGATGCGCCAACCATCAACAGCTTCAGCATTTCTTCACGAGTCTGTTTGATTTCAAGGGAGTCGATTGCAGAACGTAGTGCAGCTTCAGGATTAACCTCACGAGGAGGTTGACCCCACGGCCACCGTTCGTTGTCGCTTATCAAACCGTATCCCGGAGGAGCGGTTGCAAACGGGTCTTTTGCTTCAATGCTTCCCGGTGCGGGCATCATCTCTTCAGCCATGCTGTTACACCTCTGTCATTCTTGTTTTAGGTTGTCCGCCCTTTGCCGTAAAGTTTACGTTAGCGTACTTTGAAAACATGTCTATTACTTGCTGATTGCGGGCGTTTTGTACAAGGTTCATCATTGCGCTGTCTAAGCGGGGATCACTCTGCATCAAGCGTTGTATTGGTTGCAGTTGGGGAGTGCTTGCCGTAGCTGCACGTGATCCAGATGCTAGTTGTGATGCTGTTCTAGGTTGTATTGGTGCTGGTGATCTGCCAAATTTTTGATTACCTTTTTTGCCAGACTCCAAAAAGGACTGTGCAAGCTGGCTTGTAGTTGCGGGGTTGACGCTTCCACTTGACATGTATTGTATGCCCGCCATAGCTGCGATTGGAAGTAAAGATGAGAGTAATTTCATTTGTTTTTCCTACTCGTTACTACCGGTATTTTGATTTGTTCCGCTGCCAGCCATCCAAGCAGCCACCCAGTTGCCGATACCCAGCGCAAGGTCGTTCTTTTGCTGATCGTTGTACAACTCTTTGGTATTGGCAAACTCCATAGCCATAATGCCGACTTCGTGTTGCCGCTGCATGTACGATTCCGTCTTTTGAAAGTTCCACGCTGCGTTGTCACGGTATTTTTGCCACAGATTGTTTAGTGCGTTTTGGCTGGCGTTGAATTGATTTGCTACGTTGATACGGTTTGTTTCGTTTTGAATTGCCGTAGCTGCAGTGTTGACTTGCCGTCTCCACTGTACGTTTGATTGATCCACAGCAAACTGCATGTTAGCGTTGAACTTTTCGCGGTTGTCGCGCATGGCTGCGTTGAACTGCTGTTGTGCGTTTACTTCGCCCGCGTTAAACTGTGCTGTTGCTGCTTCACGATTTTTGTTAGCAGTCTCAACCTGTGATCCCAAATTTGCAAAGAACTCTTCTACCTGCAACTCGTTCTTGGCGTTAAACTGCTGACGGGCGTTGTCCTCTGCAGCGTCTTTGAACATGGCCTGTGTCAGTGCGTTGTACGACAGGGTGGCCCCTTGCTGACGAGCATCAAGATTCTTTGTTTCAGTGGCAAGAAGCATCTGGGCATTTGTTACCGCGCCCTGCAGTCGTGCAGACAGGTTTGCTTTGTCCATGCCAGCAACTACGGCGGCGTTAGCTAAAGCTGTTTGCTGTTGATTGTTGAGGTTTTGAAGTTGGATTGTTGCGTATTTGTTTGCATCTTGACTAGCAATTACGATACCAGACTCCATGACAGCCTGTGTCATTGCGGCTGCAGCCATTGACGATGCACCCAATCCTCGCGCTTGCATCACACCGGCTACTTTACGAACTGCAGGTGCAGCCCACGCTGGCATAGGCTTACCCTCTTCGATGCTACCTAGCAATTCACCCAGTTGATACTGAACTGTGGCTCGTTGGTCTAGTTCTTGTGTCGCGGCTGTAGCCTGTGATCCTGCAGATACGGTGCCCTCAACCTGTGAAATATCTATCTGTGGGCGACGAGCGTCTTCTATTTGTGCCGCTGTCATGTCGGTAACGTCGGGGGCTATCTGCGTCGTAGTGGCAACTTGTCCCAGTGTAGGATCAGTAGGAACAGTAGGAACTGGAGCAGCTAATCCCGTAATATTTGCAGTAGATGTACCAGCCAAAGGAGTTGCAGATGTAAGTGTGGTGTCTGCGCTGGGGACTAACAACTCACCTTCTTTTACAGTGGGAGTAACTGCAGTAAGCTTGGGAACTCCTGTGTCTTCTCCCGCAGCCATTTCTCCTACTTGATTTAGCAGGTCTGCATCACTTGAAATTTTGGTAGCATCCGCCATTATCTATCCTAACTTCATTACAACTGTAATAATCATAGCCACTACACCTATCGTAGACGCCATAATCAACGCCTCAAGACGCCACATGCGCTTATCCAAGTTGTCTAGCTTGCCGTTTACCAACTCACGAAACATGGCGCACTCTTTTTCATGTGCGTCTAGTTCCATCTGTACCTTGAGTGCTGGCTCTACTTGCTGGGTCATTTTCATTATTCAGCTTCTAGCGTGGCTATACGAGCCTTTGCAGCATTTAGTTCTGCTGAGAGTTCTTTCACGGCATTTACAAGAGGCATAATCATCATGTCTCTACTCAACGCCTGTGTACCATCTGGCTCTGTTGACCATATGCCTTGTATTCCTGCGCTGGAATCATCAAGTGCTTGTTTGACTTCCTGTGCAATAAAGCCATTCATTACAACGTCTGTATCCATTTGATTGGTTTCGTTGTATGAGTCTGTCAGTGTTTGTGGCACTTCATTGCTTGGCTTCCACTGGAATGTGCGAGGCTGTAGACGGTTGATAAAGTCTAGGCCAAGTGTGTCATTCTGAATATTTGTTTTAAGGCGTTCATCAGATGAGTGTGTCCAAGAAGCGTTGGATGTAAACTGGTTGTAAACCCTGTTTCCATTTCTTCCAAACGTGAAGTAGTTATCTCCAACAGATGCTATGTTATTACCAATAGTAATCCTGTGTGCCGCACTGCTTAGTCCTGTATCAGCTAAGTAACCGATACAAATATTATCGTTACCAGTGGTGTGTGAGCCACCAGTTTGATGGCCTAACATAGTATTTCTTGCGCCAGTGGTAATTAGATAACCAGCCGACCTACCTACCCCTGTATTTTGTGAGCCAGTGGTGTTTGCATTAAGTGCGTTAGTGCCTACTGCCGTGTTGTCGGCAGAGGTAGTATTTGCATCAAGGGCTAGTGTACCAACAGCCGTATTGTTTGACCCTGTTGTATTGTTATCAAGGGCTTGTCCACCAACAGCGACATTATTGATTCCTGTGGTGTTCAAACTCAAAGCAAACACGCCCACGCCAGTGTTGTAAGCCGCTGTTGTATTAGCATCTAAAACATTAGTACCAACGGCTACGTTTCCAGAACCCGTGGTGTTTGCAAGAAGTGCCGCTAGACCGACAGCCGTATTGTTACTTGCCGTGGTGTTTGAGTATAACGCTTGATATCCAACAGCAACATTGCTCCCGCCAGTAGTGTTTGTCTCCATTGCAAGACCACCCACCGCTGTGTTTATTTCGCCAGTGGTGGTTGAGTTCAAAGCAGAGTATCCAATAGCCGTGTTGTAATCCACACCGCTATCAGTGACGTTGTATGCCGCAAGCGCGGAATGACCAACAGCGGTATTGCGCCCACCCGTGGTGTTTGAAGTCATAGCGTTATACCCAATCGCCACGTTTCTAACACCTGTGGTGTTTGCGTCTAGTGATGTTGTTCCTACGGCTACGTTTCTGTCGCCAGTGGTGTTTGCAGCCAGTGCAGCACCACCGACTGCTGTGTTGTTGCTTGCGGTTGTACATGCTTCAAGCGCACTTTTTCCAACGGCTACATTAGATGAACCTGTAGTATGTGCGCTAAGAGAACTTGTGCCTACAGAGGTATTGTTTGCGCCAGTTGTGTTTGCGGTTAGTGCGCCATAACCAACGGCAGTGTTGCTAGAAGCTGTGGTATTCGCCTCTAAGGCTTCTCGCCCGATGCCAGTGTTAAAGTCGCCAGTGGTGTTTGCAGACAGTGCAAGAATACCAAACGCACTGTTATATATTGCTGTTGTGTTTGCATCTAGTGCTTGGTAGCCGACAGCAGTAACTAGCCCCGTGGTGTTTGCTGCACCAGCCTGATATCCTACTGCTGTGCTTCCTGCGCCAGTGGTGTTTGCGTTGAGTGCGTTATAGCCAACGCCAGTGTTGTTAGATGCAGTGGTGTTTGCTCCTAGTGACCCTGCACCCACCGCAGTGTTTGTGCCACCAGTTGTGTTTGCATCTAAAGCAATATAACCCACACCAGTGTTTAAAGTTCCTGACGTAAGAGCAGTAACAGCCGCATGACCTACCGCAACATTTCCTGACCCATCTGTAATGCTATCAAGAGCAGTATCACCTAATGCTGTATTGAAGTTACCTGTCGGGTAGTTACCGTCCAGCTTGATGGTGCCGCCGTCTGTAGAAAAGTTACCAGCATTGGTGATGCCATCTGTCGTGGCTGCACCATCAATGTCTACAGTGCCAGTGACAGTCAGATTGCCACCCACACTGAAGTCGCTGTTTACATTACCGCTGAACACACTAAACACGTCATACACTACAATCTCAACTACATCGCTTGCAGTCAATGCCGACAAGCCAGCAATGGTGTTCGCTGTGCTTGTGTTGTAGTCCGTACCAGCTACTAGGGTCACACCATTCAAGTTCACGTCAACATAGTTGCCGTCAGTGAATGTCAGGGTGCCACCTGTCAGCGCACCGCTGATTGATGTCTCACCGCCTGATGCAGTGAAGTAGTAACGATTACGTACACCCTGTGATGGTGATTTGCCTAAGTAAGCCATTAACGGTTCTCCGGTTTATTATTCGGCAGTGTAGTCTTGACCTGCTGTGATTGCAGCGTTGACTGCTGTCATGTTCTCATCTGTCCAGTAGTCTTTAGCTACCATCAGTTGCAGATGCTCAACATTGCGGTCTACGCAACCCTGACGCTCCTCTGCATCATCGTCTGCCATTGCATCACCTGCAATAACGTCTGTGATGAGTTGCACGGAATGACCCATAGCGGTGTAATTCTGTGCGATTTGTTCTGTTGTAAGTTCGTCCATTTTAATCTCCTAATTTGGATTCTAACTCAGCTACTTTTGCTGAGAGTTCTTTGATTGAATTGAGCATGTGCCAAAACAATTCATCGCTATCCACAGTCTTAACGCCTGTGCTTTCTGTCTTTACGCATCTGGGTGCAACTGTTTCTAGTTCTTGTGCGATGACGCCAAGCTGCGTTCCTGAACGCTCTATTGCGTCAGATGCTTGAAGTTCTGTAATTTCATCTGCTGTGCGGTACTCAAAGTTACGAACCTGCACTTGGTTGATAATCGACAGCCCTTCATTGTTATCGACAATGTTTTTCTTTAGTCGCTCATCCGATGTAGTTGACCAAGACGATGAGTTGTTACCTTGATATACGCCGCCGCCACTAGGGCTGATAAAACCTGTGGCGTTGCCTTTACCTACAATGTTTGCAGTGCCGATAACAATTTGATTTTGACCATCAGCACTACTAGGCTCACAGTCAATCCCCATAATCATGTTGTAATCGCCTGTCGTAAGAGATTCGCCAGCAAAGTAACCTAACAAAACATTGTGAGAGCCATCTGTAATAGAGTTACCAGCATTTTGTCCTATTACCGTATTTTGACCTCCAGTCGTACATACTTCTAATGATGCGTGACCAACAGAAACATTATTATTAGCCGTTGATAAAAGAAATGAACTTGCTTTGCCAATTGCTGTATTATTTGCACCCGTTGTAAGGCTAATCATAGCCGCGTCACCAATCGCCGTATTGTTAGATGGCGTGGTCAGTGAGCCTAGAGCATGTCTACCCACAGCAACATTGTTGGTTCCAACAGTGCAAGCGTCCAAAGCCGCAAAGCCAACTGCCACATTTTCTGCGCCTGTGGTGTTTTCTGTCAGCGCGGCAACACCTACAGCAGTATTACTTGAACCCGTTGTATTTTTCTGTAACGCCCCACCATTTGTTTCATCATTGCCCCCGACAGCTACGTTTGAGTTGCCTGTGGTGTTTTCGCGTAAAGCATAAGAGCCAATCGCTGTAACGTGACCCGTTGTATTTGCCGACCCAGCCTGATAGCCAATTGCGGTATTGCGTGAGGCAGTGGTGTTTGCATCTAAGGCAAATGCACCAACAGATGTGTTCTGATTGCCAGTGGTGTTTGCAACTAATACTTGATACCCTAAAGCAGTGTTATTGCTTGCGGTAGTATTTGCCGCTAATGCCCCTTGACCTGCCGCTAAATTATTATTTCCTGTTGTGTTCGCAGTTAGTGCGCTTTCCCCCAATCCTGTGTTTCTGCTGCCCGTTGTATTTGTATCAACTGCACTTTTTCCTAACGCAACATTGCTTGTGCCAGTGGTGTTTTCGGCTAGAGAGTTATACCCAACAGCCGTATTGTTAGATGCGGTGGTGTTTTGTTTTAGCGCAAAGGAACCCAATCCCACATTCTGTGCGCCTGTAGTAGTAACGTACAGAGAACGATACCCCATACCTACATTGTTTCCATCACCAGTAGTAGTCGTGGTGAGTGCGTCTTTACCAACCGCTGTGTTGTTTGACGCTGTTGTATTATTGCCTAAAGCACTATGACCCATTGCAATGTTGTTACTGCCTGTCGTGTTTGATTGCAAGGCGTATGGGCCAACAGCAGCGTTGCTTGTGCCAGTGGTGTTTGCGGTCAGTGCATCATAACCAACAGCCGTATTGTTATTTGCTGTTGTATTGCTATCAAGCGCACCGTATCCACAGGCAGTGTTGTTCGCTCCCGTGGTTGTGGACTCTAAAGTTAAAGAACCAACACCCGTGTTTGAAAAGCCTGTTGTAAGAGATGTCAGAGAGTTGTAACCAACAGCTACATTAAAATCGTTTCCGCTATCTGTAACATTATAGGTAGTCATAGCGTTTGCACCGATGGCAGTGTTTCTGCCGCCAGTGGTATTACTGTCTAATGCAGTATCTCCTAGTGCAACATTCTGTGTGCCAACAGGGTGATTGCCGTCCAGCTTAACCGTGCCGCTATCCTGCGAGATGTTACCGCCAATAGTTATATTGTCTACAGTAACGGTGCCACTGAAGTCCTTATCGGCTGCATCTGCTAAGTCTCTTGCTCTAGTCATTCTCCGGCCTCCAACGTGGCTATACGAATTTCGAGTTCCTGAATGGTTGCCACAAGCAACGGAACCAGCTTCGATTGGTCGATGCCCTGATAGTCCGGCACAGAGCGCGTACCCATTTCTGCGGGTGTTACCTCATTGCCATCATCGTCAAGAACCGCTGGTGTGACTTCGTATTGCTCTTCACACATAGCGTCTTTAGTTCCACTGACACTCTCCGGCACAACGGCCTGTGCCTCATGCGCTAAAAACCCGTCAACCGTTGTGTCTGCGTCAGAAATGAAGTTGAAGCGCACAGGATTGAGTTGTTTCAGCCTGTCGGTTGCGTTGGTGAGTGGCGTAACCGCTTCCTTTAGGCGATAGTCTGAGGATGTATTGTAGGCTGTTGAAGCGCCGTTGGTCTGTATTGACCCGACATTTGCGCCATTGCGTCTAAAGATGACTTGGGTATGTGTGTTTCCACTCGTGTCTGTGCTGTTCATCATCAGACCCGGACCATTATTTGAATTGTATTGGTGCGAAATATCCTCGCCTTGAATTGCACTGGTCGTGCCTTTACACATGCGCCCATCACTTTGGATGCGGAGGCGCTCCGTATTGCCAGTGCCGAATATAATTCTACCACTTTCACAATTATTCAGAATTGCATCAGTGCCAATCAGCGCAAACTGTGCGCCACGATTAGAACCACTGGCTGGGTCTGAAAGTTTTAAATACGCGCCACTATCATCGTGGATATGTAGCACCCGTGAAGCACCAGCTACACTTACCCCAGCCAGTGAAGAGTCAATGGTTGGGTCATTCGTACCCATACCAATGCCCTTTGTTGCGCCTTCAACAACAAAAGAGTTGGCATCGCCAAGAGACTCAACACGGAAGTCTAGGTCTAATGAACTTTCGTTAAATACAGTTTCAGTAGCACCAAACTTAACGCTTTGCTCAACACTACCGCCTTTTATCGTGCTTATATTTAGTGAGGAAGATTCATTGCCGTGAGCATTGTTGGTAATTATACTTTGAATATTTGCATATTGCTGGTCGTTGCCAGCGCCATCTTCACCGTGAAACAGAAGTTGACCTATTAGGTCGTTATCAGCAGGAGATGCACTGTTTCTGTAAAACTTTAATACTGGACCTTGAGTTGCATCCGCATCTGTAGACACAAGTGTGAGTTGCGGGTCGTTGTCGGCAGTGGTGATTGTGCAGCCGTCAGTTGCGGTGAACCCGCCCGTCACAGAAACACCAGATGAGGTGGTTTCTAACTTTGGCACGTTGTTGAAGTTCAACTCAACTTTACCGTCCGACACACACTGTATCATTGTCTCGCCAGTGTACTTTTGAAGCGAAATGTTATTGCCCCTGATTAGAAACGTGCCGTTAGCATATGTCTCATCAATATAGGCGTTTGTACCATCGTGGTACATTTCAAGTTTTCCAGAAGAAAAAGAAACCTTGTCACTGTCGCCAAAGTTAGCGTTGCCGTTGAACTCAGCATCACCAGTAACAGTCAGTTCGTCTGCCGTGTTAAATCTTGATATACCTGCGCCGATATAACCCATGATTATTCCTTACGTAATTTCAAGAATAGACAAAGCAACGTCTGCGCTAGATGCGACATTTGACGTAACTTTCAAGACATCACTTGCGTTCATAACTACTTTCTGTTCACCGCCCACAACAACAAGGCTGCTACCCACAGGAATAGGTGCATCCTTTACAATGTAGATATTGTCACCGTCATTGTTCTCAAGCTGTACATCTACCTCAATCTGTGAGGTGTGAATGTTTGCAATCGACATGCCAATGATTGTTGTTTCGGTAGAACCAGCACCAGTATGAACCGTGGCAGCGGAAGTGCCTACTCCAGTGTCTGTCACCAGTTTAAATGAGTTTGCCATTGGTATCCCTCTTCGGATATATTATAGATTGTTTTGCGTAGTTTGTCAACCCAAAGCAATCGCCATTGCTACGGCTGCGTTGTTCGCTTCTGTTACCGCAAAGGCTGTGGTGGCGATAGTTGTGTTGCTAGTCCCGGCAGACTGCGTTGTGCCTGTAACTGTGCTAGACAAAGAGCCGCCATTGATAGTTGGGCTGGTCAGGGTTTTGTTGGTCAGAGTCTGAGTGCCCGCTAGTGTTGTTACTGTGCTGTCGATAGCAAATGTAACAGTGTTACTGGACCCGCTGGTATCAATGCCGGTTCCTCCAGTAAAAGTCATAGTCTCGCTGTCAAGGTCAATAGACAACGCTCCACCACTATCCGCTTGGAAATCCAAATCAGATGCGGTGACCTGTGCGTCTACGTATGTCTTGATAGCTTTTGCAGAAGCAAGGGTGGTATCGGTGCCCGCTACGGATGACAGGTCAGTATCCAGAACACCAGACTTTAGGTTGTCCACTTCAATGTTGCTAACGGTGTTGTTGTCAGCATCAATGGTCTTGTTTGTAAGGGTGTCTGATGTTGCGCGACCTACAAGGGTATCTGTATCAGTAGGCAGGGTAATCGTCCCTGAGTTGCTAATGCTGCTAATTACAGGAGTTGTAAGGGTCTTGTTAGTAAGAGTCTGCGAACCTGCCAGTGTTGTAACGGTTGAGTCAATGGCAAAAGTAACGGCGTTACCTGAACCGCTTGTGTCGATTCCTGTACCACCAGTAAAGGTCATCGTTTCACTGTCGAGGTCAATCGACAACGCCCCGCCACTATCGGCTTGGAAGTCAAGGTCTTGTGCAGTTACTTGGCTGTCAACGTACGCCTTGATAGACTGCTGCGTAGCCAGATGACTTGCGCTGTCTGATGACATATCATCTTCATCTTTGATAGACGTGCCAGATATGCTGCCGTTAAGAACTGCAGAAGTAAGAGTTTTGTTTGTTAGCGTGTCTGTAGTAGCACGTCCTACAAGTGTGTCTGTGCTAGTCGGCAGCGTAATCGTTCCGGAGTTGCTGATTGTAGCAATCACTGGAGCGGTCAAAGTTTTGTTGGTTAGAGTTTGCGAACCTGCAAGGGTTGTTACAGTAGAATCAATAGCAAAAGTAACGGCATTGCCGGAGCCGCTAGTGTCAATACCGGTACCACCAGTGAATGTGAGTGTTTCGCTGTCCAAGTCGATAGAGAGTGCGCCACCGGAATCCGCTTGGAAGTCAAGGTCTTCTGCTGTGAGTTGTGTATCGACGTAGGCTTTGATGGACTGTTGTGTGGCAAGCGCAGTAGCACTGTTAGACGACATGTTGTCTTCGTCTAGGATGTCCGTGACGGTTGTAGTCGGCATCGCAATGCTGTCTACATTTGCAACGCCGTCAATATACAGGTCTTTGAACTGCTTGCTAGACGCACCCAAGTCAATATCGTTATTAGTTGTCGGCTCAACTACGCCGTCTTTGATAACAAGTTGTTCTACAGATGAACTAGATACGTCAATTGAAAATTCGATCTGATTGTTGGGGTTGTCGATAACGACTTTGTTGAGTGGCGTGGTCTCTCCCGGATCACCAATGAGTCCAATGACCGGACCCTCGCCTGCCGTGCCATCGTGCTTGTGACCAGTAGTATTAACAAACGAAGCTAAAAGCTGGTTAAATTCGTCATTGGAATCTGCTGCATCAATAACGTCGCCATCAACGTAGGTTGACTGCCGTGCGGAATATCCTGCCATTTAACGTCTCCCTCCCGGAGTAAATTCTAATTGATAGCCCTTGATTGAAAAGGGTGCGAGACCGCTACGGTCATCTACACGCACACCCACTGTAAATCCGCCGCCCTCTACAGACTGACGTACCAGAGGTGCGCCTGACGATCCATACACCGCAGTGCCATACTTACTGATTGGATCACCGTAGATGGCTGCACTACCGCCCGTAGCCAAAGCGTACTGAGCAGGCTGTGGCACGTCGGAAGAGTTAAAATCATATCTGATCCTGAAGTTAGAATCGACAGTGCCTTCGTTTTCGTAGTTCCAGATAATTCGCTGCATCAACTTGCGAATACCTGCATCTCCCATGTTCAAGTCAGGAGAACGATATCGTGCGGGTATATTAGTGCCATCAAAGCTGTTGCCATCATCGTGCTTGTACACGTATCCGTCGTGACCGCCGTGAACGATTGTTTCGGTGTTATCTATGAAGCCGGAAGCCATGCAGGCGGGTTTGATGCCCTGCAAGTCAGCGTACTCAAACCCCATGCCGCCGCCTTCTGCTGCCTGTTTCATTACGGCAGCTACGCCATTTGCTCCCGTCTCTACGGTAGCGTCCGCAGCAAAAAAAAGGCGGTACTGACTCTTGTTACGAATAACAGTAGAAGAAATTCTGTCGAGGCTGATATTAGTGAGCAGGAGTCTGTCCTGTATCTGCTTCGATACGGTACCAAGTTCTACGTCTCCGATGCGGGCCGTACCAGCAAGAGTGCGAAGCCCGTCCGGAGCGAGATATATGATGTCACCACCAAGTTCTTGAATGCTGTGCTGGCTTACGCAACCGATTCTGCGAGTTACGGGCTGCAGTTGAAAGTCAGCAATGGACGTGCCGGTAAGTTGATGAATTTGATCTTCACAAAAAATAAACAACGAGTTACGAAAAGTAACTAGCTGTACGACTGCACTGTCTACCTTGATAGACCCTGCGCCGTTTGCTGCAGAAAAATCTGTTTCGCTAAAGGGTGCAGAAAACACGATCTCTTGGGGGTTAGATGACATGCCCGCAAAGAACATGTGATTCTTGTGTAAGGCTACCGTAGAGGGATCAGCAGGTGCGCCAGTAGTGTTTACAGCAGTAACGGAACTGTTATTAAATATAGCAGCGTTATTAACGCCGTCTACATAGATTATCTTTTCAGTGTTGTCAAAATTGTACGTAACAAAACTGTATCTTTCTGCATTGGTACGGCCTGTCTGAATAGCAGTCCACGATCCAGTCGTGCCACCCTTAAATACCTTTTCTCCCCGCGCAGCAATAATGTTGCCCTTGTATATTGCTACACCAAGAACCTTTTCTGTGGATGCGCTTGTCTGGGGTACAATATTGGAATTGTACTTAGAAAAACCATTAATACGACGGTAACCACCCGAAATATCTGGCTCAAAATTGATAAGTTCAAGGGCCGCACCGGGAGGCATGGAAAACGAGTCCCTGTTGAGAATGAGTCCACCATTTAGCTTTACAACAAAGGGACTTAATAGAGAAGTATCTGGCATTAGACGGCTCTCATGTAGTCCTTGCGATTAATCAGTTCGATACGCATACGAGACAATCCTTCTGTGTAATCTCGCAATGCAAGCTGTGAGAATTGTACGTCGGATCGTAGCATGTGTGCGTAGTACCTAGCGCGATTTACAATAACGTCGTGAAATCTTTCTGGAATAGTAGGCGTGTCTGTGTTTGCGGACATGTCGGTGACTGTCTTATAGTAGTAGTACCTAACGGTGTAGGTGGACACGTCTGGTACAGGAGACAATCCTAGCTTTTGGTCAGGCGTTTTATAAATAAACTCCGGCAGGGCACGTGAACCCGTGTCAGGATTTGTATCGGCCTCATTGTGTCGATCTAAATACTCATTAAATGAAAGATACCTTAGTTTTTTTTCTGCTGTTGATGCGGATTCTTGTACAGTAAAGCTGTCATAATTAACAGTCTTCGCATCTGATTCTCTGGCGTACTCTGCTGTTCCTGCAGTAGTTGTGAAAGATTGGCTAACAACGGTAAACGGCCACTCGACTTCAGAGTTGATAATGTCACGTTGAGCCTTGTTGATAAAATCAGAAACAGATGTTTGTATACCCCTAGTCGAAGCCACGTTAGTGATTTCAACCTCGTTGATCTCTCGAAGAACAGCATTGCAGAGTTGGAGATAGTTCATGTCTTACCTGTGAGGTTCATAAAATTCTTCGGCAGCAACGACGACTGTCAAAGTGTCAGCAGTACCTGCAGCTACGATAATCTTGTCACCCGCGTGGCAGTAGAGAGGTTTGTCTACTGTAAAAAGTGATTCAGAACCCTTGCCTGTCACTGCGTGGGACGAAAACAATGTGTATGTAGTCGAAGTATTAGCTTCGTGAAACTTTAGAGTGTAGTTACGATTACTAGAATCGCTGTTGGTTATCAGGACGTGTTCAATGTGAGACGAAAAGTTTGCCGGAACAACGTAGCAATCCGTATCATTCGTATTTGTCAACGCTTTTGCTTGGGTAACAAACTTGGAGCCTCCATTTAATACTGGCATATCTAGTACCCGTTAAGTTTCGCTATGAAGAACTTCAAGCGCATCCAGCTTGTCTTGAGCATCTGCCCAGTTTGCGACTGCCTTGTCCATTTCCTCAAGCAACTGCGGATGTTCACCGATAGCCGCCGGATTGTTTGTGTAATTTGCGTATACAAATAGCGCATCTTTTTTTTGAGCCTCGTACTTGTGCTTCAGGGCTTCGTAGGCAAGTCGTTTCATGTCTGTCTCCCTGTTAGTCATTATACACCTATTTATTTAAATTAGCAAGAATTATTTTCTTGACTTTTCGATTGCTTCGAATGTTTCGCGCATTGTGGGAGGTTTTTCGTTTTTGGGGTCGTACTTGCACTGTATCTCTTTGGGAAAGAATTCGTGAAAGTCTATCCAGACTTGATCTACGGTGTTGTTGGCTCCGTGATATATACAGACTCGTTGGTTGTCTATCTTAGTGCAGCCCTTGAGCCTACAGGTTACATACTCTGGGTCTGCAGCGTTAGCAACTGTGCCTTTGAGAAACAAAACAAAACCGAAAAGAAGACCTATACCAAAAGTAACCATGACTATCCATGCTACAATCTCTACAAACTTGTGCCTACGTTGCCGTTGTTTGTATAATGTTTCTTGGCGTTGCTTGCGAATCTGGCCTTCCATGCGAACAAGTTCGTCCCACTTGGACTTACCCATCGTCATGCCAATCCAGTTTTGTAACTCTCTGCGCTGGCTTTCTGCCTTTTGTTTGGCAGCAAACGTCTCCATCGCTTCTTGTTCTACAGACTTACCGGCAAACAGCTTTTTAAAGATAGGAGGGTTTTTTGCCTCTTTCTCCAGCATGTCCAAATCAGACATGGCACCCATCCAGCGGGACAGATCAGAGGCCATTGCCTCAATATCACGTCCTACTTGAAAGCCCTTTTTGATTGCACCGAATGCAGCCGATGCGGTAGCCATCGCGCTAATGGGGTCCATCAGTATACCTTTACGTTGCCGTCTGTTATGAACTTCGGCACACAATATGCCGTTATTAGGTTGCCTTGTTTGTGTAGGGTTTGTGCGTACCAAACGCACTCTCGTAGGTCTTTGAAGTGCATGTCCTTGCTGACCAGCTTCTTGTCATCTCCTACGCCTACGAAAACAAAAAGAAGAAAAACATGTACCATTGATTTAGGTAAAAGCTACAGGCTTACCCTTTTTCATAAGTTCTATAGCCTTTTTGGAGGGACGATCTGGACGAGTTATGCCTTTTCTACGAGTTGGGTACGGTCCACGTCTGTTTTTAATACCCTGCTGCATATCATGCCGTATGCTTCCCTGATCATAGCTTAAAGTTTTTTCAGCACTTTCTTCTGCAGGTCTACCTCTAGCCATACGTTTTTTCTCCACTGCCATGTGCCTTACGAGGCTGCGACTTAGAATACACCTTACCACCCATAGCCTGTTTTCTACGCATACCGTCAAACATACCCGCACCCTCAAATTGATGGAGAGAGTCAATCAGCACGTCTCTGTCAAGAACTTTACCATCCTTGTCTTTACCCGAAAAACCTACGCTACGTGCAATAGAGAGTAGTTCACGGGTACTCATTTTTTCAAAAAATTCTAAAGACATCAAAACTCTCCTGACTTCATTGCATCAGACAACTTCTTGGCCCGCGACTTTACTTGACGTGCCCAGCGGGAGTCCATCATCTCAATGCTGGCAGCATCAAAGTTGTTCTCGTGTATTGCATTCCACATCTTCTTGAACTTGCAGAGACGAGGCACACCCATGTTAAATGCCATGTCCATCAAGATAAGCTGGCGTACAGCATCTAAATCTTTGACGCAGGGATGTACCTGACACAACTCGTTCTCTACAATCTTGATGTCGTTCATGGCAAGGTAACGTGCGTCTGCCTCACTAATACCGTTGGTGTACACGATGGCCATGTTAGGGATGTCCATGTATTCCAGTTCTTCTGGGCTGATACCTCTGTCTTTGAGGTTGCGACCTATACCTATAGTCTCTATGCCCAAACTGTCTTCGTACACGGTAAGCACCATGCCCTCGTGTTCGATTAGTTTGTCCAAGAAGTGTGATGCGTTGTACTTCATTTTTTGTGTACCTTTTGTACGTCAAAAGACGCACGGGTTGATGCGCCTTTGTGTGGCTTGTATCCACCGGGAGGGTTTTTCATAAGTTTAAAAGTCTTACCGGATTTCATCCAGTGAAAGCCCTTTGGGGCTGGTACTGACTTCTTCATTATTATCTCCTAATGCTTTTCATGTCCCAACCACACCGCAAATGCACCGGTCATGGCCCCCGTGACTACACTTACTAGACCTGCTTGTGCGTTTGTCGGATCGGGCAGAGTCATAAACCACTCCACTACTCTCCACGCTGATACAGACATCATTAGCATCATCAAGCGGGGTAGTATCTTCCACTTGAGAAACCGTTCCATTGTGACTTCGGCCATGTTGCATTCCTTACTTGCACAGGTCTTCGTATTTAGTCGAGTGCAATCTGTGCCGCGACAAGTCTCCTACGTAGTCAGGAGTAATCACGTGCTTAAATACGGCGTTTAAAATCTTTTTTATCAAGGTCATTTTTTTCCAAAGAATTTTGTTGCGCTGCGGACTCCAAAGCTTGCAGCAACAATAACGCCCAAGCTGTACTGGTACCATTCAGGCATTTGCTCCAGTTGTTGAAATCCATGTGATACGACATCTTCCATTCCGGGTATAAAGGCTAGTATTAGTGGTACAGAAAACAAGATGACTAGCCATTCATCTTTCCACGAGTTTTGGGCACCCTTGATTGCTTCTAAATCCCAGTCAATCTCACCCGTCGCCTTTTTTTCCATAATAGCCGCTTCAGCTTTGGACGTTGCGACCTTCGCCATAGTCTTTGCTTTTTTTGTTTCAACCGTTCCTTCAAGCCACGTACCTGCTAGTTGTGTGATTGGTCCGATAAGTAGGTTTAGCATTTCCACCTCTTTCGTGCTTGACGCAAACGGCTGTTAGGATTCTTTGCAGCTTTGGGAAACTTTTTCATCTGCCCAGCAGAGCGGGCACAAAATGACTTACGCCGCTTGGCTGCTTTACTTCCGGGTTTTACTTTGCCGGTAACCGCTGTCTTTAGTTTGCTGCCGGGATTCTTGCGTCGATACGCTTTTACCCCGGCCTCTGTCATACCTGCGCCCTTCTTTGTAGGACGAAAGTTCTTTTTGTTGCGGGCTGGCATTTTATCAGGCTTTCTTGCCACTGGCCTTTTTCCTTTTTCTACCTGAAGCCGTTACAGACCAGTTCACTCTGCGTGGTCCGGTCTTCTTTGATGCTTCTTTTTTTGTAATGCGCTTTGCAACTTTGGCTGGTCTACAGGCAGGATAGGGACGCTTCTTCTTTTCAGAACCAGAACGACCACACTTCTTGCCGGTCTTTACATCCCGCCAGTCCTCTTTGAACCACTTTGTTAAACCGCCCTTTGGTTTAGCCATACCTAGTACGTTCCACCACGCTTCTTGTATGTACGAACAAGCCAAGCATTTGCATATGCTGACGGGTAAACATCGAACTTACGCTTTGCTTCTGCTTTCACACGAGCGTACAACGCTTTGTTTTTAGGTGTTGCGCCCTTTGATTTCTTCTTTGGTTTAGCTGGTGCCTTAGGTGCCATGGGTATATCCCCCGCAAAGGTTATTGCTTATAACATAAATTGAGTAAAGAGTCAAGGGGGCAAGTTGCCCTGCCCCCAAGAGTATTATTATGTTCCTGTAGAAACTGTAGCAGATTCTACGGGGTTCTGCGACACGTCACATACAACAGCGTGTACACGGAAACGCAGTGCAGTTGTTCCAGATGATCCGGAATCAAGCACAGTAACTTGAACAGAGTCAGCAGAAGTGACCATGTTGGTCGCCGCAGCCTTCAGGTTGAACTGAAGGAGTGCAGCAGCGTTACTTGCGCCACCGTCAACGAATGCGTCAACGTCAGCGCTGGTGCCTACGTCAAGCGTCACGGAGGCGTTGCCCGAAGCCTCAAGGACTTCCAGACAACCACCGATTACCATTGTATCTGCAGGCAGATCAATCATCTTGACGATATCAGCCCCAGCAAGGGACGTGTTATCAACCGCGTCGTAAACCGGAGAGGTGATAACATACGGGCGAGGCAGGTTAGCCGGATGACCAACGGTTCCTCCACCGGTAATGGTACGATCATAAGTAGCCATTTATATATCTCCCCTTACGCAAAGTCGATGACGCCGCGAACGACAGCTTCTGGGCGCAGAACTTTGCGACCAAAAACGTGCAGACCACGAATAACGTCAGAGAACGACTCAGTTGAACGAACCACTTCGGTCTTAGCAATGTGCGAAGCAGTGGAGGTGGACGACATGTGACCAGCGAGAATTACATTCTCAGAGGCGTCAGTTGCCACACCAGACAGAGTTACCTGATCGGTACCTGCTGTTGAGTTAAGCGCAGTAGACTTGTAACAGCGGAAACCAGCAAGGGTACCCGGAATAGCAAGACCGTTACGCAGTGGAGAAGTAGCGTCACCAGTTACCTGAACTTCAGCCATCTTGTTTCCGGCTTGGAACATCTTCTCGTAGAAGATTGGTGGTGCTACAAACCAACGATTCTCTTCTGGCACAGACTGATCGTCCAGTGTACGTGCCATCAGCAGCATCAGGTTGATGCCAGCATCGTCAGTTTCTACGTTGATAGGAGCGGATGCAGTACCCAACGCACTGTTTGTAGTGGTAAGACCACCTGACAGTGAAGCGTCGTCAGCACCAGCGATACCTGCGCCATCAGAGATAGCTTGCAGGACGTTTGCATCGTACTTACGCTTCAGAGCAAATGCACCTGATGAGGTAGCAAGTGCTTCAAAGTTTACGTGCGAATGCCGCTCTTCGATGTCGTCAATCTTAAACGCGAAAGCGTTTGCGTTATCGACAACCATCGTGATTTGATCGTCAGCCAAGTCTTGTGCGTTTACGACGGAACCCCGTGTATACGAACTGACTGTGACTGTTGGTTCTTTGATGATGCGAACCGTGTCGCCAAAGTTTTCAATTTCGCCCGCGTAGTCGGTGTTTGTAATATCTTCTACAACCGAAGCACGACGGAAGAACTTGAGAACCTTTTGGCTAAAGATTTCCGGTGCGAAGTTACCGGAAGGCAGGTTACCATAACCTGCAGCAGTACCAAATGCCATTGGTTCTTTTCCTTCCCTCTGTTTGAGGATTAGTTGTTAAGGTCGATCCGTCCCTCTTGACGTGCAGTGTCTAATTCGCTTTCCAGCTTTTCAAACTCCCACGGCTTGAGACTACGGATTTCAGAAGCTTTCCAAATTTTACCTTCTGTTTTAGTTGTAGCCACTTCTCTCGCGGAGGTTTTAGTGACTGCATCTGCTGCAGAAGCCCGTTTGGTTTTCTTCTTTGCCGATACGCCAGTATCAGCTTTGTAGAGGTCTATGACCCGTGCCGCCCATTTAGCATCCGTATTGTTTTTGTAGATGCCATCAGAAATAGATTCAGGCTGCTCTTCAAGCCAAGAAAGAAACTTTTCATCCACTTTGATTTCGTCGAAATCGGGATGGTGAGAAACAAGCTGCTGATACGCATTCTTTTTCTCTAGGTCTTTTTCTCGCTCTTTGATCGTTCCCAGTTCCTCGCGGAGTTGGGATACCTGTGATTCTGTTTGGAGCGAAGAAACGGTTTGTACGACATCAAACACTTCTGGATATTGAGACTTGAATTGTTCCAGTTCTTCCATCGTCTTTGGCATTGCTACGTTGTTTGGCATCTCTACCTCCCGCCGTTCCAGCGACTGCCTAAGTTCGTTGATTTCACCTTTGAACTCATTGACCTTAGTATCGTAGTGTCGTTTGAGATCGTCGTATCGTTTCTTGTAATCGTGTTCCGCTTCTTTTTTGTTTGAAACAAAACTGTCTGCACTTTCGGGAGTAGCCTCTTCGGGGTCCGCTTCTTGTGCTTCTACAGTCTCTTCCGCTTCGTTGTCTTCATCGTCATCTTTGTAGACATCTTCGCGGTGCTTTCCACGATATAACGAATCATTGTTGATTGTTCCGAATGAGTCGTTTGGTTTGTTGGCACGGTGGCCTCTTGGTTTTGCCATTTTATTACCTCTTGTTAGCGGGGCTACTTTGGCTTGTAGGTAGCCGCTTCGGTTGAGTCGGGGCCGTTGTTAGCGGGTAGCCGACGAATTCTCTAATTTATTTCTTTACTACGAAATTCTTCTCTATATCTAGCTGCTACTCTTTCTGCTAGTCGTTCATCACTCTTTGCTATTCTTTCAAGCACTTCATTTTTGCGCTGTTTATCTACAGCATCGTCAAATTTTTGTGAGGGATATTTTATGGGTTCAGCAGCTTTTAATTCTGGGTATTTTTTATACATAGCTTGTTGTATAACGGGTTCTGCATTATCCTGTAAGTACCGCCTAAATTGTGATAAGTAACCATCCCTAGTCATATTTGCAGTTTTTTCGTCTGTAGGAAACATGCCCCCCACTACTTTGAAAGCAATGTCTTTAGCTCTTAATTCTTCTCTAAGATCACTCTCTTCGTAGCCGAATGAATTTCCTATGTTAGCAAATTTTTCTGCATCAAGGTGTGCTATTTCTTCTGCTAGTACAAACAAATTAAATAGCGTCGGAGTCAAAGGCACGTTGATGTTGCTAGACCCTGCATAAAAATCTCCAAGTATGGGATTAGTTTTGTTTAGTCTAGCCACTTCATTTGCGTATTCTAGATCGGCACCGCTGTAGTAATCGGAATCAACACTTAATTTAAAATCTTTATCTCGCATAACTTGAGCATCAGTAAATGTTTGAGCGTTCGTAAGCAACTCGTTCATCTTTCGATGCACTTCATCAGCTATAATCTTGTCTTCGTATTCGTCTACCTCACCGCCATCAGCTAACTTTTTTCTAGTGAGGAATCCACCCCCTGCTGCGCCCACAGGCTGCTGACCATTCTCTTTAATACGCTTAGACGTTTCTTTTTTACCGCGATTGTTGATCTTCTCTAGGCGGTCATAGCCAATAATCTTGGCGATAGCTGGCGGGACAATGACTTCTCCACGTGACACAGCTATGTCTATCTGTTCTTTTGACGGGGCACCCTTGCCTTGTTTACCTAGCTTTTTGTACGCAGTTTGTAGCATACGTGCTATGTCGTCCTCGCCCGCAAACTCTACGGCTGCTGCGTTGATAACAAACGTGCCGTCATCGACGCTCATAGGCTTGTCATCGGCCACTGTAGCAGCTTCAGATACCTGTGATGGCGGACGCTCTACAAAGCCCGCTGGTGCGGCTCGTGCGACCCCTCCGGGTGCATAGCCAACACGGCCACCCAGTGCGCGGTAGCCCCCACTACCGCCGACATTAGAGCCGCCCATGCCGCCATAGGAGCCACCGCTACCACCGGGAGCAGTGCCGCCGCCAGTAGCACCACTTTGTGTACCACCACTTTGTGTACCACCACTTTTTTCTTCGCTTTTAGAATCTTCTTTAGGTGGACCTGAAAAGTCAGACATTCCAAAATCGCCTGATACGTTACCTTTATCTGGCCCTTCATTAGCTAACACAGAAGCGGGATCAACACCGGGTTTTTGTTTCTTTTCTGAAGAGGCGTCACCTAACTTACTCTTCAAAAAATCAGACGAAAACTTTTTTGCCTCTTCCAAGTGCTTGTTGTAATCACCCAACGCTACATTACTTGTTTTATGAAATATACCAGTTTTAAACTGCTTCATGTGTTCGTTGAGGGCTTGTTTTAGCTGTTGAGATAAGTCCCTTTTTCCTGCAGTAGCGGCACTAATTTGACTTGCGGTATATCCCATCTCCGTCATTAAATCAGTAGTGAACCTGTTTCGTGCTTTTGTGGCTTGAGTTGCACTAACATTTTGACTAGACCCATCAGACCCCACAACAGTACCGTATGCGTCAACGGCAACGCCACTGGCTGTGGCTAGTGCTTTGTGACCGGTGTTGATGTATGTACCAACTGCATCAGGGCGAGAGTTGGCTATTTCTTTCATCATGCCCGGAAGGAACCCCTTACTCATGTGTTCCAAGCCAGCCATTTGTCTTTGAGTGCCACTAAACACTCCAGAAAAAATTGTTTCTCCCGGCTTGCGGTAAACCAGTTGACCGTTTAGTTCAAACATGGAACCGCCACTGCCGCCTGTTGCGGCGATTGAGTCGGCTGTTTCTTTTTGTTTTTTGCGGTTCATTTCCGCCATAGCAGACAGGGCAGGTCCACCAAGCGGTCCAAGTCCCATCATAGTTCCTACAGCACTTCCAACAGCACCCTCTGGGGTTTTGTACATGTCAGCGACGGCTTTACCAAACCCGCTAAGAGACTTATCTTTTTTTGCACCGTCTTGTATTGCTTTGCTAGGATCAACGTAGTCGTTTATGACTTCATTAAAGTCTTTTGTTTTAAAATCAAATGAACTTTCACCGCCCAGTGTGACCCCTGCGCCAAAGACAGTCGGTCTGTCTTCGTCGCTTCCTACGGGTGCAAGGACGTTTGCCTGCACGTCCTGATCGTCGTCATCGTCGTCGTCATCGTCGTCAATAACCACGGGGTCAGTGATTGTTGGCATGTTGTAAAAATCAATGAACCGCGACTGGTACTCGTCTTGAGTCAACTCAGGAGCCGGATCAAAATACGGAGTGCCGCTAGTCACGGTAGTGGTGCCCGTTGTTGTGTCGTTTTCAGCCATTGTTTTTTACTACTGCCTCGTAGCTATCCTTCAGTTGAAGGAGGGTTTCCAGTAAAGCCAGCTTCCCCTGCAACTGGCGCAGTTCCGACTCCGATTGTGCCGTTACCACGGCCCGAATCGTCAAGTCCTTGAGGTCCGCTAGGTACTCCCGGAGCGGCTCCCATTCCTTGCTGTTGAGCATCGGGGCCAGCTTGCGGGCTTGGTCCTTGTTGAGCATTTTGCATCATTCCTTGTAACATCTGTGCGTATACTTGCGCTTCGTTTTGATCGTTGACTAGGCTGTCAGGATCAATGTCCTGTGAGATAGCCAGTTCACGCATCAAGTTTGGTATCTTTACGAACGGAGCAAGCATGGGGTTAGCTACAGTCTGTAGCAACGAGGTAAGACGCTGTGTGCGGACTTCTTTTTGCATGACGGCTGCAACGCCACGCGGTTTGATTTCTAGGTCGCCTGTGATGTCCTCAATGTTTTCACCAAACTGCATGTTCCACTGAAAGAACGCTTCACCGATTGGCTTGAGGAGATGGTCGTCAATGTTTTTAATGACGGTCTTCATGGACAGTCCAGCGGAACCCATCAGCATGGACAGACCTGCAGCGGTACGTCCTGTTCCCGTGACTCCTGTTTGACCGTGAGTGATGGATGGTATGCCCGTCTCTTCGTCAGCAAGCTGCCGTGATATCTGATACATCTGAATGTTTTCACCGGCTGTGTTTGGAAACTTGAGTCCGTTGACAGCGGTGCCAGTGACTCCAGACTGACGGCGGAATATCTTGCCGGGAAAGATGTCCATGTTTTGTCCGGGAACAAGGGACGCTTCGTCCACGTCAAATACAAGGTTGCCAGCGAGGGCAAGATTGTCGATTGCCATACGAACGTGACCATTCATCAGCATCTGTGCGTCTTCCATGTTTTCCGCAACGCCAACACCCCAGATTTGATAGGGGTTGATTTCAAACGGAAACGACTGGTAGGGTATACGTGCCGGTGTGAATGGATTCAGCACACAACGAAGGATCATTGTACCACACACCCAGATGTTGACCTGCATTTGGTCAAACTCTGACATGTTCTCTGCGCCCTCAAAGCCTACTTCTTTTGCAAACTTAGAGTCAAGGACGCCCCAATACTCAAGAACTTCGTATCTGTTTTCAGAAATGTGTGGTTCTGTTTCGTCTTCACGAATGGTGTCTTCGTAGTATTTATCTTCGTAGTTTGGTCCTTTTGCAAGGCACTCTTCGATTGCTTGGGCGTCAAAGTGTGGGCGCATGACAAGGCTGCGTAGCTGCTGCCGGTTCATACGGTGCCGTTCGATGACGTACTCGCAGTCTTCTACAGACGTGGCGGAGGGATCAGGGTGAAAGTCCCAACACGAAACGTGTTCAATGCGGGGCACAGTGCGTTCGTACGGGGTGTACTCCCGCTCACCCTCTTCGTTAGTTGTCCACTTGTGTACCCGCTTGTAAAAGTTAAACGGGCCTTTGATCACTCCCGTACCAAACAGTGCTGACTCAAAGATAGCTTTGCGAAACTCACTGACGGCGTTGGTGTCAAGCAACTGATCGTGGATACACTTTTCCATCTTTCGTGCTTGTTCTTTTGCAGGTTCAAACTGTGGTTCACCCACACGAGACTTGCCCGCAAGGATCATGTCACCAAAGTCTTTACCGTACGATCCCAGTTTATGTGGATCATCCGCCCTCATGGCACCGGGTGCTAAGTCACGGCCATCTCCCGGAAACCCGTATGGATCACTTGGTTGTTGGTCTAGTTCGTCAGCGGGGGTACGCATGTGAGCAAACTCTTCAATGCCTTCTGGCATCGGAGTTGACTCCACGACAAGTGGGAACTTTTTGTTGGCAAACAAGATGTCGATAATTTGCCCGTACGCAGCAAGGACTTTTGTTTTGGTGATCTTGATGAACACCTTTGATCTCTCGCTGTCGCGGTACTGCGTTGTACTGTCGTAGATTCCACGAAAGTTTTTGTACGCTTGCAGCCATCGCTGTTCGTTTGAAAACCGTCCGTTCTCTGCGTCGTCAAACCGTGCCCGTATGTGACCCGCAAGTCCGGGCATCTGCTCGTCAGGATTGGTTATCGGAATCGCTCGTTCTTCTTCCGGTTCTAGAAAATTATCGGACATGTCGCTTCCTTAGTAGTCGCGTTCGTCTGCCATTTTAAAAAGTGAAGCTTCTACCGTAGCTTTTGTTTGCTTCTTTGGCATTGCTTCGATCATTGGGCCTGTCTGTACACGAGTGTCGAATTCCAAACCTTCGCGGTACAGTTGTGATGCGCCTTCGTCTTTATCAACGCTGGTCTTATCTGCGTTCATAATGTACGATGCACCGTAGTTGTAGTTATTACCGGGCATAGGTTTCTCTCCCCTATGGTTGTGGAAGCTTAGATAGTAATGCGAGGGTCAGCTTCTTTTTCCCTCTTTGGAACAAACCCCTGCTCGTCGTCGGGTATATTTCCAAATTCATCTCCAAAGTCGTACTGGCGGTCTTGCGCCTCTTGCATCATGGAGGGTATTTTCATATCTTGTTTTTCGCGGGAAAGTGCGCCAGTTGCCATTTCGACTACTACTCCTGCGCCGCCTCCCATTCTTGGCAAAAAGTCGGTTGTTTCTTGGCCTAATTTTTCAGCCACAAACTCCTCGCCTTTTCTTTGTGCAACATCGTAGGGGTCTTCTGCATCACCAACAAATGTCTTTTCTATAACGGCTGCACTCAAGTCGGCAACAGGTCCGGGAACAACTTTCAAGGCTGCAAGACTTGCAAGGGAACCAGATTTGAGCGTAGAACTAAGCTTGTCCCACAATCCAAGTCTTTTTAATTTTTCTATAGTTTCGTCGCTGATGTTGCCTTCGGGTGTGTCGCCTGTTTGATCAAGCTTAGATGCACGAACATCTGCCCGTATTTCTTTCTCGCGCATGCGGCGTAGTTCATCGGCTTTTACTTTTTCTATGTCAACTTCTGCTGCCCTAGCTATTTCTTCTGGGGTTACAGAAGCCTTTGCCTTTATTTCTTTGGCTTGCGCCTCTGCAACAGCAGCCCCTGCAGCAGCCCGTCTTGCTTTTTCTTCTTCAATTATTGTAAGCTTCTGATCTTCTATCAGTGCCGCCCTGTCCTCATCAGACAGAAGGTCTATATTGATATTCTTAGGCGTTGTGCCGAAATCTCCCACTGCAAAACTGGATGGATTTTCAAGAAGTTTAGGAATATCTGTTGACGGCGCAAGACCTGCATAGTTTTTACGAAGAATGCTGTCATTGACATGCCCCATTACTCCCTGTACAAGTGCCTCTGGAATGTTGTATTGATCCAACATAATTTTAGGAACAATAGAGCGTATGGCAGAGGGGGTAGTAACTGGCTTTTCAGAAAGCTGTATTCCGTCTGGACCTTCAACTTTTATTTCTGCAAGAGGTAGTAACTCTGAATACTGTTCAAGACGAGGGGTAATATGCTTGGCAAACGCATCGTCAAAATTTGCAGTGCTAGTATCAAATAAAAATTCAGACTTAGTTGAGTCTAGATTTCTTTTAAGTAGTTGACCCGTTGGCGAATCTAAATCAAAAGTTAGAGGAGGGCGTCCCTTTTTATCAGTTTTTGTTACTTTTTTACCGGCTACTGTTATTGTGTTGTTTGAAACAGTAACGTCAGATTTCTTTAGACCTTGTAATTGAGAAGGTCTGTGAGATGTTGTCGCATGATACTTTGCAAGATCGGCGGTGGCTTGCCCGTACTCTGCTTGAATAAGGGGCACAGCTTCAGCGTACATCTTGGCAAAGTCTTCCATTGGAAGAAGACCACGCATGGGACGCTCACCCGCCATGCCTGTGCGTTGAGTTCCAGCTACAGTCCCCGTGCCCGTAAGCTGTGGGTACATGGCTACTTCAATATCGCTGCCCGGAACTTTCTCCATTACACCGGAGATTGCATACTTACTAAACAAATCTTTTATGTTGTTTTCTAACGCTTGAAGGTTAGGCGCACGATTTGATTTGTCTGGGCTATTTTCTTTAGTAAAAAGTGTTAAAACCTTATCGTCTTTAAGGTCTTTGTAGGGCATGGTAATATCCAAGCCCATTACCTTAAAGCCTGAAGTAAGTGTGCCTATTCTTTTTTTGGCGTTGGGGCTGGTTGTCGGACGTGATCTAGCAAAGCTGATAGCTTCTTCCACGGTAGCGGTGCCAGCCTTCATCTTTTCTACAAACTCTATTTCAGTGAGTGCCATAGGTTAGTATCCGAATACTTCGTCTTGAACTTGGTGGACGTGGTTCTTGATTGCACCCAGTTGTTGGTGTATGGAAGCGTAGCCACTCATGCGTGTCATCATTCCGTAGCGCAACGCATCGTATGCGTGATCCTCTGCCTTTGTATCTACATCTTCGCTGTTTGTTTTGGAGAGCGGTATGCCAGCAATCTGTTTGACTATGTTGCTGCACGTAGAAAAGAAGCGGATGCGTGGTTCCTCTGTGTACGGATTGTCAGCTAGGCGGCGGTGTATTTCCATTTTGCCTTGAATGCGGTTGCGGTCTGCTGGTGTCCAGCGAACACCCTGTCGCATCATTACCTCTGCAATCGAAGGTCCAAAACCTGTCTTGTTCCAGCAAGACGAGTCAAGGACCGTGTAGTGTGGTAATGGGTCTAGTTGTTCTGCTGCTAGTATTCTATCAGCTAATTGTTCTGCTGTCAAGTGTTTTTCGTATAATTCTCTGTAAATCCAAATGTTGTCGTCCCAGTCGATTGCACCCCACAGAACACACGAGGGTGCAGCGTACCCGTAGTCAGCCATCCGTATGCGCGGCCAGTTGGTTGGCAGTTCGAACGGTTCAACGACGTGCTTGGTGCGGCTGAACTCTGGGAAGGCCGCTCCCTCTGCCACGTCCCAATCCCCTTCAAGAAGTCGCTTTCGTTCAACATCCGGGAGCGATCTGAGCATGGCCTCATACTGGCCGTCTGCCATCAGATGGGGATTGTCAGTCAACCGTGCCGGTACAAACTTACGAAAGAACAGCGGCTGACCTGCCTTTTCGTGGCCGGGGGGCCACACAAAGTCTTTTTTTGTCTCTATATCGAACGCAGGAAAAGGTTTGTTTTCTGGAGTTCCGTCGATGTAGGTTTTCTTGACCCACCAACCACCCACTCCTCCGGGGTTGGCAGTGCAGCGCATGTACAGGTGTTGCTGGAGTTCAGGATCAGTAGTACGAAGGCGAGAACGCAGGTAATCCCAGACGTAGGGTGTAGGATATTGGGTAATCTCATCAATGCCTATCCAGTTGAACGCTTGTCCCTGAAAGCGAGTTACGTCTTTGTCTTTGTCTAGGTAGGTGAACCAGATTGTTGCTCCGGAGGGAAAGTGCCACGTTGACTTGGACTCACGAAACTTTGCACCGGGAAAAGCTTTTGTGTATAGCTGGCGTGACTTGTCGATCAGTTCGGTTAGTTCGTCCAGAGTGCGACGAAGCAGTAGACCGCGATGGTTGCTATTGTGACAAAAGCGTAACGGGTCTGCAAGAAGCGCGAAACTTTTTCCACCACCGGCTGCACCACCGTATAGTACGTCGCGTTCACCAGCAGACAAAAACTCTTCTTGAGGCCCAGCGTTGGGCTGGAATACAATCTCACTGTCCTTGACCAACTCTGAAACGGCACTAGGCAGTTCAGACAAATCTCCTTGATCAACGACTTTAGTTTCCGTACCAACAAGTGCCTTTTCTACCTTTGTTATCTTTGCTTCAAGATTGCGGGCGTATCTGCGTTTGTCTTCGGCTGCTTTTGTTGTTTTGGCTGCGCGACGTTTGGCCCCGTTCAGTTTCTTTTGGGCAGCACGACGGGCACGTTCCTTTACGGACAGGTTGTACGAGGCTTTGGGTGCGTTGGGGTCTTTCTTAGGGCGTCCTGCCACGTCTATTCTTTCTCTGCTGAACCTTCTGCAGAACGTCCCTTTGCATTGGGGTTAGCTTCGTTCCACATACGCATACCTTCAGTTACTTTATCTTTGTCTCCACCGTAAACGCGATTCAAATGGTTGTATGCTTCACGCTTGGTCATTTCGGTAAAGTCAGTTGTCAAGTCTTTTGCGGCTCTAACCACGTCTTTAAAAAATTCCATCAGTCTGTTCCTTCTATCACTACTTCTTTTTTGGGCGGAAGGAGGACTACACCGTGAACCGCCGTTACGTTGTGGTTGATTTGTTCCGCTTGTTTGACTCCTACGCGGTTCAGGAGGCTTTCGGCAGCTTTGAGACGTAGATCATCACCTCTTTCGGGGGCGGGATTGTCTATTGTCGCTACAAGTCTGTTGGCTGCTTTGAATGCGTTCATAGATAGCACGTCTTTTGTGCGTTCTACTATCTCATCTGCCAATGTTTTGCGTAACCACGACGCACTACCCACAGAATACCCTGCATCTGTGGCTGCAGCGGTGATATTTCCGCCGTTTTCAAACAGTATGTCAAGAAAAAGGGACTGTTGGGTGGTTAGTTCCCGTTTTTTGGCGGGTTGTTGGGGCATCAGGTTCATTTTTACGTGGCTTCTCCAGCTTTGGTAGTGCATCGTGTGCCCGAAACAATCATAAACGGTGTTATTTCTTGTACGTTGCCTATCATCACCTCTACACGAGCCATACATTCCTCTTTTGTTTTGTATGGACCCCAGTCGTCAGTGACTACCATACATCCCTGCATGGCATTTATGTGACAAATGAGTAACATTGCTGTGTACATGGTAATCTTTCGGGAAAATGAGGAGTGTAGACCGATTCACTGTAGCCACAATCTCGTGTGTTGTGCAAATATCGCTATGAAATCGGAGAGATGTGCTAAGTCTGAATACGACCTACGCACCTATTATGGCTATGTAATACGCAAATGTCAACAAAAAAAATTTAACGCTTGACAAATTGTGAATACAACAGTACAATGGGTTTGTAACCCGCCGGGATATACCCCCCGACTACCCACTGACTCCTCACTGACTCCCCACTGACTCCCCCAAAGCATTGTTTTTAACCATATCGGTAACTATCCCGCCATAAAATCGAGGGGGATATTGCTAGCATATGCGGGGGTACCCCAGTGGCCCATGCGCGGGTACATAAGGGGAACAAATATCTTTCCCCATCGGTGATCCCAAGGCTGCCACCTTGCCGGTCTGATCCGCCAAACATCCCCGCCACATATCCCAAGACATAACACATCGCCACATGCGCGAGCCGCGTATATTGGTTTGCCATCTGGATTACTATGGGGGTGGCCTGTTGCGATCAAAAAGCGCAGCATTCCCCGAACACAAGCCCCGCCAGTTTATCCCGCCAATACAAGCCGCTGATCTATTTACTGGTGCCCGCGCAAAACAAAACCCCCGCCACCATTGTTGATGACGAGGGTTAAGGGAGAAAGTGCGGTATTAGCCCCCCGCACAGGGTAACCGGTTAATCGCTAGTTAATTCCTCATCCGCTGGCTTATTCTTGGGATTGTCCGGATGATTGTAAGCTAGACGGGTTTCCATCTCAAATTCCTGACCAATGTCCAGATGGAATTCGACTTTGAACTTGTTTCCAAATGAATCGGTGCCGTGCAGTGTGAAGCAGTCAAAATCTGCAAACTTGAGGCGCTCAGCACGCAATTTTGGGGTGATATCGTTATATTTGCTTTTTGATGCGTCGATTGATACTAGCATTGGTCGTTTCCCTTCCTTTGGGTTGTTGAGGCGGGCAGCAGCGCCCGCCCCATCGTTATGGCATGATTTACGCAGACTTGGCAAGACGGTAAATCTTGATATAGCCGCCACGATTGTTGCCGGTGTTGCGCGACTGGATATCATAACCGGCCCGTTTCAAGTGCTGCAGGTAATCATAAACGGTCTGTTTCTTCACATTGAGATGACCGGCAAGAGTAGGAACCGCAATATAACCCTGTTCCAAATAGCCAAGCATCCGCCGGTGGGATTCACACAACCCAGCATTGCGGGCCTTAGAAACAAGCCGGTTATAGTCCAGCGATTCCCCGTGCATTCCCGTGTTCATGCCGACTGCCTGAGTCTTGCCGAATTCAGCGACGGGGAAAGTCCCGTTGCGAATGGCCCGCTGGACCCGTGCGTGGATTTTCATGCGTTCGTCGGTCCGAATTGCCTCTTCAATATCGTTGGTCAATTCGGTGAAACGATTGATCAGATGATCAGGTAGTGTCTTTTTCATTGTCGTGTTCTTTCTGCCCCGCAGGGCGTTGTTGTTCTACCAGTTGATGAAAATGATTAGTAGTAGAACAATGATTGCCGCGATCAAAACGCGGTAAGTCATAAACATGGCCTGTAGATATGATTCCATCCTATGCCGCCACCCTTTCGAAAGATTGCCAAGCCGGTGAAGCCAAAACAGACCGGACCATATCCATCCGCTGCCGCTGCACGTTGTGGGTCTGAGCGGTCTTTTTCTGACCGGCTAATTCAACCCCCTTTTCATTGGTCCACCCCTTGTCGGTGTGAGTTGACCAATCTGTGAGGGCATTGTAACCGGCCCACATAGTGCTGCCCAGTTCCTCCCGTTCTTGCTGGAACCCATGCAAAAGCCGGTTGAGCAAAGTTTCGTTTACTTGCGAACCCTGCCCCGCTGCTGCTGCTTCGGTCTTTTTCTTGCAAATTGTACCGGCCAAAACATTGGCAAAATCATCCCGCGACATAGTGGAACCGGACCACAATTGCATTTGGTCCCTGTTGTTCTGCCAGACTTCCAGCCCCATTGTGGCCTTGTTGATGACGGCTTCCGGTGCCAGATTGCGGGTGTGTTTCCGCCGCTGGTGGTAAGCTTTTTCCCCGCCAAACACCAAAGTATTTCGGCACAGATCACGATAGGCACCGCTGAATATTTGGAAAGCCCAAGACATATCAACAGAGTTAAATATGTCCATGCGGCATTGTACGCGGTCCCCGTTTTTGCCGACATCACTTGCGAGATCGTCAAACAACACGGTTCGGTGGGCCTTTAATCCGCCATCATACAGACGATCAATGACCCGTACCTTATCGGTGGGCAGTTCTGAATCCCGCAACATTTCAGCCTGTTTTGCAAACAAGAGATCGTGGGGGACCAGATTGTAAGATTTGCCGATTGGACGGGTGTCGAGTAGTTCCCCGCTGGCGGCATTGATTAAGGCTGAATAGCCATCTAGTCGTTTAGGTGTTACAATTTCTTGGATTACTTCCCCGCTAGGTGTCAAATCGGGCTTGGATAGCAAGGCATCAATCGGCACCCGCCGGACCTTTCCCCGTTCCCGAAACAATCCGATATCATCCAGCCGGTTGTGTTCAAAAACATCGTTGGTTTTTTGTGTTACAATATCTAGTGGCATGGTAAGTGCCCTTTCCTTTGGTTGTTGCGCTGCCGGACAATCCGACAACAAGTGAATCATGGCACAGAATTTGCACAAGTTGAACCCCTGAGCCAAAATTAATTCAGAAAAGTTGACCGGCTGGCCCCGCGACTCGCCACCGATCCGATCATCCCGTCACCCCGCCCCCGAAAGAAACAAAAAAAAGAACGGAAACATCCGGACAATCCCCAAGTAATCTATAGTGTCACCCCGTTTGCCATTGCATTATTTAGTGTCACTTTGTTTGCCATTGTCACGTGATCCCGTACCGATCCCGCCACACCCGCCAAGTGATGGCCTGTAGTTGATAGGGCATGATGTTGATCTGTTGCGCTGCATCTTTGTAAGCATCCTGCAGCCCGCGATACTCCCGAACACCGATATTTGTCCGGTCATCGGTCAAGCCGATCCGCTCATTATAGGCAATGTTTCGTGCGTGGCCGTCGATTGTCACGTTGAATTCGCCCATTATGTCACAGAAAAAGGACGTTATCTTTTGTCCCTTGAGCATGGTTTTTGCCCCGTCATAATCAGGTTTAACCGCAAGAATGCCCCAAGCCTTATTTTTCATAGCGTGGTAAGTTGACACTTTCACCGAATCAATACCATCACCGCGAATAAACGCACCGATTAAAGCATCCGCATTTTTGACATTACGCGCCCATTTATTGTTAGGCGACAACGCAGAAACAACCGCAACAACGATATACACCGGCACGTCATACTTTATGCCGATATCATATGCTGCATCGTAGGCGTTAGCGTACCATGCCATGCCACCGGCTATCTGTTCCGGTGTGGCGTCTAGATAGCAGTGGGTAATGTTGCTGATCATTTTTGGTTGGGATAATTTTGTTGGGCGTTTCATGGTAGATCCTTTCGCTTGTTGTGTAAAAACAGACTAGGGATAATATCCGGTGTGGTCAAGCTGAATTATTCGCCCACCCGTTTTTTTAAGATAACACACGGAACACAGCACGGTCTGTTCGACGTGGATCGTGGCCGGTTCGCCGCACCGCTCACACACTATATCATCACCTGTTAGTGTCACCTCATTTGTCAGAACTTCGGAATCCATAGTGTCCCCCGATTTGTCAGTGTCACAAGGTTTGTCAGTTTGTCTCGTTTGTCTTGTGTCACAGGTTTGTCATGCCAGTCGGCGTGGTCGATTTGTCTGCGTAGTTGTTTTGTCAGTGTCGCCACGCTTGTCAGGCGTGGGTCCACGTCATTTGTCGGATACGTTATGGGTCGATACATTTGTCATCCTCGCTCCGGAATAGATACGGGTGTGTATCTCTCTCATCAGCTAATACCAAAGTGGAATTCAAACTGCTGGTCACCCAAGTCGAGTTCGGCCCGTGTCTTGTTGTATATCTCTATGCAAGACTCGCCGTGCTTCTCTGTCCACTCTTCACGGGTCATCTCCAATGCGTCTTCTTGCATTTCAATGTGCCAATCGCTCATCTTACCCATCGTTGTCTCTCCTTTCGCAGTCACACCCCCACTCATCAAACAAAACCTCGCTCCATGTGCCGTCCTGTGTCAAGCCGCATTCGCAATTTTCTTCAGTTTCATCCATCGTCTCACCCATCCCCTCGCATATTAAATTGATACCCAAATCTCTCCATAAGCAATTCAAGTTCCTGTAAGTCATAGGCCGACACATACTTGATGCCGCCGTTGTCTGAGTAGAGAGCCACTTCCAGCACTTCCCTTAATTGCTTGTACAGCCCCCACGCAACTGCTGTTTGTTCCTCTGACAAGTGAGACATAGCATCCTGCCGTGCTGCTCTTTTCTTTGCACGTTCCTTTTCCCAGTGTGCTTCACGCTCTTCGTAGGTCATGTCTTTTGTTTGTTTAGCTTTTGCCATTTGTTTAACCCTTCCGGTTTGTTTCAATACATAAGCCATATCGGTAATCGGTGTGGGTGTCAACACAAAAAAGAACGGGGCCAAGAAATTAATCTCAGCCCCGCTCCCCACAACAACGAAAGGTACCCCCTACGAACTACCAACCTCGTAAGGAATGCCTAGTTTTACCAGCACAGGTCTGTACCTGTCAAGCCACTTTTTGCATTCTTGTTCACTTTTTCCGACAAAGACAGTGACAAGGCGTAGATAGTCCACACGTTGTTTGCGTTTGACAAGATCACGGCTTGTCTCTCCAATACGGACGGACGACACTGGAGCAACAACCTCCCACCGCCACCGGTTGACAATCTCTATCTCAAGAGGCTTGGTCTTCAGGTTATTTTTCATCGCGCACTCCTATGGGAAAACAAACCAGCTTTTCGTTTGGGGTGACAGCATCCCAGTCACGGATGGTCTTCTCGTAGTAACACTCAGCCATGTGATTGTATTTGTCTATCACGTCTACAGTTATCTCACCATCACTGATCATCAGAAATATCAGAATCCATTTCATCGTCAAGTGCCTCCAAGTAAATGTCGATAGCTTCTCTCATCAAATCAGACACAGCTAACTGTTCCCTTGATTTCTTTTGCAGACGTTCAGAGTGTTCAGCTAGTCTGTCATACTGTTTGACTGACATTAACAGACTGTATGTTTTTGATGGTTCATCTATCTTCGCTGGTCTTGCCATCACGTATGTCCTTCTTAGCTTGTTTGTCTTTTAGTTTGTTACGTTTGTCTGGTATTACCTGTTTACCAAACTTTGGTAACAGTTTAGCTATAGGGTTAATTTTATTAATCTTTTTCATAACAGGGGTTTCCCTATAGGGTGTTGTTCTTTGTGTGTAGCTGATTTGTCAACAGCCGTCAACAAGTTTTTTTTGTTGTTGACAAGATTTACCATGTCGGTTAGTCCTTGTGTCACTGTCTTTGACAAACAAAGAGGAACACAACGATGAGATCACCAGCTTGGCTGACAGGATATGTTGAGTCGCTAGACTTTCCCGCACTGACGCAGTACCGGTCTGACTGTCCTGTCTGCGGCAAGAAAAACACATTTAGCGTATCCGATGACGGATTGCAACGGCTGTGGTATTGTTTTCACGCAGACTGCAACGTGTCTGGTCGCACGGGTATCACGCTGACAAAAGATCACGCATCAAAAATGTTTAGCAAGCGCAAGGAACCGCCACCTGCTGCAGCCCAACAGTCTTTTGAAATGCCTGATACGTTTGTCAGTCTTTCTCGCAACTTAAACGCTGAACTTTATGTAAAGCGTGTACAAGCATACGATGCGTACCTTGCAGGTCGCGCAGACATACGCTATGACTTCAAGCGTAACAGAGCAGTATTTCTTGTAAAAGATGGAAACAGAGTCGTAGATGCGGCAGGAAGGTCGTTAGATGGACGGGCACCTAAATGGTATCGTTATGGCAGTAACAAACATCCCTTCGTATGTGGCAGCGGAACCCGCGCTATTCTTGTTGAAGATTGCGCTAGTGCTTGCGCTGTGTCTGAGTCCACGGTAGGAGTGGCCCTGTTGGGTACGAATCTTTTACCAGAACACATAGAAACTTTACGAAAGTTTCAAACTGTATACGTTGCGCTGGACAAAGACGCCACCGACAAGGCGATAGACATGGTACGGACGTTGAGTCCTTACGTGTCAACGAAACTCATGGTATTAAAACACGACTTGAAAAACATGAAAAAGGACGAACGGGATGACTTCATACGATCCTACACAGATAGATAAACAGATACTTGGCTTTTGTTTGAGTACAGATTTTTTCTCAAAGGTAGCCGATATCATTGGGCGTGATATGTTCACGAAGGAAATGCGGGATGTGTTTGACGTGATTTTTCACTCTCACACTGAATACGCAAAGGACATCACGATAGGTGAGTTGGCAGTCATGTTCAATGACCGCAATCCTGCCATGCCCGACTCGACACGGGAAAAGGCACAAGAACTAATCTTGACGCTTGATCGGGGCAATCCTGAGAACACAGAGATGCACTTGGACATGGTGCGTAACTTCTGGTTACGGGACCGTGCGCGTATCATTGGCGAAAAGGCCATTGAGATATTCACCGGAGAAAGCGAAGAGTTTGGTGAGTTACGTACGCTGATAGAGGCGGTTGAGGATGGGCGCATATCTGACAAGACTACCTACACAAAGGTAGAGGCAGACATATCGGAACTGCTAGACAGCCACACTGGACCCAAAGATTTTCCCTTTGAGTTTGATTTGATAAATGAGCGTATTGACGGTTTGGACAGAGGTAATTTAGGTATTTTGTTTGCTCGTCCGGAGGTAGGTAAAACAACCTTTTGTTGCTTTCTCGCCGCATCGTACATCCGACAAGGATTCAAAGTTACCTACTGGGCAAACGAAGAACCGGCAGAAAAAATAAAACTACGTATCATACAGTCATACTTTGCTTTGAAGCGGGATGAGATGGTAGAACAGCGCGAATCTCTTGCATCACGGTACAACGCAGAGGTCGCACCTTACCTAACCGTCATGGACTCTGTTGGGACTTCTATGGAAGAGGCCAATGAATACGCCAAGCTAAACAATCCTGATATCATGTTCATGGATCAGCTAGACAAGTTTCGTGTCAACGGTGAATACAATCGTGGAGATGAGCGGCTTAAAGAGACGTATGTTCTTGCCCGTGAGATAGCCAAGCGAAATGATTTGCTTGTGTGGGCTGTTAGCCAAGCAAGCAACGATGCACATGACCGTCAATTTATTGACTACTCAATGATGGACAACTCTAAAACCGGTAAGGCTGGTGAGGCTGACATCATCATTGGCATAGGTAAGACGGGTGCCAGTGACGTTGACAACATCGTGCGTCATGTTTGTATATCCAAAAACAAACTCAACGGGTGGCACGGTACAATCAACACGCAGATAGACATACACAGAGGGGTGTATTACTGATGACTACGGACAGATACAAGAAATACAGACGTAGGCACTGGATAAGTATGTACAAGATCAAGAAGGGATGCTCTGTGTGTGGTTACAATGAAGACCCCGTAGCCATGCACTTTGATCACAGAGACCCAAAGACTAAAAAGAAATCAATAGCGCACATGCTAGAGTATGCAATCAAAACGCTGATAGAGGAGATAAGAAAATGCGATGTTTTATGTGCAAACTGCCACTGCATAAAAACACACAGAGAACGTGTGTTGGACGGAAGCCGACATGAGCAACCACCAAAACGAAGAGATACTTGAAAACCTGTACGATGAGGAGTATCGTCGTCTTGAAACAAAGTATCCACAATTACGTTCGGATCAAGTAGCCACGTTGGCTCGTTACTTTGCAAAGAAACGATGGGAGGACATGGAGTGAACGTACTGACGTTTGACGTGGAGACAACCCACACACACAAGCCGTCCGGTGGCACCACTGCCCTGCCGTACTTTGGTAATCGTTTGGTTTCAATAGGTTACAAGTGGCTGGATGAGGAGCAGGTGTTCTACGACTGTTACTATCACGAGACTGAGCCGCCCACACACAGCGCGGCAGAAGACTTTCAAACGTCTCTTGACTACGCCGATGTAGTTGTGGGACAAAACATCAAGTTTGATTTATCGTGGATACGCGACTGCGGATTCAGATACACAGGAGACATCTATGATACTATGGTTGCAGAGTATGTTCTATCGAAAGCGCGGCGATGGCCTCTTGGACTTGCTGCTCTTGCAAAGAAGTATGACACGGTGCAAAAAGAGAAAGACCTCGTTGAGCCGTTTATGGCGGCGGGAAAAACCTTTTTCGAAATACCGTGGGAGATAGTAAAAGAGTACGGCATAGCTGACGTTGCAGCTACAGAGCAGATTGCTCTCAAGCAACTTGAAGCCTTTGGCACTACATTTGAGGAACTATACAATGAACGATCTACTACCGACATTGCGTCTGTCGCTTGAGATGACTGACACACTGGCCCGCATCGAACGTAACGGGCTGCGTGTCAACCTAGACACACTGGACGAAATCGAAAAGCTGTACCAAGATGAGTTTGATGCGTTGGAGTTGCGTCTCAACGACATGGCCCGTGCAGCTATGGGGGACACACCCATCAGCCTGACCAGTCCCGATGACAGGTCAATGCTGTTGTACTCACGCAAAGTCAAAGACAAAAAGTCTTGGGCATCTATGTTCAACTTGGGCATGGAGCAGCGTGGTGCCACAATGAAACCAAAGCAACGCACTCGTATGTCCGCCAAAGACTTTCGTATTTCTGTACGAAACAACACAGACGTGGTGTTCAAAACACGGGGTGAGCAGTGTCTTGCGTGTGTCGGTACAGGCCGTGTGCGTCCCGTACGTAAAGATGGCACACCAAGCAAAGCGTTGCGTGTTTGTAAGCAGTGCAGCGGCAAGGGCGTGATCTATCGGTCTACCGGTGAGGTGGCTGGGTTCAAGATGGTTCCACGCAACGTGCGTGACGTGGCGTCTGCTGGATTCAAAACAGACAAAGACACGTTGGCTGAACGCGAACTAGAACTGTCGGGTCCAGCCCGTGAGTTTGCATCTGCGTACGTGCGGTACAACGCACTGCGTATGTATCTTGGTACGTTTGTAGAGGGAATGAAAAACAATGTTGACGATCATGGTTTCATACATCCGGAATTCATGCAGTGTGTTACGGCGACGGGTCGCCTTTCGTCTCGCAATCCTAACTTTCAGAATATGCCACGAGGTAACACGTTTGAAATACGGAAGGTTGTGGAGAGTCGTTTCCCGCAGGGTAAGATTGTGGAGGGCGACTACTCGCAGTTGGAATTCAGAGTCGCAGGATTCTTAGCCCACGACGATCAGGCGTATGCTGACGTAGAGGCTGGCACAGACGTACACAGCTACACTGCCAGCGTAATTGGCTGTTCACGACAAGAGGCAAAGGCACACACCTTTAAGCCCCTGTACGGTGGCACTACGGGCACAGAGGCCCAACAACGCTACTACAGGGCGTTCAAAGAGAAATATGGTGGGGTAGCCCTCTGGCATGAAGACCTCCAGCGAGAGGCCGTTGAAAAGCGTGTAGTGACGTTACCGTCTGGAAGACAGTATGCGTTCCCCGATGCGCGGTGGACAAAGTACGGCACAGCGACACACCGTACAAACATCTGTAATTATCCTGTGCAGGGCTTTGCAACGGCTGACCTGTTGCCCGCTGCACTGGTACGTTTGGACAAATTATTTCAAGAAAACGAACTGCAATCTGTCATCTGCAATACGGTACACGACTCTATTGTGTTGGACTGTCACCCTGATGAATTTAACATTTGTATCAGGCTGATGCGTGAAGCAATGCTGTCGTTACCTGAAGAAACAAAACGCAGATACGGTGTGACTTATGACATGCCTGTCGAAATTGAGATAAAAAGCGGCGATAATTGGCTTGACTTAACTGTCGTAGAGTAGTAGTATCAATTCACTAACCCTAAATGCAAAGGAGATTTACGGATCATGCTTGGGAACGAACTAATGGAAATGGACAACGATCTTGATAGCATCGTGGCAGCAATGTCTAGCGATAACGTCGAGGAGATGATGAAGCTTACTGGTCAGGGCGGTGCCGTGACAGAGAAGGTAGGACTGCCTCGTCTTAACATTAACTACGATCAAGAGACAGACGATGGTCACAACCTCACACGGGGTGACTGGAAGATGTATCTTGACGGACGCTTTATCTTTGCAAAAGAGGTAAAGCTACGTGCGCTGCTGCGTACCTACGAGTACAGTATGTGGGATGCAGAGGCAAACGAAGGCAAGGGTGGATTCTCCTGCAAGTCAGTACAGAAGACATCCTTTGGGGGAATGTTCCCCGACACGCAGGGCGGCAACAAGTGTGGTCGTCTGACTCGTGACGAAGAAGACGCACTAGATAAGGATGATCATCGTTATCTAACCTCCCGTGCGGTGGTATGCAATCAGGTAATCTACGGACGTATCAGTGGTGAATTCACTGAGGCGGACGGAACTCCTTGTATTGTCTCAGACGAGCCTGTCATTGCATACTTCAAGCGTTCTGGTTTCAAACCAATCTCTGACTTCATTCAGGGTTTGACGAAGCAGAACAAGTTGATGGCACAGACATCTATCCTTCTGCGTACAAATAAGCAAAAGAAGGGCAGCGTGACGTACTGGACGCCTATGCCAACCTTTGAAAGCACTGTGTCTATCACAGATGCGGACAAAGAGTTGATGGGCACCTTTGCGGAAACGGTCAAGGGTCACAACGAAAATGTTATGAACGGACATCGTGAAGCATTGAAACTTATGTCAGATGATGCAGACATTGATCTGGCGGCAGACTTTGCTGATGCTGACGCTGCTTAACATTCAAGACTATATGTCTAAGGCTTTGCGGGGGGAGACTAGTGTTTCCCCCGCAGGTCTTTCTGAATTTGTAAACGACACAAAGTATTCTGTGGAGCGGCAGCTTACCGACAAGCGTGGTGAGTACCGTATCCGTATGTCTGGTTTGGGACGGCCCCTGTGTCAGCAGGTGCTAGACAAGCACGGCATCAAAGAGTCGATGCAGTACAACACACTGTTTCGTTTTTTGTTTGGGGATATAACGGAAGCCATACTCATGCTGGTGATGAAAGAAGCCGGTGTGGACATCGTGGACTCTCAGCGAGAGGTTGAACTCAAGCTGGGTGGACATACTATCAAGGGAACGCTTGACGTAATCATACGAGATGAAACCGGCACAGAGAAAGTGTGGGACATCAAGTCTGCAAGCGACTGGGCATTCAAAAACAAATTCACTGGGTTCGGTGGCTACGATGGATTAAAAGAAGACGATCCGTTTGGCTACGTGATGCAGGGTTACTTGTACTCTGCCGCCACTGGTATGCCGTTTGGTGGGTGGATTGTAGTCAACAAGTCTAGTGGTGAGGTAGCCGTGGTTGAGGCTCCTGACTGGCAAGACGAGGATCGTGCCAAATATTTGGCGGATGCAGAAGAGCGTGTCAAGTTTTTGACAGATCCAAAGGTAGAGCCATTCAGGCCGTACTCTGATGAGTTTGAAACGTACAGACGCAAGGGTGAGACTTTGCGTACTGGAAACAAGGTGTTAGCAAAAGAGTGCAACCTGTGTGGATACCGGCAGCACTGCTGGCCCGACGCACAACTACACGCCCGTGTAACATCCCAAGCCAAGTCTCCACCACAAGTCTGGTACACACGCCTCAAAACAAAGGAACTGTGATATGCCGTACTTGTTTGTGCGTGACTACGAAGTTGAGTTGATGGAGATGAACAAAGAACTCCACCACATATACGTTGAAGCCCACAGGGGCGGTGGTGGTGAGCGTAAAATAGTGTACCTACGACAAAACGAACGAGGGCTTCCGCTGACGTTGCGAGATAATTACTCCAACATGGGTGACCTATCTTCCAACACAGAGAAGCGTGATATAACTACCGTTGAATCTGAACTACAGAAGATAGGAAGATTGTCTCAATCTGGAGTTATTGTATGCGTACCACTGAACCGTTTGACAAACGAACTCACCACAGTAGAAAAACTTTCCCCAAAAGTGGCAGGGTACGTGATAAAAAGAATGGGATCAATAGGAATGCAAATATGAAACGGAGTTCCGCTAGTAAGGCGGGCTTCCGTTCAAACTTTGAACTGGGCATAGCCCGCTCGTTAGGTAACAAGGCAGTGCCCTACGAGTATGAAAACGTCAAACTAACGTACGTACCAAAGCCTCGCACATACACTCCTGACTTCTACCTTGTAGAGCAGGATATTTTTATTGAGGCAAAAGGGTACCTAGACAAATCAGATCGTGTCAAGATGCAGCTAATCAAAGAACAGCATCCTGATCTAGACATACGGTTTGTTTTCCAAAACGCACAAAACAAGATTTACAGAGGCAGCAAAACCACGTATGCTAGGTGGGCTGAACGCTACAATTTCAGATGGGCTGAAGGTAGCATACCAGAGGAGTGGTTGAAGAATGGCGATTGATGAGGGTGATTTTGAACGGGCGAGTCTGCTGCCCGATAGATGGTATGTTATCTTGCGCAAGGTGGATGAAGAAAGCTTTTCCATCTCTGCGTACGATACCACTGCCGAAGAAGACGAAGAGTTTTACGAGGCTGGTACGGTTGTAATCAACGGCGTCATGGAGTTGCTTGAGTCTGACTTTGAGCGAGTAATGCAAGCAGGTATGGCACGGCTGGCGTTTGATCATGTCAAGGAAAGTCTGACTAAAGATGACGACGGCCCAACAGTAAAGCATGAAGAAGGAACCAACATAGTCAAGATAGACTTTGGTAAAGTGCAATGATTAAGAACAACTGGAACTTGAACAACTATCAGCGGCAAGCAAAAGAAACCGCCATATACCCTGAGAACTCCAAGATAGTTTATCCTGCGTTGGGTCTAGCGGGAGAGGCCGGTGAAGTTGCTGACAAGGTGAAGAAGACCATTCGTGACGGACGTAATGATGCGGAGTATTACCATCAAATTGCAAAAGAACTGGGTGACGTACTTTGGTATTGCGCCGTTCTTGCAGATGACTTAGGATACTCGTTACAGCAAATTGCAGAGATGAACGTGTACAAGCTGCAAGCCCGTAAGGTTATGGGTACAATAGGCGGTGACGGAGATGACCGATGAGACATGAAGAATATATGAAGAAAGCAGGGCAAGCCAATGATAACGTCAATCACCCGCCACACTACAATCAAGCAGGTATCGAATGCCTTGATGCAATCGCGGCGGCGACAGGCGACGGCTTCGAACACTACCTGCAAGGAAACATCCTCAAGTATCTCTGGAGATACAGATACAAAAACGGGCTTGAAGACCTCAAGAAAGCCCAGTTCTACCTCAACAGATTAGTAAAAGAAAAAGAAGGACAAGACAATGAATAATCTACTACCCACACCCTACCAAGAATTTATCCACAAGTCTCGCTATGCTCGTTGGCTAGAAGACGAGGGACGCCGTGAAAACTTTGATGAAACAGTTGATCGGTACGTTAACTTTATGGTCAACCAAGTCAAAGGCAAGTGCAACTACGACTTGCCCGCTGCAGACGTAGAGGACTTGCGTGAGGCTATCCTCAATCTTGAGGTGATGCCGTCTATGCGGGCTATGATGACTTCTGGGCCAGCGTTGGCACGGGACAATATCAGCGGCTACAACTGTAGCTACATTCCTGTAGACAGCCCTCGTTCGTTTGATGAGTGTATGTACATTCTTATGTGTGGCACGGGCGTGGGCTTCTCTGTTGAACGAGAGAACGTCGAAAAGCTGCCAGTTATTTCAGACAACTTTCACGAGTCTGACACTGTAATCAAAGTGGGAGACAGCAAGCCGGGGTGGGCAAAGGCATACCGCGAGTTGATTGCTCTGCTTTACGCTGGACAAATCCCAGAGATAGACACGTCTGCTGTACGTGCTGCAGGTGAACGCCTCAAGACTATGGGTGGCCGTGCGTCTGGTCCGCAGCCCCTGCTCGACCTGTTCAACTTTACCATTGAGACATTCAAAAAGGCACACGGACGCAAGCTGTTTCCGATCGAGTGTCACGATCTTATGTGCAAAGTAGGAGAGATTGTCGTGGTGGGTGGTGTACGTCGCTCTGCCCTGATCAGCCTGTCTAATTTAAACGACGATCAAATGGCACACGCCAAGTCCGGTATGTGGTGGGAGAACGAGGGCCAACGTGCCCTAGCTAACAACTCTGTAGCGTACAAGGGTAAGCCAGAGATGGGTACCTTTATGCGTGAGTGGGTGTCGCTGTACGAATCTAAGTCCGGTGAGCGTGGTATCTTTAACCGCCAAGCTGCAGACATACAGGTGGGCCGCAACGGACGCCGTGAGCAGGGTCACATGTGGGGAACAAACCCCTGCAGCGAGATCATCCTACGTCCATACCAGTTCTGTAATTTGTCAGAGGTGGTGGTGCGCGAGTCTGACACGCTCAAGACTTTGAAGCGCAAGGTACGCTTGGCAACCATCTTGGGAACCATGCAGTCCACACTCACTGATTTCAAATACCTGCGTAAAGTGTGGAAGGACAACACAGAAGAAGAACGTCTACTTGGTGTGTCACTGACTGGCATCATGGATCACTCCGTCCTGTCCAAAAACGTGGACAGCAAGCGTTGGCTTGAGGAGATGAAACAAGAAGCAGTGGACACAAACAAAGAGTATGCGGAGATGTTTGGTATACCTGTGTCTGCCGCCATCACGTGTGTAAAGCCCAGCGGAACTGTGTCACAGCTTGTTGATGCAGCCAGCGGTATCCATGCCCGTCACAACGATCACTACGTGCGTACTGTGCGCGGGGACAACAAAGACCCACTTACACAGTTTTTGATGGACTCTGGCGTACCTGCAGAGCGTTGTGTGATGAAGCCAGACTCAACTGTTGTGTTTTCTTTTCCGATGAAGTCGCCGGATGGTGCTGTCACTCGTACAGAGACTACTGCTGTTGAGCAGCTAGAACTGTGGAAAACATACGCTCTGCACTGGTGTGAACACAAACCGTCTATCACTGTCACTGTCAAAGAAGACGAGTGGATGGAAGTTGGTGCGTGGGTGTACGACAACTTTGACGTGGCATCTGGCGTGTCGTTCCTTCCGTTCTCTGATCACACGTATCAACAGGCACCATATCAAGACATAGAGCCTGATGAATATCTGGAATGGAAAGACCGTATGTCATACGTCAACATTGATTGGTCACGTCTGCAGGACTTTGAAAAGGAAGACACCACCACAGGCTCACGGGAGTTGGCATGTACTGCCGGGGTGTGTGAAGTCGTTGACTTGAATGCAGCGTAAAATACGTCACAACGTGTAAATTCTACTTATCAGTTGTAGCGTATAAGATGTAGGGGTGTAACTTAAATGGCTAGAGTATCTGTATACGTTCAGAAGTGTGCGGGTTCAAATCCCGCCGCCCCGCCAATTTTATGTTAACAAAGCGAAGGTTTCTTAACAGATGAACGCAGCCGCTGTTGTGTGTGAAGTGGTAGACCTTAATGCCGCCTAAACAAAACAAACCACTTGTGTGGAAGCGGGGAGTAGACTATATTATCTACAATCCGCCACGCAAGTCGGAACAAACTGAAGAATGGAAGAAGGTAAAGGACAAAGATAATGACAGACAGTAAAGAATCTGTAATCAACATTGACGACAAAGAATACTCGCTTGATGATTTAGATGACAATCAGCGATATCTACTTATGCAAGTACAAGATGTAACAAATAACATACGCAGCTTAAACATGAAGATAGAGCAGTCACAAGCAGCACTGAATGTGTTCAGAGACACTCTTGTTAGGTCCATAAAAGAGACAGATGATACAAGTCAAGATAACTCCTAGTATAATTAGTCGCGCCAAAAAGAAAGCCGCCACTGTAGGTAATCTACAGGGCAGCATCACTGGTAGCTTGAGTCATGTCGTGGGTGCGATAGGCGAGATCATTGTAGCCGATGCAATGGGTGCTAACGAGTCTAACACCTACGACTACGATTTGGTGAGGGACGGGGAGCGTATTGACGTGAAAACGAAACGCTGCAACACCCGTCCCTTTCCACACTACGATTGTTCGGTGGCTGCACACGGGACCAACCAAAACTGTGACAGTTATGTTTTTGTTCGTATTCTTACTGACACATCTCGTGCGTGGATATTAGGTTCCATACCAAAACAAGATTTCTACACAAAGGCAACAAAGTATAAACGGGGCGACGTAGACCCCGCAAACGGTTTTACATTCAAAGCCGATTGTTACAATCTACCTATTAGTGAGTTATCTGATGTCCAAAAAAGCGAAGCTGTTTAACTTCGAAGTGAATCTCATGCAAGACGGTAAACTTGAACTGGTCTGCGATTGTGTCAATCCAGAGGAGTTTGAGAAAACAATGAACAGCGGGTTGCCAGAGTATGACGGCGCACACTCAATAGCAACCCTGCTTCGTTACGTCAAATCTATGTCAGATGAGATCATAGAGAAGTCAGGCAAGTACGTTTAGCTTTTGCCTTTGCCGTCTGCGGCGTAAAACGGAACCATATCACCGGCCTTGTTCTTTACCATCTTTAGCTTGCCGCCGTCAGCCATCATTGGCATCTTTGGCTTTTGCATGGTTTGATTTTGCATCATGTTTTGTTGACCTTGTGTTGCGGTCATCATGCCCCCCGCTTGAGCCTTCTTGCGGGGTTTCTTTTTAGTTGCCATTCCGCCGTACATCATTGGCTTGCGCTTTGCAGCACCGCCGTACATCATGCCTTTGCGTTGACCGTTAGTGTAAGTTTTCATTAGTTTGCTCCTTGCAGTTTAATTAGGAAGTGTGTCTAGGCTGGGTATAGAAATAGGTGCCCTGCCAAAAAATTCATCTTTGTCGCGTACAATATCTGTTCCAAATCGTGTACGTTCACTTGTGTTAGCGTGTATGGTAAACTTTCTACCGGCTGTATCTACTACAACTTTTTCTTCTGCGCCGAATACGTTGCTCACCATGACTGAACTAGATATTAACAGTCCTTCAAATCTAGCATTACGTTTTGGGTCTAGGGGACTTCCTGCCCGTACCATCTCAAGGAACTCTCTTCCAAGTTCTGGATCGTTAAGAACAGACAGTATAAACTCTGCCTTTGTGTGTCTAAGCTGCTGCAAAGCTGCCTCTGTACCAACGTACTGTGGGCGAACAACTCCACGATTGATAGCGTACAAACGGCTGATGTAACTTTCTACGGACATCGCACGGGGCATACCCTTTGTAGCTAGGCCAGACGAACCTGCCAGCGGATTGTTTTGCAGTTCTGCCATGAATCCGGAAACAGCTTCCCACACTTCATATCGTTCTTTACCAAGTATGTCCATTACAAGACGCTGCTCTTCTGGCGTCGTGCCTAGCATTTCTCTCAAAGCTGCAGGATTTTCTTGTAACTCATCTGTGTAATTTTTAGTGGAATTACCCTGTGCATCAACACTAGATTCCAACCTCTTTCTTCCAGTGGGAGTAAACAAATTTTTTCTAGCAGCTAAAAGGTACGAATCTGCTATGATTTGATCCACATCTTGCTCTGTGTATTTTAACGAGCCGTCTGCATTTCTTGTATCACGCAAAGCATTACGGAGTTGATCGTAACGAACACGGCCTCCGCTTCGTATTTGATCGCCAATTTGAGAGGCATCTATACGCCCTGCTCCAAACCCTTGCGCTATCACTGCTGCGTCCTCTAGTCCTTCTTTGCGTTTTTTTGCAGGAGCAACAGCCGCTGATACAGCCTTTTTAATTTTTAGTTGAGAGTCGGCAAGCGATTGTTTTCGTAGCTGCGTCGATATGCTTTGATCACTTGAAAAGTTAATAGCATCGTCTAACACCTGCATCACAGAAAAGGCGGGGTTCATCTGGTTAGTTGTGGGGTTTAGCACTTGTATATTTTTTTCTATGGCAAGCACAGCCTCACCAATTTCTTGTTGAGTCATCTTACCTGCACGAATTGCTTCGTGTAGGTATTCCCCGACCATAGCTTTCATGTAACTCTGGATAGCAAGAGTATTTTTATCGCCGGAAATCAAATATGATGTGAGTCTGCCATCAGGACCAACCATCTTTTTTCCAAATGCTTTTGAAAGAGACAGCATAAGTCTGTTAGCCTTAGTAGGATCAATCAATTCGTCTACAACTAAAAACTCATCTACAGGCTTTGTGTATGCTGTACCGCCGGGATGGGCTGCGTCCACCGGGTGTTTTTTTCTGTTACCCCACGACATTAGAGCAGGAATTCGTCCCCCGTCTACATCGTCATACCAAACAGACTTGTACTCACGCCAGCCGTCGTTTGCTTCTTGCATGTACTTTCCAAGTTCCATAGTTTCTCCATTGGGAGTCACTACACCTAACGTGCCGATGTTTTGTCCGTCGATTTGAAAGTCATCAAACTTGCTGTCAATTAAAGTGGATATGTTCTGCAGTTTCTTGGTTGTTTCACCCTCAAGTCTGTACTTCCATTGCAAGCTATTTACTGCACTTTGTAGTTCTCTGATTTGAACAGGATTCATCTCAAAGAACGGAAGAGCAAATCCTTGTTGAGCCGCTTCCTCAATGATGTACTGTGCTATCATAGACTGATCTTTTCTTCCGTCAGGAAAAGCTTTACCTTCATCTACGTATTTCTTTTTCATCTTAGTTACAAGTTGTTTCTTTGTAATGCCTTCAGCTTGGGCTTGGGCCATAAAGAATTGATCCGTCAACTCCACCATTACGCCATCCATGATATTCAAATCAGAAGCGTCTAGGTCAGTATCAGTTATTCTTGATAGCTGCCGTGTGCCGGGAATTGGCACGTTAAAGAACGTACCAAATACATCTTGAGCGTCTACTGTTGGCACTCCTGATACTGGCATGTTGTTACCGTCAACATACTGTACATCCGGACCTTTGAGGTATTCGTACGGTTGCATTGCAATAGTGCGCTGGGCAGAGTGTGCATTTTCAAGGTGCATAGAGTGCAAACCTGATGGGCTAGTTCTCGCTACATTACTTTCTCCAAGCACCATGCCCGTTGTTTTTCTAGCTTGTTCGGGAGTTCCAATGCGTGAACGGGCTTCGTTTGCCGCAAGAGTTATGTTTTCAGCTACAAACTCCTCGTTTTGTCTGATAGTAGATTCAAACTGATCAGATGGAAGCGCAGAATTATCAAGTAAACTTTTTTTGTTTAACGAACTGACAGCTTCTGGGAAAGACTTAACTTCAGCAATGTCATCTGCATCTGCAGTCAAAGGAGATAGAGGGTCTACTGCAGACGTTCTGCCGGTGATACCTCCCATGTAGTGTGCTACTGCCCCCTTCTCTGCGGCGTTGATATCGACATCTAGCCTTCTAGCGGACTCTATGGCAGACTTACGAAACGCATCTACCATGTTAAAGAATTCTTTGTCAGCCTCTGTATTGACCTGCATTTCAGACAATATTTTATTAAGTTCTCCGTTTAAACGCTTGTTCAAGTCAGACGCTTTTTGTATGTTTGTAGCATCCTCTGAACTAATTGCATCTTTCAAAGATATCTTAGTGTTGATAGCGTTTTCAAAGTGACGTAGTGTAACTAGATCGGTGATAACAGGAAGGGTTAGACTAAGTAGTGTGGGATCGACTCCGGCAGCAACAAGCTTGTCTTGATACTCTGCTATTTTTTCCGATTGGGCTACCATTACCTTTTGAAGTTCGGGGTCCGCTCTTTGCGCTTCTTTTACAAAGTACCTCATTCTACGCGCCTTGCCGCCGGGAAGTCTTGATCCTATCGCGGTGAGACCGTTTGCTGTGTTTCCTTCAGCTATGGCTACAGCAAAACCGACCCCAAATCCAATCAAGTCACCCAACTCTGAATCAACCATCTGCATTTCTTCACCAAAGAAATGACCAACAGTAGCCGCACCAGCAACCATGTAATTGTTTTGTACGTTTAAATCTCTAAAAGCTTTGGGAACACTGCTTTGTCTTTGGATAGCAAACAAACGATGTTGTGCGTCTTCCAGTAAGCTGTCTACTTTATCTATCTCGCTGTCTAACTGTGGGCGGTAATTCTTTTCTCTGCTGGCTACTAGAGCATTTTTTCTTTTTGTCAGACCTGCGGTGTACTCAATGTGCCGACGCACTTCTGCACGTTCGGGAACAGCCATACCTGCATCACTAATTTGAAAGTGCAGGGTTAGACGGTCTCTGATTCTGTTTTCGCGCATAGACTTCGTGCCAAACTTTAAGTCTCTGGCTCGTCGCTCTTCAAATCCTTTTATGATAGCATCTTCAGTAAGTTCAGGATTCTTTCTTAGGGCACCCTGTTTGTACAGGTTATACTGTTGTCCTTCTCTTCCTGCGTATACTGACCGTCTTCCAATTTCAAATTTAGTTGGTCCTACTATTTCTCCAGCTAACTTTGCTGCTCTTGGTATAGCACCCGTGTACGCTGATGCCAAGTCTTCAGCCGTGGCAAGGTCTATAATTACGTTTTGTTCTGCCCACTTGTCCTGTATGTTGTAAGTGGTTGGCCTCCACCACGCATCAACGATATCTTGGCGGTGATGATAATCACCTAGCATTGATCCACTGTAAAACGTAGCAAAGTCTATAGCTTCTCCCGCCATGTAAAGAGGCATTTCAACGGCAAATCTACCAATAGGCTCTGTAAATCCTGCAACTCTTTTTAGTTCATCAAGCGTAGGATTTTTCAAAGCGTCGTTTATGATTAGATATCTACCCCGTGCGTCGATTCCATTTTCAATTAACACTTCGTTGAGGTAAGCAGCGTGAAGGGCAGTTGCTAACTTGGGGTCAGGAGTGGCAAGGGTGCTAAACGCCCTGTTTGCTAAACGCAATCGACGATACTCTGGGTATGTCAGGCTGTTTACATCCAACTTGGCTGGACCCACAGATACGTCTTCGGGAACACGAGTTAGTTCTACCAGTTTTTCTTCCCACGGTATGTCGATTACTTCCCTGCCACCTTCTATGTCATCGTCGTACCGGATCATCTTGACGGCACCAAACTTGTCAGCCCTGTCAATACGAGTAGACTCATCCATGCCAGCAAGGTTTAGAGTTTCACCCTGTGCGTTTTCTAAGGCGTCGTACTCCATCCATTTCTTTTTAAATGCTGGAAGAGTGAAGTCCATAACAGAGGTAACAGATACAGAGGGATTAGCAAGCAGCCAATCAATTTTGACTTTACGATCCGTCACCATTCCCGCGCCCACGTTGAGATTAACAATGGGTACGTTGGCCGGTTCCATTTCTTTGGTTACGTCTGTTATTGCTGTGGGCTTTTTTTCTTTAAAAGCTTCACCAGTAATTACTTCTTTAGTTGTGGCTTTCTCTGGAATTTGACCAGTTAAGGCTGCACCCACATCTATGTCGGTGGTCGCTTCTGCAACATCCATTTTAAGACCCAACGATCCGCTAGGAACAAGAGAATTCATTTGATCTTGTAAGGGATTGTTAGTAGCCATTACTGTTGACCTCGCTTTAAGTCGCTGGTTGTCTGCTTGAGAAACTTACTGAAGCTATTTCTGGCTGAAGTGTTTGCGCCCATAGCCGCTATGATGTTGTCTTCTGTATACTCAAAGTCATCGTCATCAGGAAAATCTAAGCTAGGTCGTCCTGTTGCTGCGCGATTTTCGTTAATGTTATCTACGACTTTCTGCAGGTATCCCTGTTGCCCCATTCCAAAGAACGGATCAGCACTTTCTTCGTCTTGTGTAGACGGAGACACGCCGTTTATACGATTGGCGATAGACTGTGGAGTGATTTCTCTGTGGAATGCTGCGTCTGATACAGCAGAAAGGGCTTTACTAAAAGCGTACGCTGCTTGTGTTGGACCATCAGTAGAAGTGGCAAACTCCATTTCTGCTCTCATATCCCGTGCAATTTCACGAACTTCAATGATGACTTCCGCTTGTCTTTGAGGACTAGCCAGCAAGTTTTGGCGCAACGCTCTAAAAATAATTGCAACGTCTTGGTCAGAAATTGTACGACCACCTGTTCCGCCTTGCATCATAGCAGACAGTTCGTAAGCTAGGTTGACTATGTACAACTGACGTACAGCTAGGGCTTGGGCTTCTTTGTCGTTACCTGCTCGTGAAATATCCCCCGCAATGTCGGTTAGTATGCCGTTTATTTCTGCTCTACCTTCATCCGTAATACGAGTTATACCTGTGGTGAGGGATAAATTATCTTTGTAAGCGTCAATGTTTCCGGTTAATTGTTCCGCTATACCAGAAGCAGCATCACTTGTCCCTAAGAAGCTTTTAAGACGTGTAACGCCTTCGTTTCCAAGATATAGAATACCTTCCACGCTAAAATCTATATCTGCTAACGCACTCGATTTTGTAAAGCCTACGACTCTACCATCGGGGTCCATTTTGAGATAGCCATCTAAAAGACGATTAGCGTAGTTAATAACTCTGTCTGCACTTTCTTTTTTACCGATCTTCGCTTGAAAGGCTTTTGCAGAGGGGTTAGCAGCTAAGTTAGGATCGAACCCGTTTTGCATGGCTATTTGCATGACAGCTTGAGATGTTGTTCTACCGTAGTCAGGCTGTAAATAATAATACGGATTAGTTTCGTCTTCTTCTGGGGTATCTTTAACAAAGGGTCGTATTATCTCAACTAAACGCCGTATACCCCCAGCTTTTTGATTGACAGACTTTACAAGTGTATTTCCAAAATACCGATAATCCTCGACTTGCATTCCGTCTACGTCACCGTTTACAGCCCGTGAAAACTTGTCAAAGTAAGTTCCAGTTATTTCGCCTGTTCTAATATTAACTTCTTTTTTTGCGTCGTACTTTTGAAAGACACTAACTATAGGTTGAGTTCTTTCTATTTGAACAACTCCCAAGTCGTTTGTAATTGGCTCACCATCTGGCCCCCGCTTTTTAGTAAATATAGAAGTTAAGTGTGCGTCTGCCAGTTGTTGATTTTGTCCAGTAGTGGACATCAACTTAGGAACAAGGACTTGGTTTGTAAATGAAACGTATGGAGCAGGAACATTGTAAGATACGGCAGCGGTATCTCTAGTCTCTATCGCTCCGGGAGTAGCTATTATGTCTTCCATAGCAGCCGCATTGTCTGTGTCTGTTGGCACAGTTACTACTCTGGTTTCATCTCCACTATGTGCGTTTGCAGAGGCGGCGGTAGCAGCAGCGGCAGCGTCACGTTGTATTTCCATACCAGACATACGACGAAGTTCAGCATCCATTCCATTTATTAAAAGTAAAGAAGGAGCAAAACTCTTAGCGTATTTGTATACATTTCGTCTACGTCTTGGTATTGTTCCGGGAGGACGATTCTTTTGATCTTCTCGTTCCATAGCAAAGTGGGCAGCAGCTACAGTTACAGAGGCTTTTCTCACATATTCTGCTGCTCTGTTTTCATCAGAATTTATTTCTGCAACAATACTGGGAGATAATTTCTGATCTATGTTAGCAATCTGTTCGGGCGGACTCATCTCTTTGAGTGGGCCAAGTTCTTGACCGTCATTGGACTTAAAATTAAACACATGATCCGCTGCAAACTTTGCCTCGTCTAATTTAGCTGCGTCACTTTTGCCGGAGTCACTAAGGTCTGTCATTGTGCCAGTGGGTATAAAATCACCAGTTGTGCTGTCAATTTCTCCCGGAAGTTGTCGTACGGCTCTCGCTAAGACTTGAGGAGAGGTATCTTCCGTTTTGATGACAGTAGAATTGTCATCAAGTATTAACTGCAAAGCTTTTTCGTTTTTAGGAGCCGTTGTTTGTACGCCTCTCTTTCCGTTAATGATTTCAAACACACCCAAATATTGTACAGAATTTCCGTATGTTTCTATTAGTTCTATTTCTGATCTAGCCTGAACCTCTACTTTGTTTCCATTCTCCAACGTCACAATTCCTACGTGTCTTTTTCGTGCAACAGGAGTGTTGTTAGAGTGAGGCTTTCGGCTTCTTTCTTCCCCACCCACATACGTTACTATTTCAGCATTCCAAGCTACGTTGTTCCAAGTAAAACCCGCATCTTTTACAACCTTTTGAGCTTCTTGTAAGGTTAAGCCACTGTAACCTACCTCGCCAACATCTAGTGTGTATTCTGTAACGTCAACGCTAACGTCTGCAGGAGAAGATGTTCCCACAAACTTTACAGTTCCGGGCACTACGTTTCCGTCGCGGTCCACTTGGGCTGTGTAATCCAAACGATATAGGTCTTCTATTCTTACGTTGTTTTCTGCTGCTACTTCATCTATCTTATTTGCAGGAATTTGGGCTATTTTTTTGCCGTTAGGAAGATGTAAAGTTGTGAGTGTGGTTTCAGTAAAGTCTTTACCAATGTTGATGCCTTCAAACTTAACACGAGTGGGCGCACCCAAAGGTCTTCCTGTGTTTTTACTGACAGCTTGGCTGATTAAAAATGGTTGATTTCCTGTTCTTTCACCAGCTTCTGCCGCTGCTGCCTGTCCCTCTACAGTATTGGGAAAAGTTCCCACTTCTGCCACAGAAATGACTTGCTGATAAAACATGTCATTCACCATAGCGAACTTCTCTTTATCGTGGATGACTTCAGTTCCATCATCTTTTACGTAGCCAGCTTCATCCCTAGCCATCAAATCAAATTGAGGATTGCGTAGTCTATGCTGTGCAGCAGTTGCGGTAACACCGTCTGCTGTTCTGTAAAGCTTCTCTATAGGCTTTTTAGGACCAAACGCACTCGCATCTTGAAAAGTAGTGGCCTTTCCAAACGCTATACCCACCTGCTTAGAACCTTCAGGTATTTGTAATTGATACGGTCCCGGCTTTCCTTCGGGGCTTGTCATAGAACTTACAGTGTCGAATTGACCGTTAGGATCTTGGACAAGATACGTAACTTTATTAGATTCTATTCGGTTTGCAGCAATGTCCATTTTTTTCAAGTGAACTTCGCGGTTGGCTTGGTTGGTATCTTTTATGTTTTGAATTTGAATAGCGTTAACATGTTCTTGCTTTGCCTTTGCAAGACCAGCAATGCGTTCGGATTCTGCTACGCTTTCTTCACGTTTTCTTTTTTCGTTTTTACTAAGAGCCAACAGGGCTAGTGTAAACGGATCAATAGCCATGTTACTGTGTCCCTTCTGGTGTATCTAAAAACGATTCAGACTCGTTTTGTTTGGGATAGATAATCTGCATCTCTTGCTCTTCTTCCGTCTGCTGCATACGAGTCTGTTCATTCATTTCTTCAATCATACCGGCGTACAGATCAGGGTTGCGCTGTTGCATAGTAGAAAAGAATGAAGAGTCATCAAACTTGCCCTCCATTTCCTCTTGCTCTACAAACATTTGAGGTTCAAATCCCTCTTTCAAGGCCATGTCTATCAGTGCTACGCCTACAGCGGGCTTAATTAGTTCTGCAACATCTGGGCTTATAGCCCCTGCCATGAAGCCTTTAAAGGTAATTTGATCTACAAGTTCTTCCACAGTGATACCCGCCATCATCATCTTGAGCATATCTTTACGGGCAGGACCATTAGAGATCATCTCTACTGTGTGATCTATGGCGTCGTCCGGATCAGAAAATCTAGGAGGCTGTTCCCATTGCCATTTTCCGGGAGCATCGGTAAGAGAGTTTCCCGGAGGCACGGCTAGGGCTGTAAGTTTGTCCATCATTAGCTTGTTAACCCTTTATACGCTCTTCGTTTAGCTGAAGTAGTTTGACTCAAAGCTGAACTAGACACAGACGAGGCTGTGGGCAGACTAGACGC
>Ga0208791_1000044_pt1 | contig 60733 bp, 78 predicted proteins | sample 11_taG_FD_184084 | JGI IMG/M metagenome (GOLD analysis project Ga0208791, IMG submission 184084) | Marine viral communities from the Subarctic Pacific Ocean - 11_ETSP_OMZ_AT15265 metaG (SPAdes) (version 2) | ecosystem: Environmental > Aquatic > Marine > Oceanic | place: Pacific Ocean | collected...
ACGAGAATAGTGCTGGGATAATGGGTGATCCAAAAGAGGTCACCTTGGACGTATCAGTATGGATTGATCAAGATGATGCTGGATTCGAGTTGTATGACGTGGAGAGTGGAGGGAATGAGTTCTACGGAGAAGGGATGCTGGACATATCTGACGGCGTCTTATACGGATACGATGGTGTATTTGAATTATGCAAAGAAGTGCTGGACATCCTAAAGGAAATGGATATTGATGTAACTAAAATTTAATGATCATGAAAGAAATATCAATGAGTACATATGAAGAGATGCGTAACGAAGCGTGGGATATGGCAGTAAAAACCAAGATGGTTGAAGATAAGGATAGCGAGTGGTTGGATTTTGACGAGTCTTACTACGACTATCTTCTTTGGGAAAAAGGCTACACCATAGTCGATTAAATAATTTTAAATAAATAGATCATGAATAAGCAAAAAGTAATTAAAGAATTAAAGGATGCTATGGAGTATTGGAGTTTCCGTTTGGAGGAACTGAAATCAGATGATATACACTACATAAATGCTATGTGGGATTACATACATCTTCTTGAAAAAGAATTAAACCAGCATTCATGATAGTACACGATATAATTATAATAGTAATCTGCACGATAATAATCCTGGGGATCTTTTATCACGTAGGAAATACAATGGACAATTAAATTAAATAAACATGGGAAAAGCAATAATAACACAAGACAACTTCATCTATAAAGATGTAACTCATCAGATGAGACATGGAAACAAAGCCCGTGAAGCGTTATGGCATTATAACGAGTTGTATGCGATATATGATGATAATAGCGAATCGCTTTTAGAATCTCACGAGGAGATTGATGAGGCGATCAAGTTAGGTCTGAGGATCGCAATAGAGGTAGGGCATATGCCACGTAAGCAAAAGCGCAAGTGGTTCTACTCTGCTGAAAAGGAATTGATTGATGGATATTGGTACGTAAAGGTTGCTGATATAGATTTTAATAATTAGAAATTATGGCTACAATAATAAGAACAGACGGAACAAGAGTTGAGAATTATAATCACCAAGGGTTGGAAGCAAAGCAGAAGGCAGTCGGTGGTTACATTGAGCCCGTATACACAAGTGAGGGGGTAGTACTTGTGAACGAGGATGGATTGTTTAGAAACCTACCCATTAACTATGAGGCATCGTTGCTTACAGATAGAACAATAGTCGGAGACGTATTGGTTCTAACGCGTGAGGAATGGGCATCAGATAACTAATAAAATAGAAAACATGGGAAGATATTATTACGGAGATATACAAGGCAAATTTATGTTTGCCGTTCAATCCAGCAACGCTGGGGAAAGATTCGGAGCACAAGAGGAGGAGGCGATGGTTCCATACTTTGTGAACAGAAAGTTTTATGATCACATCGTAGAGGAACTGGAATCCATAGAACAGAGTGGAAGCGTGGATCGAGTCAATAAGATGTTTGATAATGAGATGGGATATGATGATGATACCTTAAAGCAATATGGGGTAAGCAAAGATGATCTTAAGGAATTTGCCGACTATAGGCTGGGCATGAACATGAAGGAATGGTTTGATGCCAATCCTGATCAGGATTGGTTACGATATGAAGCAGAGTCTTATTAATTTGGATAATTGAACTTAAATTATTAAATTTACAGACGATTACCAATGAATATATCGGACAAAGAAGAGCAGTCTAAGGTGGCACAGCGTTACCTTAGACTTTGCTCTGTGGACTTAGATAACGCACTTGAAAATATGGGTTACCTACACCCAGACGATCTGGAGGAGTTGAGCATTGGAGTTAAGAAGATTCAAAACGAACTTCAAATGCTATTGATAGCATCTAAATATTGTAACAAATGAATAACAACAATTTAATTGAACGATTTATGGGGATCGAAAGAATAGTAGATACTCCAAAAAAATACCACTCTAAGTGGGACTGGTTAATACCAGTAATAGGCAAGGTAAGAAAGGTTGAACTCAATAATCACCACCGAAATGCTTATGCTCACATGGCAAAGGCTTTGGTGAATGAGTGCCATAGGGATCTTGATCTTGATGGCACATATGATGCCGTAATTTATTTTATTGAAATTTATAATATACACAAATGAAAAGAGAAGTATTTATAGCTTATGCTAATTCAGTAGCAGAGCAATTCCATCTGAGTATGGAGGAGATGTTTGAAAAAACAAAGAAGCGAGAGAATGTAGATGCGAGGCAGATACTATACTACCTATGCATGGAGCGACCTATTAGGATCAGCTACATTCAGAGGTTCATGGAGGATCATGGACATCCAGTAAGCCATAGCACCATCATTCATGGATACAAGAAGGCCAAGCAGTTGATTGATTCTGATGATGACTACAAGGCTCTATTGCACAAAGTTGAAAATCAAATTTAATGTATACATTAGCAGAAATATTCGACCAGGCAATGAATGATCGTAAATCAGTTAAGATAAACCACAATAAAAGTTTATCTGCTCTGAGTAATGGATCTAAGATTAGCAAGTTTGAAGATTGTATTCAGATATTAGATGTAACTGGATTGGAGTACTACAAAGAATTTAATGACGATCAATACAGAGTAATGCTGGAGAATGGATGGCGCGATGGATGCTACATGATCAGCATAGAAAAATGCAAAGCAAAACTTGAGTTGGTAGAAAATTCAATACGAGAAGAGGTAAACTCTCGAAGGAATGACAAGCACATTCAGCACCTCAAATCAAGACGAGAGAATATTTTGAAACGTTTTACTAAAATTAAATCTAAACTAAATGGAAAAGAACACGTTTAAAGAGTTATCGAAAATCTCTGTAAAGGAGAAGGTTGAAAAGAAAGGTAAGTTCAACTACCTATCATGGGCTAACGCCTGGAGTATGTGCAAGGAGAAGTATCCCGACACCCAGCGTAAGGTTTATGAGGATGAGGCTACTGGATTAAACTTCTTTACGGATGGCAATACTGCCTATGTAAAGGTGGGGATTGTTGTCAATGGCATTGAGCATATTGACTATCTGCCGGTGATGGACTTCAGAAACAACTCAATACCAATGGAGAAGGTTACTTCAATGGATGTCAATACCACGATCCAGCGATCAACCGCGAAGGCTATCGCTATGCATGGACTTGGGTTAAGCCTATGGATCGGTGAGGATGTGGTTGAGTCTGTTCGTCCGACCGCCTCTGCACCTCAGAAGAAAACACCTACGCCACAGAAGATCACTCTTAATATTGGCGATGGTAACTGGGATAAGGTCATGGGTTACATTGCTCAGAACAAAGAGCTTGGGCTACCTAAGATAGTCAAGCAACTGGAGCAGAAGTATAACATCAAGCCAGTAGTAAAGAAAGAGTTGTCTAAGAACGTTTAGTCATGAATAGTGTTTTAACTAAACTAAAGGACGATAACCATTACTATGGTGATTTCGGCAAGCAGTACCTATCCAACTCTGACATCATTACGCTTATGAATGATCCTAAAAGCTTTCGTAAGCCAAAGGAGATGACTAAAGCTATGTTACTGGGTAGGTACTTCCATACGGCCATGCTTGAACCTCATAAGATTGAGAGCGAGGAGTACAAAGCCATTCACGCTTCGACCAGGAACACCAAGGCATATAAGGATGCATTGGTTGAGCATGATCACAAGATCATGATGCTCAGCAAGGAGAAGGCTGACATGAGCAAAGCAATTGGCGAGATGAAAGGCAACCTTGAGTTCTATGAAGCGATATACGCTGAGGAGAATGAGTTTGAGGTTCCGGCTGTTGCGGAGGTGATGGGTGTACAATGGAAAGGCAAGGCTGACATCGTAGGATCAGATATGCTTATTGATCTAAAGACTACGTCAAACATCAAGGACTTTAAGTATAGTGCTAAGAAGTATAACTACGATAGCCAGGCCTATCTGTACGAGTGCTTCTTTGGCAAGCCGTTGGTGTTCTATGTGGTTGATAAGATAACCCTTGAGCTGGGTATCTTTTATCCCTCACCTAACTTCTTGATGAATGGTAAAGCGAAGGTCGAGAAGGCAGTTGATATATTTAATCGCTTCTTTATAAAGGGAGCGAAGGATGACATCCATGATTTTATTATCAAGGAAACATTATAAGTTGCGAACCTTGGCCGATCGTTCCAGCGGGTCAAGGGTAGCATTTTTTTTTAAGCTGGGACACAATTAAATTAAATCTCATGGAAGATAAAATTTATGTAGGTAGTGGAGTCGCTAAGTTTGATGGCGATCTGATTTCTTGTAGTCTATGTTTGACTGACTTACCCCAAGAACATATGTTCGAGTACCAGGGTAAGAAGTACATCAAGTTGAATGTATCTGCGAAGAAGAATGGTGCTGATGAGTATGGTAAGACACACTATGTGGCTATCGATACTTGGAAGCCCGAAGCTAAGGCCGAAGAGAAGGCTGAGGCTAATCTTCCGTTCTAATAACGGAGGATCTTCAATTGGCAGGGGGAGTAATATCCCCCTTCTTTTTGGATATGACATGTTAAAATGTTAAACTTGCGTGGCAATATAACAACTATAAAAAATAATCTATTCCTACTAAAACTCTTTACTACTATTCTTACTCTATTTTTAACATTTCAACATAAAAGAATAGGAAAGATATATATAGTAAGGGTTTAGGTAAAATCAAATCAACATAATTGTAACATGGAAATAACAATATTTAAAGACATTAAGGATACAGCACAGCCTTTCTTTAGAGATGTGGCTATAATACTGGATAGAATAAAGGACGGAGCCTCCAGGGATATAGTAAAGGCAATACGAGACGAGAAGGACAAGGCTAAGCGAAATGAACTAAAGCAGAAGCTACCGGCAGTATGCTTTAGTGGCAAGTTCACCAAGCGTAATGATGCATCGATCACTGAGCATAGTGGTTTGATCTGCCTGGACTTTGATGGGTATGATAACGACAAGACGATGCTGGAGGAGAAGGAGAAGCTAACCAAGGATCGATATGTATACTCAGTATTTATCTCTCCGAGTGGCCTGGGGTTGAAGGTGCTGGTCAAAATACCGGCAGAGGTAGATACTCATAAGAGTTTCTTCAACTCATTGCAGATGCACTTTGCTTCACCAAACTTTGATGAAACGTGCAAGAATATAAGTAGGGTTTGTTACGAAAGCTATGATCCCCTCATATACATTAACGAGCAGTCATCGGTGTTCAATCAGATAACCGAGGAGAAGTACCAGGTCAACACTAAGCACAAGGATGTGCAGACGATACCAATCACAGACGAGAATAAGATTGTAGAGATACTTATGAAGTGGTGGGAGCGTAAGTACGGCCTCAAGAGTGGAGAACGAAACCACAATGTGTACATTTTAGCCTCAGCTTTTAATGACTTTGGCGTTAACAAAACATTGGCCGAGTATATCATGTCCAACTTCGACTCCGAGGACTTCACTCAGGACGAGATCAAGCGAACCATTCACTCCGCATATGCCCAGGTGCAGAACTTTGGGACTAAGTACTATGAGGACGAGGAGATCGTAAAGGATGTAAAGCAGAAGCTACGCAAGGGAGTGGCCAAGGGTGAGATAAAAAACCAATTGGAGGATCAGACCGAGGTTAACGATGTTATACTGGACAATGTGATCCGAAGGCTGGAGGAGGAGCAAGACGAGCAGAAGTTTTGGACGAAGAGCGAGAAGGGTGTCATCAAGATAGTTCACATATCATTCAAGAAGTTCCTGGAGGACAATGGGTTTTACAAGTTTAATCCGGAGGGAAGCAAGAACTATGTGTTTGTTAAGGTGACCAACAACTTGATAGACCATACCTCAGAGAAGGAAATCAAAGACTTTATCTTAGACTTTCTGATCGACCTTGATGACATCTCGGTATATAATTACTTCGCTGAATGCACTCGATACTTCAGAGAGGAGTTCCTTACTTTGCTATCATCTATTGACGTTTTCTTTATCGAGGATACCAAGGATTCGGCATACCTATACTACACCAACTGTGCAGTTAAGATTACCCGTGACAACATTGAGCCGATTGACTACCTTGACCTGGGTGGTTACGTTTGGAAGGATCATGTAATCGATAGGGTGTTTGACATCTGCGACGTTACGGACTGCGACTTCAAAACCTTCGTGTCCAACATCGCTGGATCAACAGACAAGAGAGTCCGATCGATGGAGTCTACTATTGGATTCCTGTTGCACGGATGGAAGAACCTATCTTACTGCCCGGCAACGATATTAAATGATGAGGTGATCAGCGACAACCCTGAGGGTGGCACCGGTAAGGGATTGTTTATGAATGGCATTGCTCAGATGAAGAAGCTCGTGGTTATAGACGGCAAGTCATTTAACTTCGAGAAGTCTTTCGCCTATCAGCTGGTATCCGCAGACACTCAGATCCTATGCTTTGATGATGTGAAGAAGCACTTCGACTTTGAGCGATTGTTCTCGGTTGTTACCGAGGGTTTAACGTTGGAGAAGAAGAACAAGGATGCGATCAAGATTCCTTTCAGTCGATCGCCAAAGGTGGCCATCACTACCAACTACGCCATCAAAGGTAAGGGTTCTTCATTTGAAAGACGTAAGTGGGAGCTGGAGCTAACTCAGCATTACACCAAGGAGTTTACACCGTTGGTTGAGTTTGGTAAGCTGATGTTCGGTGAGTGGGGTGACAATGAATGGTGTCAGTTCGATAACTATATGATTAGCTGTTTGCAGTTGTACTTAGACAAGGGATTGCTGAAGAGTGACTTCGTTAATCTTAAGATACGTAAGTTCTCTGCTGAAACATCGCATGAGTTTGCTGAGTGGTGTGGCGTTATAGGTGGTCAGATTAATGATAAGATACATAGCAAGGGTAAGATACATATGAATGATCTTTATAATGATTTCATTAATGATTATCCTGACTATGCACCTAAGGCCAAGATGACTATTAGTAGGCAGCGGTTTTCAAAGTGGGTGCTGGCGTACTCCAACTTCAAGCACGAGTGTCCACCGGTAAGCGGAAGAGATCAGTCGGGTAAGTGGGTTGAATTTGTCAACAAGCACTATTATGAAACGCAAAGTCAGATGCCACTATGATTAAGTTTAGAGACTATCAACTTGATATTATTGGGCGAGGCCTGGAGATAATCAAGAAGCATCGGTTCCTGTACTTAGCTATGGAGGTTAGGACTGGCAAGACTTTAACCAGCATGGGAATATGCCAGGAGCTGGGCGTGAAGAATGTTCTATTCCTTACCAAGAAGAAAGCCATATCCAGTATTCAAGGTGACTACGATCTCCTCAATCCATCGTATGAATGCACGGTGATCAACTACGAGTCGATCCACAAGGTGCCTCGCAAGGGTTGGGATATGATTATATGTGATGAGTCGCATGGCATGGGTGCATTCCCTAAGCCAAACGGCAGAGCTAAAAAAGTAAAAGAACTGGCACTTAAAAACCACTCATACATTATTCTGCTTAGCGGTACGCCAACACCGGAGTCATACTCACAGATGTACCACCAGGTGTACTTCATTCCCAACAATCCTTTTAGAGAGTTCCAAAACTTTTATAGGTTCTCAGACTCCTATGTAAGCGTGGTAAAGAAGAAGGTCAATGGCATGTTCATTAACGACTACTCAAAGGGTAATCTAAAAATATTGGAGAGGATGAAGCCTTTTACGATCAGCTTCTCACAGAAGGATGCCGGCTTCGTGGTAGATACCAATGAGCATATACTGGATGTGGAGATGGAGGATCGGACCAGGAAGATGATCAGAGTCTTGAAGAAGGACTTGGTAATACAGGGCAATGAGGAGGTGATCCTGGCTGATACCGCGATTAAGCTTATGACCAAGGTACATCAGTTATGTAGCGGTACGATCAAGTTTGAGAGTGGCAACTCAATGGTAATCGATACCACCAAGGCTGAGTTTATCAAGAAGCATTTCGCCAAGAAGAAGATCGGAATCTTTTACAAGTTCAAGCAAGAGTTAAATGCTTTGAAGGAGGTGTTTGGTGATATGCTATGTACTGAGATTGACGAGTTCAATGACACCAACAAGAACATTGCGTTGCAGATCTTGAGTGGACGCGAAGGGATTAGCTTGAGGAAAGCTGATGCATTGGTGTACTACAATATTGACTTTAGTGCCACATCGTACTGGCAGTCCAGGGATCGAATGACAACCAAGGACCGGCTGAAGAACGAGGTGTACTGGGTGTTCAGTAAAGGGGGCATTGAACGCGAAATCTACAAGGCCGTTGTGAAGAAAAAGGATTACACATTGACACACTTCAAAAAGGATTTGGTAAATTTATAAGTGTGGAGTTTTATAAGGTTTACTTTAATATGGATTAGTCAGAACCTGGCTATACCCTTTTGGATCGTTGGTCACATACATCTATCCATACACAACTTCCACGATATACTTGAATTGATTTCATCTATTGGAATGAATGTGATTGTTGCGGTAGGTTTTATAATGGACTATCGAAATGTCAGAGCAACAGATACAAGCCAAGAGGATTAAAGAACTGGAAGCTGAGGGCTATTACGTCATCAAGCTAATTAAGACAAACAAGAACGGCATACCGGATCTCGTTGCTATTGGTCCAGGATCTAATGTGTTGTTCTCTGAAATAAAAACCAAGAAGGGGAGGATAAGTAAGCTACAAGAGTATAGAATGACAGAACTAAAAAATCATGGAGTCAGAACAGAAGTATATAGGGGATAGCTATTTCGCAGATGATGATTTTGTTATGGCGTTAAAAAAATTTAACACCAGGACAGCTATGAAGATTGCTAATTATATAGACGAAAGCATTTCTATATTCCCAACCAATGACCTTACCTCTACAATTTTAGGGGGAATGGTGTTTGAGAATACCGACAATCCTGTTACATTTGCCTTAGAAATAATAAAAGAAGACGGATCTCATCCAACACTAACAGATATCAAAAGCATATCAATGGATGAGTACCTTGATTTATACAACTTAAATTTAATTATAACGAATGGGAAAAAGAGAAGTACAGAAGGAGACACGTAGTGCTGTTTGCGAATCTATATCTAAAGTGTTAGGTGTAGATATCCTGGACAAGCGCCGTAAAAGAGAGCTGATAAATGGACGTATGATTTACTACGCTCTGTTGAGAGACATGAACTACTCCTGGACATCAATAGCGCGAAGCGTACATAAGAATCACGCCACTATTATTAACGCATACAGAGCTTTTGAGGATTTGGTGTCTCATGATAGGGAGCTTCAATCTGATTACGATATGGTTAAGGCTAACTATTACGAGAGAAACAATGAACATCCCTTTCAGTACGTATCACGCATGCGCCTAATGGATGATGCTATAGATTTGGAAAAGCAAAATAAAAAACTTACATTACAGATAAACGAGCTGATGCTTGATAAGGAACAAAACGAAAAGTACTTACCGGTTCTTAATGTATTACATGCGCATAGCGGAGTGCTTGACGATGAAGCGATGGCGGAGGTTGGACGAAAACTAAATCATATGTTAAATGGCTTATACAGTAAACGACATAGATAAGATACTGGAGTTTAAAACTTGGAACGACCGGCAAAAGATTGACGAGTTACTAAGGATAGACTGTGAACTGTATACTAACCTGGGCATCGACTCCACCAAAGTAGAGCTTGGTGAGGTGAAGAAAAAGTCCAGGACAATTTACAGGGCGATCAAGCAAGTGAACCCTGTGATGGGCACCACGTTTTTAAGAGCAATGGATTCATAGATATGCCACCAATTTGTCCAGACGATCACCAAAACATCGAGCACATTAACTATGTGACTGGACAGATTCACGACCTCGGAACCGAACTATACGAGTCACTTATGGATAGGGATCATGGTGACGTAAAGCTAAAAGCCAAAGAGCTGATAGCCATTCTTAACGACCTGGTAGAATGCCTAACGGAGGACATATAGAAGGGCACAAGGGTTGTGGTCGATGCAAGGAGGTCAAGCCATTTGACCAGTTCTACATAAGAAAAGACAGGGGGTATCCGGAATCCTACTGCAAAGAATGCAACACCATCCATACGATAGAGAGGCAAAGAAAATTTAAAAAACAATGTATAGAATATAAGGGAGGACAGTGTTTCAAGTGCGGCTACAAATCCTATGATGGAGCGTTAGAGTTTCACCACCTGGATCCAAATCAAAAGGATGTATCCATATCTCGCATGCGAACCACAAAGTTTTCAGACAAGACAAAAAAAGAGCTGGACAAGTGTATCCTTCTGTGCTCTAATTGCCATAGAGAAGAACACGCACAACAAAGAGGACTATTATAATGCCCCTGTAGTTAAACCGGATATAACGTTAGACTTCTAATCTTAAGTTCCAGGTTCGAGTCCTGGCGGGGGTACAAAATATCAGATCATGAATAAACAAATTGCTATAGAGCTAAAAGGTTTTGCCGAGACGATCGCTAAGCGATTCTCCCGGACAGACCGCCAGGGTAACTTCAACAACGAGACCTTCAGGGTGGAGGAGATTATCCCAACCTCAGACCACACGGCAATAATAAACTTCAAGAAGAACACCGGTAAGATTGGCGTAGCGTTCTGCTATTACATACCTAATGGAATGTCAAAAGGATGGAAGTACTTCTTCCCTACCGACTCGCATGTAAATGGCTTCCAAGCGTTCCTCTTCTACAAGCTGGAGGCTGAGCGCAATAATTACAAGCACAACTTCTAATGCGGTTTTATCACTTTATAGTGGGTGTTGTTGTCAGAGTTTATGTTCAGTAAGTTGACCATATCAAGAGCTTCTGACAGGTCATCGAGTATCAACAACTCACCTAAGCCATCAAGCATATATACTTGGACTACCTCTGAGGCTACCTGAACTTCTTTTAATATCCTATACATCATAGCTCAGTTAACATAGTGAGAAGATTCTCCTGAGGAAACATATCGCTTTTCCCTTTGTTGGTGTTTGAGTGCGACCATAGACCCTTTATTCTTCCGTAGTACGCATCCTCATTCCATTCAAAAGCCTCGGCTCCCTTCTGCTTTATAAGCTCAGGCAATCCTTTTCGAACGTCAATGTTATCACGATCAGCAATAAACAGTATCAACTTGCGCAATGATTCTATCTGAGCGTCTGAATATTTATGCCAAAACTTATAGCCCTTGAATTTTTTGTCGAGCTCCACGATCTGGTTCTCGTGAACAGTGCTACCGGCATATGTCTTACCATCTTTTAGATATCCAAAGTTGCATACCTCTATACCTACGCTGTTGGTGTGCATCTCATTTAATCCATTGCGACCAAGGTGCCAGGCGTATGCGCCATCCGGCAGGCATCTTACGATATCTCCATCATATTGAAAGTCATTGTTATGTATTGAAGGGCCACCCATAACAAACTCAGTCGCTATTCGACCTCTGTTGTCACCGCTCCAATGATCAACAGTTCGGTAAGGGTTATGCCACCCGGCGGTGTGATGAATAAACAGCCACTCTTTATGAGTAGGACCTGGAAGATACTCACCCTTGGACAGCATGTGATTGTTTATTTCAATACCATGACTAATACCTAATGATTCCTGTACGTCTGTAGTTAGACCAAACAACATGGCCCATGTCTTTGGGCCCACTATGCCATCGGTTACCAAAGCGTTCTTATACTGAAATTGTATGACAGCTCTCTGTGTTTTATCTCCAAAGATACCATCTACAGTAAGGTCCAGATGCTTTTGGATCTCTCGTACCTTGTCTCCTGTGCTACCCTTCTTGATTAACTTCATAGCTAAATCCGTTTCTTTTTAATGTTAATGTATCACTTACTATCTCTTCGGGGTTGATGGGCACACCAAGGAAGCGCACCTCAAAGTGTAGGTGCGGCCCTGTTGAGTGGCCTGTCGATCCTATTATTCCCAATCCATCTCCGGCACTTACCGTATCACCTTCTCTAACCAGGAGATCCCAATGGTGAGCATAGTATGTTTCAAACCCATTGAAGTGTCTCACTATAATAAGGTTACCATACCCCCCGTTATAACCGAAGTTGGCATACCTTACTACACCATCCCATACGGACAGTGATGTGTCTTTGTTACATCCAGCGTAGTCGATACCGTAGTGCATCCTGCCCCATCTCCATCCATAGCCACTGCTCTTGTGCCCTTCAGTTGGCATAACAAAGGAATCAGTAAATATAGTAACGGAATCCACTACACTATCATGGTAGTAATGCAGGTGATCCGAACCACCGACATACATCGTGTCCAAATAAAGAGGCTCCTCAACCACTACGGTATCTGGAGCCTCATAAACACAAAAATAATCCGGTTTAAAGGTAATAGTTTTCGTGCACGTAAGTGCTATGTTGACACATGCAATTATTATTATGAGTGTAAGTATTTTTTTCATTGTTCTCTATAGATTATGTAAAGCGGCAGTGTCATGCCTGATTTATACACTAATATAATAGTATCTGTTGATGAATACAAATGGTACACGATGCACTCCCCTTCAATACTTGCCACGGATCTATACCCATCATCCTGGCACGCACTATCTATCTCTGTAATTGGGGTTTCAAAGTACGGATGCTGAGCTGTGCAAGACAGGCAGCTCATTACTAATAATGTAAAGATGAGTTTCATTATCTGCGTGTTGAACGCCCTCCCCTACCTGAACGACTTCCTCTATTGCCTCCTCTACCACCTGACGCTCCGGATGATTTTTTCTTTTTCCCTCCACCTGGTCGATAAGATGGGCTAATTCCCATAATAGTATATAGATCATCCATTTCTCCAGGATCTCCGCTTAATCCAGCATAATTGTATAGAGCCACAAACGGATCTAAATTTATTCCCAATAAAACCTCAGCCGGTTTAGTGAGATTCAATTCTTTTGTCTCCTCAGCATCTTTGACTAACAATCTAAATATCAAAGAATATGGGTTAGGCTTTTCTCTAAATCTATATGGCTTGTCTTTTATCTTAGCTATTGCTTGCTGTGCACCATCTCCTACTAAAGGAATCTGATAAATTAGATTCATACCCATTAAGGCTTCTCCTAATATATCTAACACCGCTTCCTTGTCCTCATCATCCCCATGTAGGCGTGCGATGTTTGCCATCGTATAAAATAATACGTTAGCAACACCCAAGTTTAAAGTTACTGATCTTACATCCTTTATAACTTGGTTTCGACTAATCTTGCTCGACTTACCGTCAGCAACAAGTTGTGCTGATTTCATGAGGTTAGTCATTGCCATCATTACTTTATTAAGCTGTAGTAAAGTAACACTACCAAACATTGTATATACTCTGATGACTTCAGTTTGAGACAACTGAATATTTGTTTTGTCTGCGGTTCTTCTCGACTGTTGAGTGGCATTGTAGTCAGCAAATATTCTCAATGCCTGATCCTGAGGCATACCATTTTCAATATTCCTGTAGTAAGTAGCCATAGCTGGCAATACTCCCGCTATATCACCCAATATAGTTGGTGATGCAGCAGCCATTCGTGTTGTGTTTATTGCCTGCCGATATTTTCTACTTGCTTTTGATACTGATTCAAATTTACGGAGCCTTCCTCCCGTTTCCAGACCATATACATCTCCCTTCATACCTTGTTCCCAACGATCTCTAAAGTCAGGTGATAGATTATATGCATCTTTAAATACTGATCTAAAGTTGGCGAAAACTTTCAAGGTGTCAGCTGCGAACCCGAGCATATCTACTCCGACTCTTCTCTTACCATCTTTGCTATATACATATTGTTCGTAGTTCTGTATAAAAGATGTAGCCTGCTTGGGTAGTTGAATAAGCTTGAACGATAAAACATACGAAGTATATCCTTGCAAAGCATTACCGATAACTTTGCTCGATATACTGCTGTTAAGTCCTGACTTAGGATTTATTGCAATGTTTAATATATTCTTAGCAGAAGAGGTGATACCCGTTTCATCCATCAATGTTCTAACAGCGGGCACTTTAAATATATCATTTAGTATTTTGGTTCCTTCTGCATATGCTTTGAATCGCTCCATTTCATCTATGTATGTTTCTAATACATCAAAGAAATCTCTGTTTACTATTTCAACAACTCCATCCGTGTCCGTTCTTCTTTTAAAAGAACTAAAATATTCAGCGTTAAAAACGCCAGCAAAATCTCCATCTGAAACCAGGTCAGCAACATTCTCCCCTAATGTAGATGTAGGAAAATAATTTGGTATAACAGCAAGGTTAACATCATTAACTTCAACATATACATCATCTATTGTTTGGTGGTATGAATTGCTCAACCACTCTACTACATTGCTAATAAACTGAACCATCTGAGGACCTATCTCGTTTTCAATTTGATTTAGCACGTCATCAGTGAATCCCATTTTGTCAAGCTTATTCCGGACAATAGAGTTTCTACTAAGGGCGTTTATGCTCATCAACTCGCCTACGGTCAAAGTGTTTTTCTTACCGTTTATAATAAACTCTCGTGCTCCTTGAGGTATTGACTTTATTAGGCCCTTATATCCACCCTCGATACCATCTACCTTATTAGCCAGATCATTTAGATCAACATCTCTAACTTTTTGAGTTCCCCTGATATGCTCTGTATGCATTTTGTTTACACGATTGTAAACATTTTCAGTAAAGAAATTATTGCCTCGAGGTAGGTTATCTATTAGATTCATTAAGGTATTGAGGTGAGACAAATGATTTTTAAACAACTCAGCAATCCCAATACCTGTTGTTAATGGATATTGTTTTACCCACTTATCTAACCCGGTCCATAGTTTTCCTTCATTGAAACTCTCCCATATGCTTCTCCGATCAAACTCTAATTGATTTTTATTCTTTAAATTACCTTGCTCATCAAAAAGTATAGGACGATCCTCCTTAATTTCTAAAGTTGCTTCGGTAGCCAATGCATCTCTACGATTTGCTCGTTCGAGTCTGTTAGACATTAGCTGTTTAATAGACTCTGATCTTACATCTTCAAGAGATTTTAAAAGTTCTCTTACTTGATCCACACTTTTATTCTCTATGTCAGCAAACAAATCTATAGCTAACATTTGATTGATTAAGGCATTCTCTCTTTGAGAAAGCTTTTCATTTTTACTCGCCTTATCAAGAGTTTCTTTTACATTTATTTTTTCTCCAGCTACTTCAACCTCTGGCTGCTGAAGCTTTTGAATTTTTTCCTGAAGCTTTTTCTGATTCTCAGCAACCACCTTGTCAGTCCTGTTCTGTGTTACTGATAAGTTTAAAATTGATCTAACCGCTGCAAAAAACTGCTGCCCTCTGGCATCAAGACCTTTCGATCTTTCTTTGCCGGTTTTAGTTATTTGCTTAGATGCTTTTTTCTTTACTATATCGGTAATCTTTTTTATTAATACTTGCTTTTCTTTATTGTCAAGCATAATTTGAACCTCACTTATAAATAAATCGAGAGTGGTTCTCTTTACCCTGTTTAGTTGAGTGAGCAATGAATTAACTTCAGCTCTACTAAATAAAACTTTGGGAAGATTTTTTGATATATAATTTTTTAATTCCTGCTTTACGGATTGCAAGTCTTTAGCACCCTTCGCTCTCTGGCGAATATCGCTTTTCATTTTTCGTATCTGAGCAGGTACGCCTTTAGGTAGCTTTTCTGTTGGAGCCTTTAACGATTCAGTAGTATCAACGTACAGTTTTTGTTGCTGAGTCGATCGAGTTGTTCTGCCTTTGTCGGCCAACTTTTGGTATTCAGGCTGAGCTTCTAAAAACAGAAGTGTTCGAGATTTTATTTTAGTCGGCGTTAGATCCTTGAGCTTTTTATTTTGTTCTCTTATTTCTCTATTAAGATCTTTGATCTCAGAAGTAAGTTGACTTTGTTTTTCTTTGTTTGCTTTCGTATCTGGCTTACCATCCAAAGCCTCGAGTCTTTCTGTAAGCTTCTCCTTCTTTGAAATGGAACTCTTGTTTTTCTTTTCAAGAGACTTACGTTCGCTATCTAAGTTCTTTTTGTACTCATTTATTTTTTGTAATAAAGAAATACCATCAGATATATTAATTTCCGCAAAGCTTCTCGGTAGTGCAGTTTCAAATTCAAGTTCTAAAAGAGCATTGGCCTGAGCTACAGATAAGAATTTATCAGACTCTTTGTCTTTAATGCTTGTAGTCAACACCTCCCGTATTGCTGCGGCAGATATTTTTTTCATTTCGCGAGCTCTGTTAATTACATCAATCGCGTTAGCTTCTTTACGAATAGATTTTTGAAGTCGCTCTGCTCCTTCAGTTAAATCATCCCGCTCGCTTCGTACATCCCTTTGACTATCGACTTCTCTTCCTCGTTCAGTACGTGATCGCTCATCACTTCGCTCATCTCTACGTACTCCTCGAATGTCGGATTCCGCTTCAATATCCCTTGTAACATCTGAAAGAAGAGATCCCGCCCAAGAGGGGTCTTGGATACCTCCTGCTCTGTCAACTGCTTGTTTTCTTGCTTCATCTATGGTTATTTTTCCTTGTGCATAATTACTAAATATATTTCGAACATCATTGACATTCTTCTTGCTATTCTTAAATGAGTCCGTAAATAGACCCCTGACAGCTTCCCATGTGACGCTCTGCATCTGCCTCGGCAATAGCCCTGTTCGCTTTGCTGCATCCGCGTAAGCATCTGCATAAGCATAGTAAACGCCACTAACACCAGCAGCATTTGAGCTGGATGCTTTCTTTGTCCCAAAATTCTGAGCTACCTCAATAGAGTTACCACTCAAAGGAAGCAATGTAGCTGCGGCAACAGCATGCGTGTCCATTGTAACCTCTCCCTCCTCTGACATAGGATCTACTATATTGTCGTAGAAGTTTCTAATTTTATGAGCCGTCCCAAGCTGAGTGGATATATTCTCAGGCGATCCATTGAGGTATATAGCAACAGCCTTACCTATCTCAGTGTAACTACCCCAAGCTACCTTTGCGTTGGTTCCGTCATTCTTCTTAGCAACACCCACTCGCTCACCGTCCGGACTTACTATCTGGTAATCCTTCTGTCCAGTAATTTCTTGAGTTGTTCTTAAGACATAAGGCTGATACTTTGGTTCCACATCCTTTAGCCTCTTACCTATAAGACCTTCCAGTTCAACAAGTAATTTTTCTGCATTAGCCTTGTTCTTCTTTCCTTTTTCTGTAAGACGTCCCTTGTTTTTCTTCAATGCCGCCTTAACAGCTCTTTCATTTATCTCCTTTTGAGTGTCTAATGCTTCCTGTGTAAAGACAGGGTTGGTATCGTACTGCTCCAAAACAAGCTCAGCAAGTCGAACATTTTGATACCAATCTTTTTGCGGCGATAATGAAGCCAAGATACCTGAGACCTGCTCCAGAGATACGTTATGCTTTTCAGCTAATCCCTGAGCGATCTGGTTGGCACCATCATACCACAAGGTAGATATCTCTCTGAACTCATCACCATATAGATCGTGAATGAATACCAGGTTGTCTGACACCTGCTTAACAAAGATGTCATATATCTCATCTGCTCTTTTAAGTAGAGCTCTACGTTTTGCCGGGCTCATCAGCCTCAACGCTTTCTCAGACTTAGGTATGGGGAGTGGCCTGAATTTTTTCGATCCCTTTACAAGATCGAGCTCCCTAAGGAAGTTGGCGTTCTTTATAAATGTAAGTGGCGCAGCTTCCCTTACCTTAGCCACGGACATATTGTCCACTCCCTGCACAACTGGCTGCCCATCTACTGATCTTATAGACAAGCCCTTGGGTACCTTAGTGCCGGCAACATTTTTGCTTTGAACCTCGGCCGGAACAATCGATCCTCTTTGCATTCGACCCCTGCCTGTGGGTGGCTTATACATCTTACCTCTGCCATCACGTATGCTATATCCAAATCTCTCTTTCTTGAGATCATAGCCAAGCCTTCTTAGCTGAGGTCTTAATATACCTGGATTGATTTGCTCCGATAAAAATCCGCTTTCTTCTATGTTATACATAGCTGCAAGTCTCGCCACTTGTTGAGCGGGTGTTTGCTGCTGTCTTTCTTGTCCTTCTATCTGAGATTGTATAGTGCCTACCTCTGCCTCTTCTAAGGCCTTCCCTTCCTGTATACGCTGTGACACTACGTTAAGTAGATCGATAACCCCCTGATCAGAATCAATATTAAATATCTTGTCCAAACCAAACAATCGAGCAATAGATTCTATCCATTTTCGAATGGTGCTTTTCTCAGGCGCATTTAGTTTGGTATAGTTTTGAGATAACATACCCATTAACTCAGAGAGATATTCCTCGTCTTGGAACCTCTGATCATACTGAGCAATAAAATTATCTAACTCGGCTTGAACCGATTTATCCTTGACCGATTGCCTAACGGTCACTATCATTTTTTTAGTTGCAGCTTCTATTTTAGGATCAGAACCTATTTTGTTTTTTAGTAAAGCATGAAACGCTTCGTGAGCTGCAGTTCTATTGTTTGCCTTTACACCATTAATATGTATGGTATTTGTCCTTGGTATATATGCGCCTTGAGAACCTTGAGCATTTTCGCTAACTGCATTGTTGTAAGATTGCTCGGAACGGTGATATATAAACTTAGTATCGGGCAATACTTTTGATATTGCTTTCGCTGCATTTTTAGTAAGCTTGATTAAGTTGTTCTGCGACTCTGAAACTTTTTCTTCAACTCCTGTAATAGTTAAATTATCTGTCGATGTAGGAGCAGTGGCTCGCTGCATTCGAGTACCAGCTTGGAGCTTTTCATTAGCTTTTTTGAGATTGTTTATTTTTCTTTGTGATGCTCTGATATCACTTTTCTCACCACTTATATCCTCCTTATAACTCTGAATAAGAGCTTGTTGATCTTCTACAAAATCTTCTTGCTCGAATTTTAACTCTTCTCTCCTCTCTGCTTTTTCCTCCCTACTAATCTTCAGGTCTTTAATCGCCGCACGTTTAGCAGCAAAGTTCTTTTTCTCCTCTTTTGTATTCCCTTTCTCCAGCTCGATCTCCATCTCAAGGTCTTCAATCCTATTTTCGCTATACGATATATCACTCTCTAAGCGGTCTATATCTTCTTGGTTCTCCTTAAGCTTTAGTTCGATTTCACGGGGAATAAATGGCTTGCTTTCCTTAGGAGCAGGAGCCTTCTTCTTAGGAGCAGGAGCCTTCTTCTTAGGAGCAGGAGTCTTCTTCTTAGGCTTAGGAGCAGGAGCTGCTTCAGTTACGGCAGGTTCGGCAGGAGATTTTTTTACTAAATTCTTTAGACTTGATTCAGCCTCTACAAGCTCAGCCTCATAGAATTTTATTGTTTCTTCCTTTTTGGAAATGAATGATGGAAGTTCTTTAATTAGCTTTTCTATATAATCTTTTCTTAACTCTTTTTCTTCAGGGCTAAGGTCTTTATCTTCCTTAATCTTCGGTAGATTATCCTTAGCCTTTTGAACGAATGTTTTTCTATCCTCGATTTCTTCTTTTGATAATTGTATCTCACTTTTTGCCTTCCTTATATCACCTTCAAGTACTTCTTTAAACACAGCATCTCTAAACGATGTTGGCTTTACCTCAATCTCCTCAGCAACAGGTGCTGCCTCCTCAGCAACGGTAGCAGTCTCCTCAGTCACAGGTGCTGCTTCAGTGACGGCAGGCGCTGTTCGCTCTAACGGTACGAGATCTATTGTTTGCTTTCCCTTTTTCTCGAGCCTCTTATTAGCATCATTGACAAGGTCAATGAGCTTCTGCATGCCGTTCTCTTGGCTGGTAAGATCTTGTGAAAACGCCCCCTGGCTAAGCTCATCGCTTATAAACAGATCGAAAGTCATACCACCACCTGGCTCTATCAAATATTTTGTAAAGTTGGGGTCCACATGCTTTCTCCAAAGAGCAGCGAAAGTACGAGACCCTGCATCACCAAGTATGTTATATAAGATATCATTAATGTAATCTTCACTATATGCCAAGCCATCTATTCCAGACCGTTGACGCGTCTCATACATAAACTCACGCTGCTCTTCGGTTAACTCAGCAGCAGGCGCTGCCTCAGTGGTGGTCTCGGTAACGGTGGTCTCTTCAGTGACAGGCGCTGTTCGCTCTAATGGTACGAGATCTACCGTTTGACCTCCCTTTTTAGCAATCTTCTTATTAGCATCATTGATAAAGTCGATGAGCTTCTGCATGCCGTTCTCATCTGCAGTCACATCTGTTGCAAAACCCCTATCGTAAATCATTTCCGAAACAACATAGTCACTGAAATTTTTACCCCGACCTATTTGCAGGTCCCCTGTAAAGTAAGGGTCCACATGCTTTCTCCAAAGAGCATTAAAGCTACGAGTACGAAGCTCCCCGTATATGTTTTCTAATATGTCGCTAATATAATCTTCCCTATATGCCAAGCCATTCAATGCAGATTTTCTGTTCGACTCATACATAAACTCACGCTCCTCATCGGTCAGCGGGCGATCTTCCTCGGTAACGACAGTCTCCTCGGTAACAGCAGGCGCAGCTTCAGTGGTAGTCTCAGCAACGGTAGTCTCTTCGGTTACAGCAGGCGCTGCTTCAGCTATACCAAGCTCTGCTCTAAGTGCCGCTGCTTCTTCACTTAGCGTAGACGGCGTTTCCTCAACTTGGACTTCGGCCTCAACCTCTGCGGTAACCGGCCCGGTGGCGTCTCCCTCTCCCACCGCTTCGCTATCTCTGGCAGGTTCTTGTACATCCACCGTCTCTGTGCTTGACTCTTGAATGGCATCTTGTGGTTTTACTATGTTAAAATCTTGATCTGTATCTATTATGCCAGATACCACATCAGTATCTGTAGACTCAGCAGGGAAGTCACCAATTAAAGATGTAGAACCATCATCGTTTACAATGTCTAAACGAATACGGCCGCTTTCCTGAGTAGTCAACTTGACTTGCTTAGTGTTCCCGTCTTTATCTTTCCCTTCGTATATACGTACCGCTTCGGTCTCTGTAGTTACCTCAGTTGGCTCGTCAAGTATACTGTTTATCTGATCGTTTATTTCTTTTAGACGGCGCTTGCCTGCCTCAGTAGTGTTGCCACTTAAACCTTGTTTTTCAACTTCAAGTGGTACTATAGCATCTGCTTTATTGTTGTCTATAACACCTGCCTGAGCAAGCTCAGCTTTTATCTCAGCATTGTTGCGAACACGAGCCTTAGCATCTTCAGCTGCTGTACGTAGCTCAGGATCGTTTTGTATATCCAACTTAGTGCCTGCAATATCAGCATCCGTTCCTGTTTCTAACAATGATATAACTTGCTCCTGTGTAGCAACACCATCATTGATTTTATATTCGCCCTTATTTCTGGCATCCATTAATCCGCGCGTAACCGTAAAAGGTGCGGTAGTAATACCACCCACAGTCCCCTCAAAAGCTACCTCAAGAAAATCATCCGCTTGACCGGCAACCTTCCTTCCTAAAAATTCACCCGTAGCTCCACCCGCACCCTCAACAACAGTACCAGCCAAACCACCTGCCAACTGAGATCCTGTTCTACCAGTAACTAAAGATGTTGCTTTCACACCTAATCCGGCAGTTAAACCTTCAATCGCACCTATGGTAAGTCCTCGACCTGTAGATTTCCATGTCAACCTATTTTGAATACCAGGCTGACTTAGAACAGCCCTTACATTCTCTATTGTCATTGGAGTGTTTACTCCTATCTCTTCTTGAAGCAACTCAGCATAAGTAAGTGCTGATTCAAGAGCTGAAGACACTGCCCCTATGCCCAAAACTGCAGCTCCGCCAGGACCTGATACCAAAAAACCAGTACCTGCTGCTGCCGCTCCCGCCACAAGTGAGGCTGGATTAAACATTGCTGAGGCTGAAGAAACAAATAGTTGCGGAAATACTGAAGGGTTTGATTTAAATCCGTTCCAGAACCCTACAAGCCCGCCGCCCGATTCTTCATATATTTTATTAAAGTCTTGCATTTCATCGGAAACTCCTGACTCAAGCATCCTGTCATAAGCCTCAATAAACTGCATAATATCAGCATCGGTCGCGTTAGGACCTTTACGCATAAGAGCAATAGCATCATCCACCACAGCTCCCTGTGCCTGACCCTGACCCGCAGATCTATATATATCTCCTATAAAATTTGTAACAGTATTTTTGCCGAAAACATCTTCGATAAGTGTGTTGTCTTCTAAGCTAAATATACCAAGCTGCCGCTTTAGTTGATCCTCAGCAAACTCTTTCTCCTCTTCCTCAATTCGTTTCTGAACAGCTTCTTCAGAAGGATCGATCTTTGCAATGTCTGCAGCAGTTTGAGAAAATGTAGCATCAACAGCTGCCGGCTCAAAAGGAGATGGATCGCTTGGTGATTGCCTCCCAGCCAGCTCTTGAATAGTTATCTCGCGTTCTTCAGGTATTTCAAGGTCGGGTCTAACTACGCCTGTGGCATCTGCCGGAGCAGCATCTGGCTGTATTATTTCCTCAGCATCAGGCTGACCAAGCTCTATAAGTTTTGTTCGAGCTTCAGCTTCTGCCTGCTCTTTACGTGCTTGCTCCAAGTCGGCGATATCTTGCTCCGTCAATGTAGGAACATCCATTGAAGTAGTTACCCTTGGTCTACTTATGGGTGAAGGAGGAAATGTTTGCTGTTCTTGAACAGGCTCTATTTGGCCAATTGTTTTTGTTATTTCAGATACGGGGTCTGTATCAACCACTAATCCTGGCTGAGAAACTGTCGTTCTATCAAGCTCAAAAGGAATTACCTGAAACGCGTCATATGGCTTAATAGGCTCAAGCACTCTTCGCCCACCAAACTGTGGCTGTTCAAAAGTTAATCCTGGCTGAGAAACTGTCGTTGCATCACTCTCATAGACATCAAACTGAGGTAGCTCAACCTGGACCGGTTGCGAAGTACCCGAAGTAGTAGTTTCTTGAGGCTGTTGAGATTCGGAAGCCGATGCTTCTTCGGTTGCAGTAGAAGCGGACTCGTCTTTTTTTTTTGACGCACCTACCTCAGAAAGAAAAGCATCCTCAGACAGACTTGACTTATCTTTCAGCTCATCCGGCATTAATGATGGATCTTTAGATGATAGGTATCCATATATGTCAGATGCATATCCTGGATCTTTCATTGAAGAAATAAAAGCATCCTTAGACAGACTTGACTTAAATCTTACATCTTGAGATGATAAGTAATTATATAAACTAAGTATATATTTTTCGTCCATATTTTTATATTATTAATTGCCACCCGGCAATGGAACAGGATTATACTCTTGTTGATTTTCTCTTGTGGTGTTGCTTTGAGTATTCCCTGCATTTAGTCTTCTTATCTCCGCATTTATAGCTTTTTTCATAGCTTCAAACTGACTCTCCGCACTGTCACTAAATTGAAATCCACTTCTACCAATCTGAATAACCCCACCCCCAAATGGATTATTAATTACTTCAAATATACCTGCTATCCTATCTTTCAGATCATCCGGCATTAACTGCTCAAGTAAGTTATCTTGTGATGTCTTAATATCAACACCTTCAAACACACCCTCATTATTTTTAGCCATCCTTAAATATTCCACAGGGCTTCCTTGAAAGAAGTTATCTTTATCAACTTGATAGATAACCTCACTAAAGTAGTCGGGCGCCTCGATTTTTTCAGCATCTTCAGTCTCGGGAACAATTTGAGGTAAGCCACTTAAAGCACTTCCTAATCCATACCCGCCTGTCATAGCAACTCCCGAACTTGCTGATCCAAAAGTAGTATTGTTGCCAGATAGTTTTAAGTTGTTAAACAACTGCTCAATAATTTCTATTTCAGGTATTATATTGCCTTGAGAATCTACGTTAGAAAATGATGTTGACGTTCGATCACTAAATCCAATTTCAAAATTAACAGACCCATCAGAGTTCTCTGTTCTGTTTAATGTAGTTAGATACTTATCACCCACTCTTTTACCTTGATTGTAGTCTCCTGAAATATTTGTCTTTGCTCGATTAGACACATCACTATTCCCCTCAACAAAATCCACAAGGTAGCCCAGGAAAGATGTCGCCTGATCAGCTTTTAGTCCTGCGGTTCTACCTGCCTCAGTACTGCCTCCCCCTCGAGTTGGTGCAAGGCCTTTAGTAAATTTCTCTTCGTAATCGATTCCTGAAAGTAAAATCTCTTTACCAGTTTGCTTGATCTGCTCTTCTTGCTCCTCATTAAAAACCATAACACTCATGCCGCTACGGTTTGGATTTCTTTGCACTAACACCTTACTCTTGTCTCTGGCTGCTACGTCAGGATCCTCGGTGAAGTTCTCTTCACCATATCCATAATATGTTTGAAGTATGGATATCTTAGAATCCGGGGATTGCGTTAGCTCGGTGACAAGATTATTTAAGAAAATATCATTTGTTATTGTCTCTCCCGTAATAGGATCTTTATATTCTTTTCGTGTCCAGTCTTCAATGCTTAGTGCCGATTGACCGGACCCTATTTGCACATCTATCATCGTGCCCAGTTTCTCGATTAATGGAGCTGCATTGTTAGGTACATTCTGATAATCGCTTCGCTGATCCATCTTAACCCGCATAGTATTAACCGACTGAGTAGCATCTCTATCTTCCAGACTCGGAGGCAACAGCTTGCCGTTCTCATCATACCTGTTCTGAACCATAACGACATTGCCATTAGGATCAAACATTGGTCTGAAGTTTCCAGCGTTTGTATAGCCCAACAAACTATTGCCTAAGTATTGCTCAAATATATTGTTTGTGTTGGCCTCGGTTCGATCTGTAATATCAGTATAATAAGTCTCTATATTGGTATATACATCGCTTACAGCAGACATACCATCCAGCACACTCTGAACATCGGCCTTATATTGTCTTTGAGTATATCCATTTTTACCGATCTGATTGTAATATCCGTACAATAAATCAGAACCCTGGTACCCCATCTCCATCACGTTCTGATTGTAGTTTACATTATCATACTCAGTTGCCGCGCTTAGGGCATCAAGACTTTCGTTAGTATACTGATTGGTTTCGTCTCTCCTGCGTTGGCGATCACCCTGTATCTGACCAACAGTCTCATTGATCTTATCAGTCGCATTAGTCCAATTCAGCTGCGGCTGAGATAGATCAGTTGCAGTACGATATTCGTAATTTAGCGGATTGTCTTTTTGCGACCTTGCTGTTAAATCTCTTGGCATCTTAATTATTTATTAAAGAAATCTACCACTCTTCCTCTTCGATCATATATCCTGCCGGATCCAGTAATTGCTTGATTGTACATAGGGGCAGGGGAAAGTGCAGGAACACCAACACCAGGGAACATAGTTAGACCTGCCGTACCCAAAGTAGGCGCTGTGGTAACTCCTCCGGAACTCATTAGTCCGCTACCCTGAAAGTCACTTTGAACAGTAAATGGCATAGATAGGTTTTGATTAGCAGGTGTAGTTTCAACGGGTGTGCCCAAAGAGGTCATAGCCTTATTAGGAATACCTACCATATCTTTAGGTGCCTGTTGGTCTGTACCCAGTTTTTGTTTCATTCCTTCGGGGAAGAATCCAGATGCAGCCACCATTGACTCACCCAACCCTGCAATACCTTGCTGTAATCCTTGTTGCCGCATCTGCAATGCCTCTCTTCTTTCTTGATCTTTCCTTCGAGCCTCAGCTACATCCATAGCTATGTTCTGCTGTTTAATATTTTCCTTAGCATCGGCTTTTAGCTTATCTAAGTTAAACATCTCATCACCCATTGCTATACGCATCTTTTCTGCTTCTGCTTCTTGCTGAGCACCAATTCTACCTACACCTCCTATAAGCGCTCTTGAATCAGCATCTTGAAGGGTTGATAAAGCTTGTATATCGGCTTGTAGGTTGGCCTCAAATCCTCTTTCGTAAGCGTCAAAAGGAACCGACAGTTCCTCATAGACATTTACATTCGCCCTTCTTCGTGCATCGCCAAATAGTTTTGCAGCATCTAACTCTGCTTGTCGAGCTGCTTTTTTCGCTTTGACGGACTGTGCAAATCCGCCCGCAGCTTTGGCAATACCTACACCTAAACCCAAAATAGCTGATACCATAAGAAATATATTGAGTAAAGATAGTAAAAACTACGGATAACTTTTCATTATGCTACTACCAACTGCAAATAGCTCTATTGGTTTAGTGTTAGTATTCTCCAGAGTAAACTGCATAAAGTAACCTCGAGCGCCATGTGACTCTGCCACAGGATCTTTCAATAAGAATATAAAATCACCTGCCGCCGGTATAGTTCCCGCCGTAAGCAGTACAGGCTCAGGCACCGTAGTGTCTACGGTAATGGTGTTAGTGGTCTGATCAACCGCAGTAACTTGTCCAGTGTACACTGAAGAAGTGGTGGCGTATATGTAATCACCCACGCTGATGATGCTACCCACAGAGTTAGCAAAGGTTATGGTAGTGGCCGCAGCAACACCCCCAACAGCGGTGCAAGAAGCAATACCATTTACACTTCGAGACTTGAAGTTTTTCGTTCCCTCATTCTCTCTTAAAAAAGTAAACCACTCCCCTTCCTTCTGTACGAAGTAGGTGGACAACATTGATCCGCTGCCAAGATCAGTAAACAAGCTTGTACATCCCCACCTATCATCACTTTCGTAAGACATTGTTTTAAATAGCTTGATCGTCTTAGGCTCAATATTTATTACGCTCGTGATAGTTGAGTTGAACTGTACACCATAGTAGTTGTTTCGAGTTTCGTTTGTGTTATGTCGATATAGTTTACCTTGGTTCCAGCTATAGAAAAAACCATTCATCCCTATCATGAAGTCAGGGAGAAAAGAATAGAACGAAGGCCATCCTTCGACCCCCTCATCATATGATACTGTTATTGCGTCTGCCATAATTTATTTTTAACAAGTTCCTGTACAAGTGGTTACTGCTGTTACAATTCCATCGGCGTTTACCGTCACACACTTTGAGCCTCCTGCAAAAACAGGAAATGTACCTGCCGGATGTGGAGTAACGCCGTTTACGTCAGAGAAAGCCCAATCATTAACGGAGATGCTTGTTGATATACCTGTAGCATTGCCTACGTGAGCGGTATACATAACGGATGAGTACAACCCACACCCTCCCCCGGCCGGACCGGCAGCAAATAAGTTCAATGATATTGGGCAGTTAACCGTGATACCGGGCTTGCCGCTACAAGGAGACTCAATAACAAATGTTGCTGTGCTCGGTGTTGCATTTGGTTTTGGTATAACCATTACGCAGAAACCAGGGTCCGCAGTGGTAAGGCTTGTGCCTCCTGCGGCGTTATTGGTATACGGTCCTAATGTTGTGGAGACTGGTTCAGACTCAAACGTATTAGTAGAGGTCTGCCAGTTGTACTCGGTTACGCTGTAAGTAGCAGCATTACTACCCGTAGCATTATCAATTGTATTTCCACATATTTTTAAATCTGCCCCTGCAGCTATAGTGCCAACAACACCCTGCAAATAACCCTCAGTAGACGATGAATATTCAGATGCCGATACACCCCCATAGGTCCAGGTGCATTTAGACGGAACGGCGCCAGGTTGGAATCGAACCAAAACGGCACCAGTAGATGTTCCAATATCATAAGTAAAGTTGTACTTGCCTTGGCCAAAGACTATACCCGGTATTTGACTACCACAGCTTACTGTGCAAGTGTCACAAATTGTTTGCTGTAAAAGCACTCCGCCAACCTTCTGCCTGTAGTACCCTGCCGTTCCGTAGAATCCATCAGGCGCAGGATTAGTTAGCGCGGCATCCAACCACACGTTTGTGGCAGTAGCGAAGGTTAGTCCATCATAATAAAAAGACGTTGGTAATGGCATAATTTAATTGTTTAACAAGTTCCTGAATTTATTACTATTCCAAGTGCGCCTATCTCCACCCAGTTTTTTGGGTTGGCTGTAGCAGGAGCAGTAGGGTCTACCACATAAAATCCTGCTGTTGGGTATACATCCACACTACAGTTGGTATTTGCATATACAGTATCTCCTAACACCGGTATTGAGCTGTTGCTTGTAAACGCATACTGCTGAGAACCAAAGCTATCTGTATTCATTGCACAAGCTTGGTTTTGAGTAAACTCTGAGGGGCTAAAGAACGCTGTATTGCAATCCTCGGTACAGTCGCAGCACACATCATCGGCGCTTGTTGCACTGTAGCAAAGCTTGTTGTATATAATATCGCGCAGATCCCACACTAAGTATAGGTATTGATTACCTATAGGTATATTAAACGCAGTAGCCGTAGCCTCAAATATATTTGTGGATGGATTGACTATTGGCGTTACATCAGTGGCAGTTGCCAGTAAAGAAGTGATGTCTGATGCAGTGTTTTGATAAAGCACATTGCTTGATAAAATCTTAAGCTTGTTTGTAGCCAAGTTAAAATTAAAATTGTCAAGACTAATCTTGTTTGTTCGCAATGTTATATCTACTCCGCTATAAGGGAAACCACCGACAGACCGAATACCTGTTTGAGACGAATAGAACGAACTAAATGTATTACTCAATGCAACAGCATTTTGCAAGATAGGGCTAAATGTCAATCCGTCATTCCACTCATACTCTATGTGTATGTCCTGACCATTGCTGTTATTTGTGTTAGCCACCACCTGCACTACCGTAAGCTCTTCCTCTGGAGGACAGCTTACGGATAGACTGTAAGAAGCCTGTCTCGAAACAGGAGTAATAGTTACTGTCGCTGTTTCAGGACTTGCCGCTGACTTGTTAAAGCTAAATGATCCCACACCATTAACAGCCCCTGAAGTAAATGTAGTGCCATTCCAAACCACATCGATTATAATAGGCCCAGTAGACACTCCGTAGCCTATGCTAACCTGACCTATAACATTACTTAGTGTAGCAGTATAAGTAAAAGTATCGCCGTTGTTCACTTGATCTATTCGCTGACCACAAGGTATCTTCACAGGATCCAGCGGTACCTTAATGTTGTTGCTACTTAGAACATACTCATCCATATACGGATCGTATCCTCCAAGTTTCTGTGTGGTTATCTGATCGTTAAATTGACTTCTGAAATAAGATCGCATTCCTTGATCAGATATAACATTCAAAGCATCGTTCATCTGACCTGCTCCCTTAAGATGGAGAACAGCGCCCCTTTTACTGTCAGTAAAAAACATTGATGAACCCCAGAAAACAAAGCTCTCAGGGTTAAAACTAATACCGTAATCTTCAGTTCGAGCGATCTGCGTTCCCAATACCTCAGGCACAGAAATAATTGCTCCTCCACCAGTAGAGTCAGATATTACATTCTTGTTTGACAACACATATGATATCTTATCCTCTTGGAGAACAAGGATATCTGTCTGTCGAGCATATAGCTTCATTATAGGACCGAACCTCACCTCAAGGTCCTTGAAGTTGGCCAGACCCAGGTTGAACTCGTTGAGGTTGTTTACGTTGGTCGAGTCGCTATATACACCACTATAGCTCATGCCGGCAAAACGATGTGCCTGCTTATAGTCTTGATTTGATACGGCCAACACTCGGTTACCAAGATTGAAACTCTTTCCGTCTATCCTGTCCTGTATCCTAAAGCTCTCACATCCATTACCAAACGTATAGCAGTTAGCAAAATCCAAAACTGTGGTAAGTGGATTGGTCGGTGTCTGGTCAATACTGCCCGATGCAGGAACCTCAGAGTTAGATCCAGGAATAAACTCTCTCTTCGCTCTATGGTAATTTAAACCAGTCCCCGGATCAGTGTATATGTCTAATAAGTTAGACGCATCAAAGAACAGGTTAGGGTCAGCTTCGAGTGGCTCAGTCTCAAATAAGAATAAACCATCAGCTCTTGTAATATCAACCTCCAGTCTAACTTTTGGCTTCCCTCCTCCAGCACCAAAGCACCCAGGGATAGAACCGTTGTTGCACAGAAACTGCTGAATGTTAGGGGCCACACCTGTTTGCCTTACAGCTATTTTAATATCAAAGCATGTTGACGGCAATGGTGATGACGTGTATAACGTAGGATCAAAATGTATATCAAGGTTATCATTAACATCAGCATTCGCAGCTATCATTGATCCTTGCAAATCATCTCCTATAGCCCAGTCATGGAAATTAGAATAATCTATGCTTGCCGTGTATGTCCGATCAAACAGAAGTTCTAAGTTATCGCACCCACCGGTCCCAGGATTATTGTTGCCACCCCTGGTGTTTCGCACTCGTATTCTAACGCGAGATCCTGCAGGGATATCTATAGCGTTACCTGATGATGGATCATTAAGGCTCACATTAGTTACTTGAGTATCTCCACAGCCACTTGTTCGCTTACCCTGTTTGGTTTCTTTTTCTCTAAGGTTTATCAGGCCATTTGTGTCCACTGACCATCCAGATGGCTTTAGTTTTATGTAGAGCCCAGGCAAGCTACCCGTAGTAATTTGATCACTAAAGCAAGCTTGCTTATCAAGAACCTCAGCCTGTTCGAAAGTAGTTACAGGTCCACTCGCGTCCATCTTTACTGTAAGAATATCTCCTACTGACACTAACGCCTGGCTATCCCCCTCAAGCTTAAACCAATAGCTACTCGGATCAGGGACAAAAGATTCAGCCACATTAGTATCTTGATTCTCTCCTTGTTGATAGAATATATAACTGAACACCGTGTTATACGCGCCCTCACTTGGCTTACACACAAACTTGTAATGCTTAGCCCAATGTGGTGCTACGCTCTGTAGGTTGACTTTTATTTTATTCTTGCTTACAGAAGTAGTTGGAGGGAAGAATATCGTATTGGTATCACTAACCTGAACCGTGGAAGCCCTACCATATTCATCCATATATACAATACCCACCTCGTAATCTCTATTGCTATGCAAGCTTAGGGTGTTCGAGGTGGTAAGGAAAGATGCGTATGTTGCGGCTGCATTAAACGTATAGTAATTATACTGAACACTTATGTTAGCTCCAGAACCATTATCGTGATAATATTGTACAGCAGGTAGCTGAACCTTAAAACCATTGGTGGTAGCTGTTATCTTGACCGGTTGCTGCTGACATATTGAAATGGTTGGCGGAAAAGCGCCGATAGGGTTGGGACACGTACCATCAATTGCTGAGTTAACAAATACCATGCTTGTGCTCGGGTATGGTGTTTGAACTTGCGCATTGAACTTGTCAGTTAAAGTGCCGCCCTGATCTGTTGTATTAGTTGGTAGTATAGGCTGCATGTTAGCTATAGTACCAAAAGCCTCCTGAAACTCAAGCGAAGATGTAAGAGCGTTTACAGATGTATAATCGGTAGGACACGTAAAGTTCAGTGTTAAGAAGAATGGAGAGTCAGCCAAGAATGGTGTAGCTGGGATCTGGGGGCCTCCATTGTTATTCTGAAAAGAGTTGTTAACCGAGAACCTAAATGTTAGCTGGCTCCCTGCAGGTATCGTAGGGTTGGTAGCTGTCAAAACGCTAAGATCAAACTCTATCTCACCATCCGGTAGTGACACGATATTAGCAGGATTCTCGATAGACCAGTTTGCAGTTGCAGTTGTGGGTGTAGGGAAAAACTCTCCACCCACTTCAGCAGTCAACGACTCAAGGTCATATCGAATATCAATAATAGATCCGCCGTCTGTTCGTCTTATATCATACTGCTCTACGTAGTTGCCATACATCAACCTGTTACCCTGAAGCGTCTGTGCCTTGGCACGAAGAGGTACATTATCATAAAGCCTTAGAAGCTCATCATCTGGAAGCAGAGAATATATCTCGCTGTTTGAAAATCTATGAGTATAGAAACTATCATCAGACCACCCCAGGTCACTCTTGTTAAATCTTTTTATTACATATATAGCATTTGATCCGCTTTCCTTATATAGAAGCTGAACCTCTTTAACTCTTTTAGAACCAGTAGAAAAAGTAACATCAGCCGCATTGAAGCGATTGATCATGCTATCATTGTTGTAGTTCTGAAAACTAAACCTAAAATCAGAAGGCTGAAACGCAGGATTAGTAAACAATGATATGGCGCTGTATCCACCGTCCAGGTATCTATATCGATATGCAAATGAAATAAATCGATACTCCATGTAGTTTTCCTGCCCCGCTACATCTATTAGATCCACGTAAGGTGTTCCTAATGGATCAGTCGTGGCCGTAGAATCTTCAAAGCCAGGGATCTTGAGAATAACACTAATGTCCTCTTCCTCCAATGGATCAGTAGGATCCGTATCTACATTGTAGTTTCGCTTTACATTTATATAGCGAGGAGGATTTTTATCATCTGTAAAGTACAGGTACTCATCTATCTTATCGACTCCTGTAATTAAAAATGCAGGATCAAAGTTCAGCACCGTCTCACTGATGACATGGTATAGTAAAGTGCTGGTGCTGGTCTCAAACGAGAGTATTAAGTCAACCTTGCCGGTTGAAGAAGAAATGTTCGCCGGGTCATGTACAAACCAATATATAGTCTCTTTCATTCCATCCTGGAACGCACCTATGCATCGAGCAGACGAGGACAATGGATTGCCCAAGTACTCTACGCTTGGCGTAAGAAGAGTGTTCCCTTTTGAGTTCTCTACCGCACCTATCTCAGTGGTTTCAGTAGAACCAAGGCGCACGTTTAATGCGTCTACATATTCTCCAAGTGGAACAAGCCGCTCATCAACAGACTTGTTCATGCGACCCTTAATAAAATTAGTTTGTACTATCATATTACTTTATCCATTTGCCTTGGCCACGCAGATTCATTAGTAGTCTGCCCGGATGCATATTGCTGATTCTTATCTTCGCGTTACGTAATAAAGATGATTTGTCTTTTTGTGCTCGTCTGACCATATACTCAGGAGCTGCCAATCGATTGTTTAAAAACGCATACTTAATAGCTGCGTAAATATAATCTTCAAAAAGCTTGTTTACGCTGACCTTGGAGTCATCCCCCTTCTCCATGCCATCAGACACATACTCCAATACCACCGACTTACCAGACATCCCTGAGCTAAAGTTAATGACGCCGCCTCTTTTATCAATGCCAAACGTAGGGTTGGAATTTGCAGTTTCAGTGTTGAGGCCAAAGCGAGCGCCTACTGCGTAATCAAAGTACCAGCAATCATCAACGCAATAGCCCAGGGAATTATTGTACGGGCTGTTGGCGTTCAAGTAAATAGATTTTGATATACCATCTATTCTTTCATTTGTAAGCTGAGACTCAGCAGGTGACAAGACATTCCCATCAATATCAAAAAGAATATTGTAGTTGTTGTCTTGTAGGTATGCGTTACTCCAGTTGGTCTGTATGTTCTCTGTTAATGGGCGTAGGCAACCATTCTCATACATCGATATTCGAACCCAATTTACATAGTCCGGTGGGAATACGTATCTAAGCTGATCGTTAACCTGAAGCTGAAGAATCTTTATCTCTTTCATCGCATCATAGTTTAGCTCCTGTATGGCACGCTTAGCAAAGAACACAACCTGATATCTATTGATGTTGTTTATTAGCTCATTGTTGCCTTGGTACATCAACATAAAGTTGTTGACGATATCATCCAAAGAAACATATTGATATGACCCCCAGTTGGTATCCAAAGGCACTACCTGCCCATTCTCGTAATATTGATAATCATTTATATATGACATGTGTTAGCTTGTTTCTTGTGTATCAATAATCTCCTCCTCTTGAGCAAACTTTACTACCTCAGCCTCTCTAATCTCTATACCAACATACTGGCATATCTTCATTATAAGCTGTGGCTGATCGGATAGCGGAAGCTCAAAGTCCTGAAAGTCGGACTGCGATGAATCAAATAATGGCTCACCGCCAGACAGAGATACGAAAGTCCATTTAGGATCCTTCGGGTATCTAATGTACTGTGAATGCACATCTCCTGCGTTGAGTATTGTTGATGGGTAAACCGTAACAATATTGCCATCTAATACATAGCAAGGAAACTGCTTGGTCGGATAAGTTAAGTTTGAACTTGTAAGGTTAAATATCTTTCTCTGTGTAACACGCTCCACCTCGGTGATATTGGTATTGCTGTATATACGATAGTTTTCACCTATAGTAAAAATGTTTGCACTAAGGCCAAGCGTAGAAGTACTTGGTACCGATGTGACGTAAGCCTGTGTAAAGTCAGTAGTGTTAATTACTATTGATCCGATAGGTGGGTTGGGTGATGATGGCGGCTGATCATTAAATGGGTTTGAACCATCGATCAGCTGATTTAAAGATGTTTGTGTTGACGTTCCGCTAAACAATAAGCTTGGGTAGTAGAACACTTTATTTACAAGGTAGTAGTCTGATGGTAGGTTGTATGTATTGGCGTTGTTTTGAGTCAAAAATACCTGCTCAGAAAAACTATCTATAACCTCCTCTAAGCCTTTTACAATATCCGCATATCCACTGCCAGATGTTCTCTTGTTCTCGCGACTTATCCAGTTGTTATACTGATAGAAGTAATCCTCAAACATATCAAGCTGCGCCTGCTTAGCATACAGGTTGAAATCCTGAGGTGAGATGTATCCGTAATTGTTTTTGTTGGCGATGGCCAGCACTGTGTTCCTTACGTCATTTATTAGCATGACTATATCTTTTCACAAAGATACACAAAAAAAAGAGGCCCCCATTTTTTGAGGACCTCTTCATTAATGATTGACAATATATGTCCGCGTAGCACTATAAAGGAGATACTTCTGTAACATCTTGTAAAAGTGTTACAGAGATAGTAGGCTCTGTATAGGGCTGAGACCAACACGCAGCTAATGCTGCATTTATTGCATCCACATCGCCTTGAACCATATCACTCGCTCCAACGACACCAATCCGCTTGCCGGGGTACATTAGAACAACCCTGTCGGGTGTTGATGACGTATCAACTACCGCGTAAATAGTGTCAGCAGATACATAAAACTGCTCTCCTGAAGCTCCTGATAGAATAATATACTTTTCCATGATTAAAAAATTAAGGGGTTGGAGTAACAACCTCCACATTCCCACCGGGAAGAGAAGGTAAATCAAATAAAACTTCTGTCCATTTAGAACCCATTGCATCCTTGAGGACACCCTGAGCCACAGCAACATCAGCAGCGGTGTATGTGGACGTTCCGGCATCGTTTTCCAATTTTACGGCTGCAGTGTCTTCGTAATCAAACCTAATGCCACCTCTATCTATGTAACAACCAATAACGCCACTAAGCTTTACTTGGTCGTTTCTTACAAATGCTCCACCTGAAGTATACACGGGAACCTTTAAAAACTTGATCATATAAAAAAATTATGAGTTAAAAAATACAGTACAAAGATAATCATTATTTACTACCGCCCAGAAGCTTCGTAAGACCCTTGTAAACCTCTACACCATCATCGCTCTTTAAGAAGGATGATACCACATGGAAGGGATCCTCTCCGAAAGGAACAGTAAGCATTTTCTTTTTGTTACCAGGGATATTGTAGTACACATCCTTGTTCTTGTTGCGCATCGTTAGAAGTCGCTCCTCGAATAACTGTCTTACCTCGTCCTGGAACCCAAGCTCCGGATCATTGATGACCTCCATAAAGGTTTCGGGTTCGCGCATAGCAAATATTAATATGTCTCTTTTAAGCTCAGCCGTAGACATCTTAGTTGCAGTAGGTCCAATTAGGATTCGAGAGACAGCGATAAGCCTGTCCATTGAAAGCTCTTTAGCTGCGATCTGTGCATTAAGCCTTGACTCCATTTCAGAGTATTCGGTCGAAGCATCTCTTTCCTTATTTACCTCTTCAAATACATAGTCTCTTGAAGGATGATAGTAAAGAAACTCCTGAAGAACCTGATTGGTTTTAGAAACATGCAACATGCCGTCTTCAAATATAATGGGCTCAAGAATAGCATTGCCATCCTGCTGATCCACAAAGGGAGACTTTTGGTTGCGAGCGTATCGAAGTTGTTTGTTTTCACCCGTCTCTTCATCAAAGTGTAATAAAGGAGATCTGCGAGTGTGATGAGAAGCCAGCATATATGTTAAAGGCGCTGCATCTTTTTTTAGTCTGTACACTTTATCAGTGTATATTTTTTTTGTTTTCATTAGATTAAAATTAAAATTTTTAAAAAAGGGGAGGGTTGCCCCTCCCCATAATTAATGGTTACGCATTCTGGAATAAGAAGAAGTTGTTTGCACCTAAAGTACATACAGTTCTCTCAGTCAAGAAGTGAACCTCCATCGCGTCTAAAGAAGAAGTTCTTGCTCCACCAGCAGAACCAGTGATCCAAGTCTTGTATCTTCTATCTTCAGTTTCGGAAGCGCGATATCTTACGTGTAAGAATGGACGCTTGGCGTTCTTACCTAAGATTTGATCGTATACAGTTGTAGAACCTGCAGGAACTAAAAGTCCGTTGATAGCTCCACCTGTAAGACCACCTCTCATAGTAGGATCGTTCAAGTATTTCCAATCAGTTTTGTAGAAGTCATAACCTCTGCGGAATCCTGTGAATCCGAGGTTTAATGCCATCTCTTCGTCATTGTCGAATAGACCATAAGAAGTACCACCAGCTCCGTAAGAGTTTTGAGCGGCCAACATATCATCCATGTCGAATCCAAATTGACGATTCAAGAAGATAACGTTTTCCTCGATAGCACCTTGCTTGTCAAGTCTTTGAATGATTGCATCAAAGTCTGCCAAAGCAGTTGGGTTACCACCACCGTAAACATTGCCTCGCTCACCGACAACATAGAATACTCCTTCAGTACCACCCTGTCCGTCAGTACCAGTAGCGTTACCGAAGTAAATTGCAGCACCAGACGCATTCTCAGCAGGAACAGCCTCTACAAGAGCAGTCTCCATATAATCCTCAAATCGTAGACGAGTATCGTGCTCAGACTTTAGGTACCATAGGTATCCGTTAGCTCCGTCCTCAGATGTGATTTCAATCCATCCAATTTGAGCCATGTCAGATCCAGATACAGCGTACTTGTCCTTGATGATGATAGGCTTGTTATCAAAGATGAAGTCATCAGACTCTAAAGAGTTAGCCATTCCTTCAGTCCCTTTCTTAAATTCAGATCCATAAATCCAAACCGTACAAGCCACACCCGCAGCTACAGCTTGACCAGCAGCTTCATAGTAAGAAACAGTGAATGTTCCTAACGCATAATCTACTGCTGTTACAACAGCTTTGTTGCTTAAGTTTGATCCAGCTGTGTTGTCAGAAATCATTACTGTCTGACCTACACGGATAGCGATTCCACCTTGTCCCGCAGTAGTAGTACCACCTGGGATAGCTGGAGTTAAGTTATCATTAACCGTCCATACTGCGCCAGCATCTGTTCCAGCGGCTGCTGCAGACGTACAGTCAACATACTTAATGTGTAGTCTACCTTGCTCTGCCCATTTGATCATGTCAGAGTTAGTAGGCATTTCGGCACCCACCATTCGTAGGAATGATGAGATTGATCTATTACCATATCTCTCAAACTCTTTTTCATAAGTATCAGGTAGATACTGATTCAAAAAGTTGAAATCGGTAATATAGTTTGATTCCAGAGTTACCCGTTCTGCCGAAGGTATTAGGTTAAACCCTGGGGTTGCATTTACTGCCATAGTTTCTATTTTTTAAAATTTTATAATCGTTTTGCACTCTTAATGCGAAGTCCTCTTCCACTGCTTGTGTCACCCACAGGACGAATACTTAATCCGTTCTTGTTTAGCGACTGAGGTGCCTTGCGAACCATATCAATGTTTTTAGATTTCTTAGTAACATTGTCAATGGCCTCCGCCTTGCCTTGCTCATAAAAAAACTGCGCGAACTTATCGGGATTCATTGCAATAGATATTGCTCTATGATACCCGGCTGCATCCTTCATCATGCCAGTCTCTGAATCCATAAATCCATTAATGAAATTACTGATGTCAGACTGCTTGCTTCGAAGTTCAGCAGCATCGCCCGGCTTATAAGTATAACTCTGATCATTCACAGATACCTCAAAACCTTTGAAGTCCTGTCCAAACACATCCTGTGTTTTTTGAACAAACCAGTCATACCGCTTTTTATTCGCCTCCTCCTGAGTTTTGGATTCCTCCATAAAACTTCTATAACGATCAAATTCCTCCTGTTGCTCCGCAGAACGAGCATCCCCACTTGACTCAAGAGGGACCCTGTATTGTTCTTGTTGCTCCTTTAAGAACTTTTTCGCTTTAGTAAGCTCTCTTTTTTTTGCCAACTTCCGCTTCTTAATGTCTTTTTCATCGTCAAAGTCTTCATCGAATCCAAACTTGTCCTCCATGAGGTCACGAATATCATCGTTGTCCAACCCATCCTCTGTCGAAGCATAATAGCTCGTTAGCAAAATATCTTCATCAAGGTCATCGTAGTCTCTCTGTAGCTTTACAAAGTCATCGATTCCCCTGCCAGTTTCCTTTTTATATTTAAAGAACGCTGATACATCTTCTGGTAAGTCTTCGTTTGCTTCTCTCTGAGTAAACAAGTCATCCACCGAGCTGATGTCTTTATCGTACCTGCTCTTGATGTAATCAAGAACATCGGTATCTTCTATTTCTTTTTTAACCTCCTGAATATTTTCAGTAGGTTCCACCTTAGCAACTTCATCCTGCACTACGTCACCTTGTTCGGCTGCGTGCTTCTCTAAAAGTTGTTGCTCTATTTCCTGAGTAGATTTCTCTTCTACTCCTTCCACCACTTTTACTTTGAATTTCTGATTTTCCATTTAATTAAATTTTATGCAAAGTTATATAATATATTTTCTATCTATCGAGGCGAAAATTCTGCAAGATCAAATCCATCAAGACTATCTTCATTGGACTCAAAATCGAATGCAGGTAAATTGCGTTTACGCTGCTCAATCATTTTAGATTGCTGCGTGTTTGCCATGCTTATTCTGTTTTTCTTACCTTGCTCTCGAATCTCTTCACGGTCATCAATCTGAGCCTGCTGCATGCCATGAAGTTGCATGTTGTATTGGAACTCAAGACTCATTAACTGCTTTTTCATTGCAGCTTCATTTTCTTTTTTCTTGACATCAAAACTCGCTTCAGCTTGAGCGATTTGTATTTTAGATTGCGTTTCCATTTCAATCTTCTTCATAGCAGTAGCGGCTGCCATCTGTTGAGATTGCATTTGCATTTGAGCGGTCATCTGCTGCTTCTGCATTTCCTGTTGCTGCTGCTTCTGCATCTGCTGCTTCCTCTTTACCTTAAGCAACTGGTTGGCAACTTTGATGTTTTTTATTTCTCTAATATCAATAGCATCCTCAAGGCTAATGTCCTGCTTAGATAATGCCATCTGTATGTTTTGCTCAAGCATTGCTTTCTGCTCTTCGTCAGGTGACATCTCTATGAATATACCGAAGTCATGTAAGTAAAGATTTCTTATATCTTCCAACATTTTTAAGTTATACTTACCAATCTGCATAGCAAACTCATCTCTAAAGTCAGCATACTCTAATACATCAGCACATCTTAAAGCAAGAGCTTCAGCTAATGTTTTTGTTATAAATAAACTTCCTTGAAGGATGTGTCTTGTGGCTGTGTTTGAATTTAATGCAGCAAGCTTTTGTACGCCCACTAATGAATTAGGATCGGGAGTTGATCCATCTCTTGCTTCGTTTAGGCCGGTCACTGCTCTAATCATATTAAGGTAATGATTGTAATTACCTATAAGCATTGTCATTTTGGACGCACCACTGTTCGATGTTAATTGGGTGATAGGCACTCTTGCGTTATTAAACTCACCATCTTGAGTGTAACTTCGACCAACTACACTACCAGTCTGGAAGTAAAGCCTTAGTGCGTCCTCCGGATTATAAGCATTACCCGTTCCAAGGTCAACCTCGTTTAATCCATCAGCGTCTATAAATACCCCATCCGGAACAACACGAGAAACCACCTGCTGTAGCTTTAGGTGTGTAATCTGTATAAGATCCGCAAAAGGAATCATTCGTCTTACCAAAGACTCAACAACACCTTTATACATTCGAGGTGCACAAGCTACATAGTTAGGAAGCGCATATTGATTGGCCGAGTTAGGGCGGACCATGTTCTTCATCATATCCCACTTGAGGATAATATTGGTCCCCATGACCATGACGCCCTCATACCAAACATCAATTCTTTTTTCTACTTTTTCAAAGTTGCCCTCCTCCATCATCTCTTCTGGTGGATTAAACTGATCGTCTTTTTCTACTGTCTTAAATGCACCCTCACTTATTTTTTTCTTTTTGTATACAAAGCTGTTAGTGGTCTTGTAATTAAAATATAAAAGTGTACAAGTATCTCGTGCGAACATACTATTCTCATACATAGCGGCCACGTTGTAGTAGTCATACCATGATTGACTGTACTGAGAAATCTCTTCAAGATCCTCTGTAGTAAGATCAGGATTTATTTTTAATACCTCTGATATAGGAATGGTTTTTAACTCTCCCCAGTAGAAGCAATCTCTAAAATATGGGTCCTCTGTGTAGCTATACACGACATGCGCCGGATCAACATACTCAACACGTACACCATCTCCTTCTTGAAATGTATGCTTACACATTCCTAATCCTAATGTTGTAATATCGTAATCAACTCTCTTTCTAATATCTGAATAATGATTCTCATCCAAAAGAGTGTTTATTGCTACTTCACTTGCTACCTCTATAGCAGGCTTGTAGTTCATCTGCATGTAAAGTTCAAGTTCCGTATCACTTTCTGGAAGCTCTTCAGGATCTACCTCAAAAAGATCAACTCCAAACTCGTCAGCGATTTTGTCAAACAAGGGTCGAGATATCATATTTTTCTCAACTTTAGTTTGGAACTCATTTCTTTTTTCTGCCGACAATGCATCCTGTGCATAGCACTTGACATCAAACAATCTGTCTGACATACCATTAACCACAATATCAACAAACTTAGGTATGATAGGAACCGGTGTCCAGTCCAGGTTTAGATAACTTAGATCACCGTCAATAGCAAGCTCGTTCTTGTACTTGCCCACCGACTGCTCACCTCGTGCATATAGGCGAAGCCTATGAAACTCCCTAAACTGATTATAAAATCTGCAGGACAAACCGTCCCGTCTGAACCATTCATACTGAATAGCCTGTCCTATCTGTAGACCAAACTCCTCTTTCTTTTTGTCTGCATCCGAGACAAATTGATCAGGGAAGGCCGCAGACTTAATGTCGATCTGGATTCCTTTCATTTAATAAGTTGGCTTACTGAACTATTATTATTATACCTGGCAAAATTAATACTTATTTTTGATTTCTGTTTGGTGGGCGTATATAGATGCTTTTGGTTAGCCATTATAGCCAATCCTGAGCTGATAGCTGCATCATACTTAGTCCGGTTGTTAATATCAAACTTTGCCCAATCCTCTAATGTGTTAGTGAAATACATTGTCCCCATATCATCTGACTCTCTAAAAGATCCTGACATGTCAATTCCTATATGCTTTTCAATGTAAGACTCTATAGCGGCCGCGTGTGCTTGCTTTACGTCCTCAGATGAGTTAGGTATACCTCCAAGCTCTTTCTCGGTCTTAGAGAGCTTGTTATAGGCCTTGTCGGGCCTGTTTATTGAGAAGCCTCTATACCCTCTATTCTTTAAATGATATAGCAAGCGAGGCTTATTGTTCTCTGCAAGTATGGGCATTCCATAAAACACACAGGCCATAAGAACCTCCTCAAAGAATATCTCTGCCGTCTGTGGTCGCGCGATATATTCAAGAAAAAACTCATTGCTCGGCGCATCATCCATATTGAACTTGGTCAGTCCGTGTAACGCACCATTAGACCCCTTGCCTACTACCACGCCTGAAATGTCGTAAGAGTCACAGCCAAAACACCCGAGATGATCATTGCCTGGATGTCTAACTCCGTTACGGATATCCACTCTGTTCTGTAGGTGTGGCGGTGGTGTCCAGCTTACCAGGAAGCGGCCACTCTTGTTGGGGCTCCATACAACCTTACTGTCTTTAATTCCGTTCTGCCACGAGAAAGAACCACGGGTTAAGTGGTGCGCCGTGATCAACGAATCATTATAGTCAATCTGTTGATAGATCTTTGTAAGATTAAATATAGATGCTTTACTTTCATCTCTAAACGCATGCGACTCACTACGAGGGAACTGCCGGTAAAACTCATTAAGGGCATCAGGATCTGAGCCAAGAGAATCTACCTCATTGTTCCAGTAGCTTATTGCCCCATGATATATATCTTCACCATCCACACCCACTACAGCATCGTTAGGTGTATGAAACACCGGCATACCATATCGATCAATATATCCCTCGAAGTTCCACTCCATAGGTATAAACAATGAGTAAAGCCCGCTCTTGGTTTGCCCGTTAGCGTTTCTTTTTCTTGGGTCCGAATCCATGTATAGCTTCTTGAAGTTATTACCTCCCTTGTCAAGAGCATTAGACGTAGACCCCATCATACACTTGCCTATAATCTTACTACCCAAACGTAAACAGGTTTTAGTTACGCGCCAGTTGTTTAGAATGTTCTCGGGCTTCTCCCACTTACCACTCTCGTCATGTAACAGAAGTTTTAGCTTCTCACCATCATAACTGTTATCGGATGTGTTTTTCCAGTCAATAGTTGTATCAAGACCCTCAAGCCTCTCCTCATCTATGTCATACATGTTCTTCTTTGTGATCTTGGATGCCGGTACTCGATAAGCTAACTCTGTCTTTGGCTTATCCATACCATCCTGGATAGGCTTGAAGAAGAATGGATAGTTGTTGGATATAGGGACCACCTTGTCGGTGAACATCTTCTTTGCGTCGGATCCAGTCTTAGATAGTATACCAACACGAGCATCTTTGGTTATTGTGGCCTGATTGACACCCTCACACGAACTCATGAACGAAAATCCCGAACGCCTGATCTTTAGATAGCACATCCCAAAGCTTCGTATATCTGCTTTGCATGCCTCCCAGTATATGTAGAATATTCTATTAGCCTCACGAAAGTCAGGGTGCCCAACATCTATCTTTGTCCACTGCAGGTACATATAGTGTGTACCTGTAAGGTAAGTTGGTGTTCCATTATTGTAGAACCAGAAACCTTGCTCCCTACGATTAAACTCTTTCTCAATGTAATCAACCCATTGATTCTTAAATTGATCCGGCGCCTCATGCCACTGGAATATAGAAGATATGCGACTTAACTCTTTGGGATATTCAAAGCCTTCCCAGTATTGATCTACTTTAGTATCGCTTCGCTTGTAGGTGTTCTTTGGTTTTGCAGGCAGCGCTATCTTAACGCCATTAATCTCATACACCTCTCCTACCGTTCCATTTTTAGATATGACCACAACATCATACTTCTTGTTGTAACCATACTGCCATGTATGCGCCTTATTCTTATTTGACAAGACGCTCTTTGGTATGTAGTCATTGACTACTCGATAGATGCTATTTTGATCTTGACTCTGCAAATCCTTTTGGTGTATTACTTTTCTTTTCTAACGTATTGCCATTAAGCATGGCGCTTTCGTTTTCTATTCGTGTTAGTATCTCAAAAGCATCAAAGATGGCAAGCTTCTTTGTGGCCGCTGCATTCTTTAACCTGTCAGCAGCCAGCTCATCATCCTTGTCATACTTAATAATATCCTCTTTGGCTACCTTTACAAGTTGCTTCACTGCCTTGTAGCCGGCCTCAATAATGCTTTTCTTAATTTCTGAAGTGTCTATTGTATTCATCTTGCCACTTTATATCTTTTGTCTTTTCATATTCTTTATAAATGGCAATAGCCTTTGGGCATCTATCCCATTTGTACTTGCCCTTTATCTTTTTTAGCTTACACCCACATTCTAACCAAGCCTCTATCTTCTCCACTTATAGCTTTAGTTTAATGTTTGACGTAAACATGCGATATAGCTTTTCACCGTCCACCTGAAACGCATATTCACTATCAGGCTCAAACGAAATAGTATCACCTTCTTTTAGCCCTTTGCTTTCCAGCTCCTTATTAATATACTTAATTATTCCGACTAATGGCTCTTCACCAGCCTTGAAGATGAAAGACTCCTTAGCATCGACCGGCTTTATAAAGCAATACTTACCATGCGCCTTCCATCCACCGTCTTTCTTGTACAAGAAGAACTGCTCGTGATCTATAAAGAAAAGATCATCTTTGAAAAAGCTACGTCCGCTTTTCTCCCTTCCTTTCATGTCATAGAAAAACTTAAATACGTTATGATGGACAAGCAGCGTGTCACCAATGTCAATAGGCCCATCATAGTTGATAGGTGTCTCTACTACAGTTGCAAATCTGTTTGATGCCTTATAATCCTCCTGAGATACGCTTGTGACGAAATCCATTCCGCCAATGTTTTTAATGTTGTCGTATCTCCGGTTATTGTAAGGTCTTACAATAAAATCCGTTGGTGACTTCATTAAAAATTGATATTAAACTCTAAAGATATTGGTAATGTCTTGCGGAACTCCTTCCACATAAAAACTTCTTCATCCTTCTGTATCCATATCTTGTATGAGTCCTCATCGGATTGAATAAGATGTATTCTGTGTGAACCACCCAGGACGTCCTGTCCTACAAGGTAGTGCATGGCTCCGGACTTGTAGTCCGCGCCGATTGATATTTTACGAATATCCATTTCATTATGATTGACTAAATTTAATATTAACTCGACCTTGATATTTAGGTCCAACTACTAAAAGTGCTGATGTTTGGCGAATGGTAAAAAACAATCCAAAGCCTGCATCTAAAGTAGTATTTGCTCCCGTAAGGGTAGCAGAGGATGATGCCAGTGTGTTTGCTGTTGTAGTAATAGTTGATTGAGCCACCAATACAGCTGCCGCATTAACGTTTTCTTGTACCTTCCATAGCGAAAGTTCAAATGTCGGATTAGAATCGCTGAGTAAAGAAAAATCCACTGAACATACTGTCGGCACATCAATAGAAGATGCACATGATCCCGCTTGACCATTTGCCATTATAATGCCTGCAAAATAATCTATATCGCTATATGTGCCAGCCGTTGGTGATGTGGTTGATAGGCTGTTGGTGGAAGACGTTGCTTTAGAGCTGAAGTCAGTTCCATCAATACCCAAAAAACTAAAGTAAACATTTTGGGCCATATCAACCCCATCGTTGCAAAATGTATATGTCTGAGCAAATCCTCCTCCGTTGCCAGCCCAGGTGCCATCTCCTTGAAGGAATGTCCCTGCTGTACCTCCTGCTGGCACATGACCAACGTTTGATCCTCCAGCATAAGCATTTGATGTTACCTGAACAGCTCCCGATGTAGGACTAATGGTTATAGGTGTGCCTGAAGAAGTGGCTGGTGTTTGAGCAGTTACCGAGCTAACACCTGCAGTCGATGCCCATGCAACGCCTGACCCTGTGCTTGTAAGAACCTGACCTGCCGTTCCCACAGATGCTCCATCATATAGTGTGCCCGTAAGAGCAATGCCTGCCGTTCCGGCTGCTGTTCCTGTTGCAGAGAAAGTGTTGTTTCCGCTCCAAACATTTGTTCCGGCAGATGTAATGTTTGCAGTTGAATCAAACGTGATGGCACTTGCCCCCACAAAACTAATGCCTACCGCAGTGGCTGTATTCCCAGCAGTTAGAACCTGCTGAAGAGTTGGTGTAGAAGCCGTTGGTAATGTGCCCCATTCAACACCGGTTCCAGCTGCATTAATAGTTAATATTTGACCTGCACTACCTGTAGCTCCAGAGTAATCACTAAGAGTAGTTGTTGCTCCAAAGTTTAAGGTTGTTCCTAAGTTAATTGCATCTGATGTGGTAAGCGTTGATCCCACAGCAAGCGTCATATCAGTTCCTCCGCTTAGTGCAAGTACTTTAGCCGCACCACTCATATTAATGCTGCCTGTGGTATTAATATCCAGAGTAGTACTGTTGCCGGCAGTGAGAACCTGCTCAAGTGTGCCAATGCTTACTGAGGGTGAAGCTATCCATTGTAACCCTGTCCCGGTAGATGAAAGAATCTGCCCAGCAGTACCGACACCATTAGACGCGGTTAAGGTTGTTGGTGTAATAGTTCCTACTACAGTGATGTTGCCCGTAAGAGATATATTTTGTGTGGCAGTATTGCCAGTATCTAATACAGATTGAAGTCCCTGAGCAACACCTCCTGATCCAGATACGGAGCTGACAAGAAACGTTACCGTTTTATTATTATCACTAACATCAGTTCCAATGAGAAGGTCTTCCGATGCGGGGATTACCGTAGGGTATACTGTAGTATTTTCTATTTTAGCCATTGTCTTCTTTCTGCTTTACTTCACCTGTCTCCAGGTTGATTACTGCGTTTTCTCCATACTTATCCATCAAGCCTGTCTCCAGGTCTTGAAAGCTTTTTCTAATGGCTTCAGTCTTTAGGCACAAAGCATGTTCCTGTAGAGCAATATCTCCAAGCTGGCTTTTAATCTTATTAAATTCAGCGTGTAGACCCTGAAGCTCCTGTAATTCGTTTTCTGCGATTTTAGTCATGATGTTAAATTAAATTTCAATAATGCAAATATACTAAAAGTTGATCAAGGCTTTTTACTTGCCCTGACCTCTATACTTCTTCACGTAATTTTTGCTTGTCTTAATAGAGCTCGTTTTTGATTTAGCGTGAACCCCAGGACGCCTTTTCTTTCCTTTGTAATCGTAAAACGATTCTAAATTACGTGGCATTTACTTACGTACCTTTTCTATTGATCGACCTCCGAAGTAAGCGCCAATAACTGTGATAAGAACTATCTGTAACAGGTCAGTCCATTTTTCTTCTACGTGGAAGTTAAACTTGCCAGCATCAATAAATATCAATAGAACTGTGCTAAGAACTAAAAATATAAGAACCAATGGTCTAACATTTTTGCTTAGCCAGGAATCGCTGATCATATCCGCCTTCCATCGCTTAGTAACGTTAAGCTGCATATCAGCCTCCGCTTCTATGAAAAGACTTTTGAGATTCATTTCGAACTCTTGCTTCTCTTCTTTAGTAAGAACAAATCGATCAACTAAGTTTCCTATTCCGTCTCCGATTTGCTTACCTCCCTTTGCTCCAAATATTTTTGATAAAAATGCCCCCATGGTGTTTTACTTTGAGGATTCTTTGAATTTATATAGTGTAAACCCTATAGCTAAAATTAAAGAAATCATCTGCAACATCTCATTACAATCTGTCAGCGTCAACCCCAGTGCTCCTCCATTCGCCGTAACAACCTGTACAGAGTCTCTTATTGATTCATTCATTTTACGAAAATATAAAATTTATTTTACAAATTTTTCAATCCACTATGATCATCACCCAGTTGATAACCAGCATCAATAGCCTCTTCTTCTGTTAGTGCTGTTATTCCATCTAACACATCTCCTGTATCAAACTGCTGTGGCTCATCTTCCCACGCAAGAACATAGGTTGGGTTTCCTGAGTTAGGAAACCAATCAAATGAATACAAAGTTACACGCTCGCTTCGTGGAGGAGCATTTAAGTCATATATATCTAAACTTGCTTCAATAGCAGCTGATTCATCAGGAAATGGATAGTATAGATGCATTATGGATAAATTGAATAATAAGTATTTATATCTGTAGATATAGCTGTCGCATCAGAAGACTTGTCTGCAGAAAAGAATATCATCTCTTGCATCAAAGCAATAATACCTCCTCCTGCAGTTGGGTACCCCATAAGAGCTTCTACGCCCAATGTGTTTGCAGTACCACTCGCATCTGTTGAGCCATTAATTATGCTCGTCACAGTACCACTCAATGATTTGACCTCACTTAATACATAATCAGTTCTAATATTAGCAACTCCATCTATACGTGGATTAACCCCATCCTCATAGTCAATTCTGAATCCATCAAGTTTCAATGCTTTACTTGCAGACTCTGCATAGTATGCTCTACCTCCCCCTGCCGCAGGTTGTTGAAATACAATGAAGTTATGTACTGCACTAATTGAAGAAACATCTAAGAACTGATTACCTGGGTTACCAATAGCTGAACTTTGTGTAACAGCAGGTTTACCACTGTGAGTGCTTATTACACCACCTGCTACAATGTGCCCCTGCAAACTACTATTTGTTTGGACGCCATCATTTGAACTGCCACTTTGGTCGTACCACTTTACCACATAGCCATCGTTGGCTCCTACAAAAGTGGTTAGGGCTGATGTATCTAAATCACCGTCAACATCAAAACCTATATCCTGTTCAGAGTTGTCTGAGCTTCTTCTTACTCTAATTGAAGAACCAGCATATGATGAAGATAACTTCCTAACTGAATAAGCCGCTTCTATTCCTGAACCATATAAATCAAGCAGAAGTGTTCCTCCTCCACCTCCTGATGCTAATCCGGCTCGTGTCTGGAATACACCGCCCGCTATCCCTATGCCTATACCAGTAGACATATTACCAGAGAGCTATAATATCAGTGGCTGTTGTTGTGTCATCTACCCTAACAACTTGAACCGGAAGGAACGCTGCATCAGGTATGTTTTTGAATGTTAACTCAGTTACAGAAGCAGCAGGGATGTCTTTATCTGTAGCCGTTTGAACAACAACATCTCCCGTGCCTCCAACAAAAAGTATACACCCATTAGAAGGAGCGTTAAAAATAATGTAATTGTCAGTTGCCCCTCCTGCTGAACTCGGAGATAAAGCAAGATTTAGATCATCTGTAACGTCAGTAACAAAATAAGCCTTCTGCGCAGTAGTGTTATACACAATAGCGTTCTTCTGAATGCCTGCAGAAGTGAATGTGGTTCCCACATCAGTCAAGGTGCCAGCTACAGAAAAATTCGCTGTGCCACTTAACACCTTTGTCGATGGATCAGGAATAGGAACAGTAGCACTTTTAATTACTGCTAATCCTGATGATGTCTGTAGTTTTTGATATGCCATAATTTATTATCGTTGATATGGGAATAATCTGTTTAATGTATCTCTTCTTTGGCCGCATCCGCAGTCCTTTCCAGTGGCTTTTGCCACGGTGTCTACGACCTTTTTAATTCCGGTAGCCTTGGTAACTTTCTCTATTGAATCACCAAGACCTCTTGATTTGACTGGAGTTCTTTTCATTTTTTCATTTTACAACCAAAGTTGTTAGCATAGTTAGCCATCTTGCGAACACTATCACTATACTTATCATCCTTTGCCTTCATGACTTTTGAAGCAGCTGCACATACGGATGTGCCGGGCATGTTCTTCTCTACCCATGCTGTAAACTTACCCTCGTTCTTCTTACTGATCGCAGGAAAAGCTCCTTTCTTTGTTCTGCCCTTAGCCATTAGCTACGGATCAATCTACCTAAGTGACCTTTTACACTTGATGGGTAATGCTTCTCATACCCCATAGAATGATCACCACCATAAGCGTGACCGTACTCTTTCTTGGACATTGCTTTTGATTCGTCTCTTCTGTCTTTCATAGACTGAGACTTAGCACCTTTGTGCTTCATTGCTAAAGACTCATCTAATCTTGCGTTATAACCTTGTTTCATTTTTTTTGGTTTAATAGCTTGATCCCATTTTCTTTTCCATTCCGTAGCCTGGGTTATCTACTTTCTTACCTCCCATAGTTTTTGCAAACTCTGCAGCCTGCGCTTTTCCTACGGCGTTGTAAGGGAATGTTTGCTTTTTCATTTTGCCCGAATCAGGACATGAATATGTTACAGTTGGCATATCTTATTTTTTGTAAATATACTAATATTTTCCTTGCTTACTTTTTGGTGATGACTTGGTCGATCCACCTTTACCTGCCCAAAGATTTTTACACGACCAATATCTTGCAGTTAGTTTACTCTTGGCGGTGCTGCACTTATGCCGTGCACGAAAGGACTTGCGAGCTGCCGCTGAGTAGTTATGACCATACCCGGTAGCACCAAAGTGGATCAGCTTCTCCTTTCCGCCTTCGCAACCCTTGACCATCTTCTTCTTTCCAGGGCGATCAGACTTCATGGGTCTATTACAACTCATTTTTGTCTTACTTGCCATTACGTTGCTTTAGCTTGTATTACAATCCACTGCGTTCCATCAGACCAAACAGCACAACCATTAAACGACTTGTTAATCGTATAGCTTGATGCGCCATCTATAGTCTCTCCTACGGGAGCAGTTATCTCAATCTGATTGCTTGCGCTTACACTACTATTATTTACAAACCGAATCTTTCTGTAAGGTATAGCCGTTGCGCTTGGTAGTGTATACACAAACGTTCCCGCGCCACCGACCCAATCAAAGTCAACTATGTTTACATCCTCAGTAAGTGTTGCGCTACCTCCCGGTGTGGCATTAACAAAAAGAGGTACAAGGCGTACTATCTCATTGTTTTCAATAAGAATATTAATTGCAGAAGCAAGAGCCTCTATCGTATAAGCATCTCTATTGGCGTTAGCCGTTGCCGAGCCCTTATTGACGGTATCTACTCCTGTAGCTACTCCATGAAACTTTGTCCCTGAAGGTATGGTTGCCATGATCTATGATGGTAGTTTTAACTTATTCTTTTTACGTTGACGGATTCTTTTGCGAGCTTCTCTTGGCGATAAACCGCCATCAACCAATCGCCTTACCTGCTCTCTTTTGCTTTCCTTGCCTTGTCCTACGACAAGACCCTGCTGAGCAGTTGATGTAACGGATTCTGTTCCTCCAGTGCCATCGCCTGGACCAGTTGTTTTTCTTCGTTTCATATTACTTAATTTTATCGGCGATAGCTGACCATAGCTTTGTAATAGAAACTCCTAACCCAATGCCTCCAATAACAGGTAGCCCCTTAGCAAATACAACAACAGCAATAACAGCGGCATAGCAGGCCACGGCAATATCACTCATTAACATATCTAAAATTCTTAATAGTTTAATCATAGTTTATCTTTTTGTAAATTTCTTACTTACTCTTCCTGCACGAGTGTTCGCAACAACAGTCTTCCCTCTTGCGCCCGCACGCTTCTTCTTTTTCGCAGTGGCAGCACGTTCCGCCTTGCTCATGCTCTTCGCCTTCGCCATCGGAAGACAACGGTCCGGGTTCTTCTTGTCCTTGCTCGTACCACAAGCGCCCAGTATAGAACCATCCGTCCCTATTCGTACCCATTTCTCGTCTCTCCATTTCTTAAGCTCTCCCATCTTTTTTCACCTTTGACTTAACTATCTCCTTCTGGAGTCGTGGCGGCAATGTTTGCTGCTTAGTTGTCAGATACCTATCTACCTGAGCATCTTTCATGCCCATGTCTCCGTACTTAATATTTTTCATTTCTTTCCTTTTGCACCCTTGGCATAGTTAGGGTCTTTGCAATATTTAGAGGCAGCCATGTTAGCATAGGCAGAGGGGTAGGTGTCGAAGGTTCTCTTCGCCCACGCTATACCCGCAGGACAAATCTTATTAGACTTTTTCTTTGTTCTGCCTTTTGCCATTGTTAATCTCTACTACGTCTCTCGTTCATTTTTTTAATGAAAGAGTTTCTAAAAGGTATGCTTGACATTCCTTCCGTTGCGCCTATTGTTGCTCCTCTGACTGCTGCCCGGCCTCCTGCTCTACCTGCTGCTACTCCTCTAACTGCGCCTTCCATAGCCGTTGGAACACCTTGTTCTTGTGTCCGTGCTGCTCTGCCTCCTTTCTTTTGCGCCATTACCTGAGGTCGACCTCCATCACTTGGAACTCGCTTCATTGTCTTTTTAAGAGACATACCAGTGCCTGAGCCACCCGCTGCTGTACGCTTTTTGGCGCCAGTACCTTTTGTCGCCTTGCTTTTTACTTTTTTACCGTTTGCCATAGTTGTATATCTTTATCATTCAAATATACAATTTAATTTAATGGCAGATTTAATTCGTAAGAACTACGACAGGGCACAGCCCACTCACGACTACATGAAATACTGGCGTGTAATACGCTACTGGGCTAAGGCCAAGTACAATATCGGAACACCCGACATTGATATGCTGTTCTTCCTCTACAGCGAGCATATATTCAACAAGACTAAGTTCAAGGAGTTCGAGCAGTGTATGTCGTGGGACGAGCCACGGTTCTATAGACTACTTAACGAAGGATGGATCCACGTATGGAGAAAAAGGCAGGGAAAGGAAACAACCCTATACGAATTATCGTATAAGGGGAAGCGCCTTGTGAATACACTATACAAAAAATTAAACGGCGAGGAGATCGGAGAATCTCCGAGCATGAATCCGCTCTTCAGAGCGGACGCTTCCTATATGGATAAGGTCTATCGAAATATGATTATAGAGATGAACCAGTTTACAAAACAACAACGACATCGCGCTCCTGAATAATTGTATACGCCTCATCTTTAATAAACAGGGAATGACCTGCTGCCTTGTCGTAGTAGATAAGGTCATCAGGCTTTATGATCTCAACCTCAGTCCCTGGCTTGACAACCTGAGCTTTGTGGTATCGAAATCCGGAAGCATCCTCCTGAGACAGGAGGAGCCCGGAAGAGGTTTTGAGTTTCTCCTCAACCTTCTTAATTAATATGTTCTTTCCTATCGGTATCATGACTCTGCTCTTGCGTGTGTGATAATAGCGTTAGTACTTAAGATAGTTGTCGCGACACTGCTCGCATTGATCAGCGCGTTCTTGGTTACCTTCACCGGATCAATAACACCCATCTTAAACATATCGCCGTACTTCTCGTTCTTAACGTCAAACCCATTGACGTCATCCACTAAGCCATCCAACATAATCTCGTCAGCGCTTTTGCCGGCGTTCTCCAGGATCTGAGTCAACGGTGCACGCAACGCAATACGAAGTACGTGATGTGCTACCTCCTGGTTAGGGTCATCGCACTCAACATCGAACAGCTCGGCACATCGCCATAACGCCAGCCCGCCGCCAGGTAGGATACCCTCCTGCATCGCAGATCGCACAGCACACACCGAATCGTCAACACGGTCGTACTTCTCCTTCTGCTCAATGTCAGAGTCACCTCCTACATAGATACACCCTATGCCACCCATCAAGCTGGCTATCCGAGAGTTGATAAAGTCACGGTCACCCTTGATCTGTGTTCGCTGCTGCTGCTCTTTGAGCTCTTCAACCCGTAGCTTAATCTCCTCACTGATCTCATTGCCGGTGATGATCACCGTTGAGTCCTTGCCAACCACGATCTTGTCAGCATGCCCCAGGTCCTTAGGTAGGATAAGGCTCAGGTCATCGCCCGTCTTCTCAGAGAAGTAGGTCGCACCCACAGCCAGTGCAATGTCCTGCATCAGCTCGTGTTGCTTGTACCCGAAGTTGGGCGGTGTGATGTTACAGAACTTAAGTCCGTTCTTCACCACGTTAGCCGCTAATGTGTTGACCATGTTTCCGCTACACGATCCAATGATCAGCAGCTTCTCGTTCTTGGCGATGATCTCCTTGAGCACGTTCTCAATCTGTAGTATGTTACTGATCTCACCGTCATACGCCAGGATACGCACATCATCCATAACGCACTCGTCCTTACGCTGGTTATTAATGAACAGCGGCGATGTATACCCACGATCAATCTTAATACCATTAGTAATCTCGGCGTAGGTGTCGGAGGTCTGCGACTTCTCAACCGTCACTATACCATTCTCACCAACTGCCTTATAAGCCTTCGATATAATATCACCGAGCTCCTTGTCGTTGTTAGCAGAGATAGTAGCCACATCAAGCATACGCTTGTCAGTCACCTTACGTGACTTCTTAGAGAGCTCACTCAGCACACGGTCCACACCCTCGCGGATATAGTTAATGATCTCCGTTCTGTTGCTGTTCTCATCCATGGCATCAATGCCGGCACGAACAATAGCCTCGGTCAACACAATCGCCGTTGTCGTTCCATCACCCGCCACATTAGCCGTCTTGTACGCAGCCTCCTTCATCATGCGAACCGCAAGGTTCTCAACCGGATCATATAGATCGACAGACTTAGCAACGGTGACCCCGTCCTTGGTTACTGTGATGCCGTGTGTGTGATGTGGTGATTCAATAACAACCGTCTGACCTCTCGGGCCTAACGTGCTCTTGACAGCTTTAGAGATTGCTGTAATACCCTTAATAAGTTTCGCCCGTGCATCATTGTCGAAGCACAGGTCTTTAGAAATGTAACCCTGTTCCATTAGATTTAATTTTCGTCAAATATATTAAAATAAATTATTCCTCGGTGTCGTACATCTCAAGATGCTCCTCTACCTCATCGCGAGTAAGACCATTTAGATCATCAACGTAAAAAGGAGTCCCCTCACCTACATAAGATCCCCATACATTGTACTCAAGAAACTCAACCGCATCCTCAAATGACATGTCCTCCTCCACTAAGCAATCAATCATCTTAGCCTTCGAATAACATATCCTCATAACATCAGTGTCCCAGTTAGGGAGCATACCCAAAATGGCGGCATCAAAGCCGTCCGCAAAAAGTGTTTTTTCAATATTCATACCTCTAATATATAAAAGTAAATTAGAAATACGCAATGTCGAAATGTTGATGTTGATCCGCAATACTCTCTATATATATTCCCCTTTCTCTTTATTGTTTTTTATTTATAAAAATTAAGGACCTTTTTTAACATTTCAACATTAAAGTATATTAAAGTATTAATAACCAATAAGTTATCTCATGTTGAAGTGAAAACAAAGTCAACATTAGTATGTCGATAATTGACATAAAAAAGGGGACCCGTTAAGATCCCCCTCATGAACATGAAAAAAACAAATGATTAGAACATCATGTTCCGTAGTTTCTCTCGCATCTCAGCACGCTCAATACCATCAGCAATCATATCAATCTTCTTTTGATCCTTCATGGCTTTCTTAATACGAGCAGCTTGTGCAATTCCTGTTTCTCCGTCCGGACGATCATTAATCAATCGACCATTCTTTATATGTAACCCGTCCATAGTTGTTAGTGTTTTTGTAAAGATAATAAATTTTGTCAGATACCTGGGGGTTGAGGGTTCTACGCGCGTATGCAATTTCTTTTTGTTGCAGGAAAACGTTTTTTTTCGCGATGGGGGGGTGTGTTTTCGGCGCTCCCCTTGCAACTTTTTTACCTTTTTTGTTATGCCCTATACATATTAATACCTCGATGGATTACTGCCGAGCCCCTCCTGTCCCCTGTCCCCTGTTAGTTGGTGGGGGGTGTCGTCGTTGGTAGTGTACGCTCCCCTCCCCCTCCCCTCCCCCTCCGCTCCGCACAGAAACGATAGGTTGCCCAACGTAACTCGTTGATATGCAATGCTTTGTAGATGAAGGAACTGATCGTGGGGAGCACCTTTCAAACCCAGGGAATAACACAGAGAGGAAGACCTTCCCTTTAACCCCCCTTCGACTGCCATACAATCCAAACAAAAGACAAAGTGATACAGGTACCTGTTCTGTTGATTGCTATGGATTTGTGCTGACAGATGAAACGGAACTACACTTTACTGCGTATAGGTTAGGATAGTAACTACATTTGAACTATATTCACACAAGAGATGAACGATTGCATCTCATCATTTTTAACATAAAACACTTAAAATCAATCAGTTATGAATAATTTACCTACAAAATACATCAACTTTACTACCCTCGAAATCGCCAATTCTGACGAGTTGTATTGGATTCAGAGCGATGAGAAAGGGACTATCTGTTCAGAAGATTTGTTTATCGACATAGATGGTGCCATCAGTGTAGCAGTTGAGTTGATGCACGAAGGACAGGCATTCAGAGTAACCAACTTGTTAGGAGAGTACCAAGAGCAATTACTTGAGGAGGCAAGAGGCCAAGGCCTTGAGGTGGAGATGATACGTACAGGTAGCTATTGGGATGTTGAGGTCTTCATCTGCGAGGTTGAGACAGAGGAGGTCGAGGTAGTCGAGGTAGTCGAGGAGGTAGAGAAGTTGACCACGGGTTTTGGATTCATTGATGACATCAACTACTACCTATACTCGTAACCCGTCAGAGCGGGTCTAAACAGGTTGTTAGGCTCTGAGCGTTCCCTCTGCGGAGGGAGGTCAACTAAAAATGAATATTATGAATGACAAGAATTTATCACGTTTATACGACCGACTCGATAGGGTGTTGGGGGACATTGATGATGCGTTATGGGAATACGCCAAGGAGGCCGAGAAGATTGGGGATGAGGAGTTGGCGTATGCCTATCGTGAGTTAATGCGTAACACCACTGACAATGTTAATGTAATGGCTCCATTTAAGGGGCTGAATTACATCAGAAAGCCATCCATTGATGGCATAGGGAAGGACGTGGAGTGTTAGGTTAACTGACGAGGCTTAAGTAGCCGAAACGCTGGGCGTACGCTCAGCGTCTTAACCATAAAAATGAATATTATGAATACAATTACAGAAACAAAGGTCTTGAGATTTAAGATGGTTCTACCCTTAGAAATATGGGATGAATTTGATGTGGCTATGGATTTGAATAGCGAATGGTCAGAGCGACTATTGAGCCGTGACATTGAGGGGGTTCGCCTTGCTGACATCGTTCACGACATCAGGGGCATCTTGAAGGGTTGTGAGTTCTTCTTGCCAAGGCTCTGAAAAACCGATCGGAAATCCAAGGTTAACTGACGAGGCTTGAGTAGCCGAAACGCCGTGAGGCGTCTTAATCAAATTAAATGAATATTATGATGAATCTTAGAACGTTAAAGGATATGTTTCACTTCTACTACGAGGTGGATATGGATAACAACAAACTCTCTATCGAAGAGATTGATTTGATGGCTTGTCAAGCCAACGAAAACATTGAGGAACTCGAAGAATTCTTCAATGACTTTATTGGGTACATAAAAGAGATAAACGCATAGGTTAACTGATGAGTCCTAAGTGGACGAAACGCCGTGATGGCGTCTTAACCATAAAATGAATATTATGAAGAAGTATATAGTTGTAAATACGTGGAATGGGACAGGCTACTCTACTGATAACGGAATAGAAATAAAGCAATTTAATGATAAGCAAGAGGCAACCGATTGGGCGTTTAGTAGATGCCTAAAACAAGCACAAGATGACCTTTCAAGTGTATCAAGCATTGAGAATGGTTACTGCTTTGAGTTCTATGACGGAGAGGCGGGAGCATATCAGATAGTCAAAACCAAAGATGTTTATGCCGTTATGATTCGGTGTAATGTTAATGACGTTGAAACGCTCACAAGAGAGCAGTACTACAATAAAATCCAAGAGCTCGACAAATTGTACGGAGAAGACCTTGACGATTGTTTAGACGTAGATGAAAACGGCGATAGGTTCTATGCCTCTCACGTTGATGAATATGATTACCAGTTCAGACTACTGAAAAGATTTGAGGAGGTTGTAGAGGTGCATACTACGGAATGCCATAGCTGTGGGGAGGAGGTTCAGTATACTGAGGTACTGCCTTACTGCCCTAATTGCTTAGAGTGCTTAGGTTAACTGACGAGGCTTTAATAGACGAAACGCCGTGAGGCGTCTTAACCAAATTATATAAACATGAAGAAATTAAAGAACTATCATTTCAATTGGAAAGACCAAGAGGGTATGTATTGCGGGTTCAATGACGTGTGGGCATATTCTAAAAGAGAGGCCATCAAAAAGATTCGTGAAATGGAATCAAAAAATATGATGTTAGCCATTGAAACAATGAAGATTGGAGATGCTGAATACAGGCGCAAGATGACTGAACTCGGCAACTTTATGGCATCTTGATATAGATTAGCTGACGAGCCTTCAATAGGCGAAACGCTGAGCGTACGCTCAGCGTCCTAATCAAAAATGAATATTATGAAGAACACTATTAGAGAAGAACTAACTGCTTATATCTCACAATGCAAAGAGGACGGATTGACAACGCACAATCAGATGTTTAATGAATCTCACTATATCATTGGGTATTACCAGTCAAGCCAATGGCTAAAGGAGCATGGTCTTGGAGAACTCGAAGCCGTCAACATATGCAACGAATTTCAGCGGAATGAATTTGGGGAGATACTGATAGATTTTGACAATACGGAAAGCCTTGTGAACCATTTGGCGTATTGGTATGGTGCAGAAATATGTAACGAACTCGGCGTATAGATTAACTGACGAGTCCTAATTGGACGAAACGCTGAGCGTACGCTCAGCGTCTTAATCAAATTAAATGAATATGAAAAAGCGAACATTATTACTAATCATTGTTGCCTCTATGGCAGTAGGAATGGCATCTACATCTTGTAGTGCTTACAGGAGTTGTAAGAACAATCCAGCATTACGATAACCATAAATTGAATGAACATGAACTTTGTACAATCTTTATTTAGATACGTTTTGGTTGCTTGTATTGTGATGGCATTGTATTGCTTTGTGCAAGTAGCGCAAGACGATGCCACTTGGCATGATCTAAAAACATATGGCTTCTTTCAGATGCTATTTTCCGTAGGCGCCATGGCGTCTTACATGATAGTGAACCCGCACAAGTTTGAATAATTGAACAAGAATCACTATCTTTGTGAACAGATATTGTTAACAAGGGGGCGTACTGCCCCCACAAATTAAATTGAATATGAATAAATTAGAATACGAAAAGGTATACCACGAAGCCTACTCCAGTTTTATCAGATTGATGGACAAAGAGTTGGACAATGCTGGTTGTAAGTACGCAGACCAGTATGCAAATAGAGTCCTATCTGAAAAAGAAAAAGGGCAGTACCCATTCCAAGAAGGGGATGACTATTGGACTATAGAGAAAGGTAGAGTTGTATGGTCGTGTTGGGATGATATATCAGAGCAGATGCATGATGAGAATCCTAACCAAGTGTACTACAAATCAGAATCAGAAGCAACTAAACAAATAGAACATGAAAGTAATAAACAATAAGACTGGCGAGGATGTGACTCGCGACTACCTTGCCTTGCTTGAAGGCAAGATGACTAAACAACAATTCGAAAAAAAATACAATCTAAAATCATGAAAGAATTAAGTACAGAACAATTAAGAAACGAGTTAGCCTTACGAGGTTACCAAACGGCAAACCTATGGCACATGGATGAGGTGTTGCAGAACTACAAGTGTAGTGAAGGTGATGCGCTGGATGTGATCCAGCGAGCATTAAACCACGATGGTGTAAGAGATTACATATTTGATGCCATTGATGAGATATGCTGGCAAGAAGGAATTAAACAGAAGGAACAATGAAAGAGAATAAAATTTTGATAGACAATTTTGGAAACAAATGGAAGGTTATCGAAGGCGATATAACCTATGGAGATTGGGCATTTAATCACGATACAAGCGATGTGCTGGGTATTGATGAGGATGCTGATTTATATCTAAGGAATGAAACTTGCACAAAGGTAGTTCCATTTGATGAAGCAAATGATTGGTTTTAAATAAAAAGAAATGAAAGAGAATAAACTAATAGCAGAATTTATGAATATTGAATACGGAGATTACATTACCCCACATTACCATTGTAATTGGAATGAGTTGATGCCAGTAGTAGGTAAAATAACACGAGATGAAAAGTATTGGGAGAACGAATACCGAGAGTATCTAATGGATATTATTCCTTACGGAATCATAGAAGATGTCTACGATGCAGTAGTGAATTTCATTAATCAATTAAATAAGGAATCATGAAAAAAATGAATAAGCAATTTAAGACCTATGCCTATTACGAGAATAGTGCTGGGATAATGGGTGATCCAAAAGAGGTCACCTTGGACGTATCAGTATGGATTGATCAAGATGATGCTGGATTCGAGTTGTATGACGTGGAGAGTGGAGGGAATGAGTTCTACGGCGAAGGGATGCTGGACATATCTGACGGCGTTTTATACGGCTATGATGGCGTCTTTGAATTATGCAAGGAAGTGCTGGACATCCTAAAGGAAATGGATATTGATGTAACTAAAATTTAATGATCATGAATAAGCAAAAAGTAATTAAAGAGTTGAAGGATGCTATGGAGTACTGGAGCTTCCGTTTGGAGGAACTGAAATCAGATGATATACACTACATAAATGCTATGTGGGATTACATACATCTTCTTGAAAAAGAATTAAACCAGCAGTCATGATAGTACACGATATAATTATAATAGTAATCTGCACGATAATAATCCTGGGGATCTTTTATCACGTAGGGAATACAATAGACGATTAAATTAAATAAACATGGGAAAAGCAATAATAACACAAGACAACTTCATCTATAAGGATGTAACTGATCAGATGAGGCATGGAAACAAAGCCCGTGAAGCGTTATGGCATTATAACGAGTTGTATGCGATATATGATGATAACAGCGAATCGCTTTTAGAGTCTCACGAGGAGATTGATGAGGCGATCAAGTTAGGTCTGAGGATCGCAATAGAGGTAGGGCATATGCCACGTAAGCAGAAGCGAAAGTGGTTCTACTCTGCTGAAAAGGAATTGATTGACGGGTATTGGTACGTAAAGGTTGCCGATATAGAATTTAATAATTAAAAAATAGAAAACATGGGAAGATATTATTACGGAGATATACAAGGCAAATTTATGTTTGCCGTTCAATCCAGCAATGCTGGGGAAAGATTCGGAGCACAAGAGGAGGAGGCGATGGTTCCATACTTTGTGAACAGAAAGTTTTATGATCACATCGTAGAGGAGCTGGAATCCATAGAACAGAGTGGAAGCGTGGATCGAGTCAATAAGATGTTTGATAATGAGATGGGATATAATGATGATACCTTAAAGCAATATGGGGTAAGCAAAGATGATCTTAGTGAATTCGCAGACTATAGGCTGGGCATGAACATGAAGGAATGGTTTGATGCCAATCCTGATCAGGATTGGTTACGATATGAAGCAGAGTCTTATTAATTTGGATAATTGAACTTAAATTATTA
>Ga0208791_1000046_pt1 | contig 60040 bp, 83 predicted proteins | sample 11_taG_FD_184084 | JGI IMG/M metagenome (GOLD analysis project Ga0208791, IMG submission 184084) | Marine viral communities from the Subarctic Pacific Ocean - 11_ETSP_OMZ_AT15265 metaG (SPAdes) (version 2) | ecosystem: Environmental > Aquatic > Marine > Oceanic | place: Pacific Ocean | collected...
CAAATCTACTGGCGTGTAGTGTTATGTTTACTTGGTCTATCATTAACATCTCCAAGTATTTCTGTATCTCTCTTATGTGTTTCCTCTTCCTCATCATTTTAGAATATCTTTAATTGCGTTCTTTAGGTGCTTAGGCATCTTCATTTCCTTTAGCATCCACTCTAAATAAGAAGTGGGTACTTCAGAAAGCTTCTTGCCTTTGTGCTTACCTATTTTCATTACGCCATCTGTTATCCTAAACGGAACCTGCTTTGGCTTCTTTGTAATCTCAGTGTTGTTGTTGCCCGACATATGTGCGTGCATTATCTCGGTCCTTATAAACTTACTCATCCTTTCTCCATTTATAAATTAGGTAGCCGTTCCAAGCTAATACTATAAAACATCCTATGACATCTTCAAGTGTCATCTCTCTTTGGTGTTAAAGGTTTGGTCATATAGTTCTTCAGTAGTCATCAACCCTCTTTGGTCTGATAAGAACCCACACTTTCTTGTATATTCAGCAAACCCACACATCCTCTCTTTCTCTTTCTCAAGCATTGATTCAATCTTTTGCTCAATCATTCTTGGTGTCTCTAAATCCATTGGTAGTGTTGTTCTAATCCATTCCAACAACTCTTGCATTGGTGTTTTCATTTCTCTTTGCTGTTAAAGGTTTTGTAGAAATCTTCAAATGTTCCGTCTCCGTCACATTCATACATACCATCTTGCCAAGCAGACTCCATCACCTCTTTCTCTTTCTCAAGCATCGCCTCTGCTGCCTCAATACACGGAGCAACCTCGTAAGAGTCGCCGTACTTGGCTATTTCCCACATTTGCTCAATCAGTTCTTGCATTGGTGTTTTCATTTCTCTTTGGTGTTAAAGGTTTGCGCCTATTTTTATATGCTTGCGCCTATAATTTGACTGATAAACCCATCATTCTGTATCATCTTTGGTTTTAAAGGTCTCTTTCTACGTTTTGCCTTTCAATGTACCTGCGCCACATATTAGCGGCCCAAGCCTTTCTCTGCATCTTGTTAGGGTACACCTTCTTTAGCCTCGCATTTGCTATGCGTAGGAACTGCTTCATCTTATCACTCATGAGTAAATAACTTTATCAATTGCATAGACGTCGTTGGACTCTTCAAAGACCAAGTATCCATTGCGCTCAAGCAACTGAATAAATTTCTTTGAATCTTTGTGTTTTGATTCTGCTTTAATCAATGCAGGGCGTAACGCTCTATTGTTAAAGTCTATAGATGATAGTATAGAATAGTCGTGACCCTCAGTGTCTAACTTTAAAAAGTCTACACGGGGAATACCACCCATAAATACAGCGTCTTCATAAGTAATTGTACTTACAGTCCGTTGATCTACGAATTTCTTATTCCTTTTCACAGTGTACTCAGTAAAGGTTGACATCCCAGCGTAATCTCTATCCTTTTTAACTTGTTCTTCCTTGTACACATCCATCACTCTGCTACCACGTTTGATGTCTACGGCAGAATTTATATACGTTACACCCTTATAGCGGTCAAGCATATTAAGGTATTTAGTTACCGGTTCAACAACAACCCCATGCCATCCAGCATCGCCAAGAGTTTCGTTTAATGTGTCAAAGTAACACGTACCTATTTCAACAAAGTATTTCTTACCCGTTAAAAGATTAGACAATTTTTCTTTATTACCTCCTGGTGCCAAAATTCCACGTCCACCTTTTGAATTGCGCTGAACACTACTGAGTTTCTTTTCTTCAATTGCCATCTTTTATTTCTTCTATTATAGGTTATACTATATGTGTTAGGAATTCTAACCTCATCGTTGTTTCCGAAATTACTCATACTAAAAAAATTAAAGAGGGGGCGCCCCTTTTAAAAAGAGTTTTGCGTTATCTAAATTAAGAACGCCCCCACTTAATTTAGAACGGCAAGTCACCGGCGGGCTGTGCCGCGACCGTGTCGTTCTGATTGTTCTTAGTGTACTGCTGATTCTTCGGCGCTCTTGGGTTGAACGTCGACATGAATGCAACTCCATCGGTCTTGATCACGAAGTCGATGTTTACATTACCTGATGAGGTAAGGTACTTCTTCAACTCATCAAGTTGATGCTCTTTAAAAGAGATATCATACTTCACGACACCGCTGTCGTACTCCTTCTTCTCGCCTACATATCCAATGTAGACGTCTTTTTTTTCTTGTTCTGACATAGGTCAATAAAGAATTAAATTTCCCCTTGAATAAAAAAATGACTGGCTGTGCCACCTTCTTCATAATGCGACTTGATTATGTTGAGGGCTTTAGCAACCTTCTTTCTACCGAAGTCAAGGGTTTCTTCGGATGCTTTAAATACTGCTGGTAAATATGGATAGGCCTTCTCTTGTACTACCCAATAGAAATCTTTAACCCCAAATGCTTGGGTGTATATGTATGCTTGTATGTCATAGCCATACGCAATCACGTCTCGTGAAAATCCTTTAACACTTCTTGAGGATTTAGAATCCGATATAAATCCATCTCCAAGTGCGTCCAAGAATCCACGTACCGGAACCGTGATTCCGTCAAAGTCAATCTCTTGTAGAAATTCTACTTGAAAATCTCCTTCAAGATATATATCACGTACACCGCTATCATCAAGACGGGTTATCATGTCCACACATTGAGTGTAATCATCTTCACTAATGAGTTCTTTACCCGTAGCCTTCTCTTGTTCCAAGGCTTTCCACTCTTTATACTTTTTAGTCATGGCTGGGCTTTTGCCTCCGATCTCCTTGAGTATATGAGCGTCGTCTAACACATAGAACTGATCGTTAAAGACTTCGGGCGTAAACAATAGACAATCGTAAGCACTACCAAAAGTTAATGCCTTAGATGTCTTCTTGAGTTTGCCTTGCATGTATAACTCGAACAGCGCAATGTCTTGTAGTGCAAGTTTAATAGATGAGTAAGAGAGATACTTCTTACCGGTCTTATCTACTAAAGATTCAAACCATCCATTAGTCATATCAGTTTATTTAATTTTTCTAACTGACTCTTTGACAATGTGGTTCCGTACTTCTCTTTGATTTGACTTAACCTTTTAGCGCGTTCAGGTTTGTTCGAGCCTCCCTTGATATAATCAACAGCGCTTTTATAAACTTCGTTCAACGACTGCTTTGTTTCGGGCGCACCATTACTTTGTTTAGCAATAGCCATGTCTACTTCATCTGCTGTAGCAATAGATGTTTCGATACCAATGCCCAGGAATCCGAGTGCTCTACCTACTGCTGAAGTTTCGCAGTTCTCTACGTACGATGTTTGATTGATACGAGATGAACTCTTATCTTCTTGAGCCATGCCTTGAGCAACGATGTTGCCTTCCGCATTGGTTATGGTTGCCTGGATTACACATGAGTCAGCATCTAATTGCACGACGTCCGTTTGTAATGAAAAGTTTTTGTACTCACTTAAAGTACGAAAGGCAATGACACGTTGGTTAACTTCAACGTACTGTTTGCCTTTGATGTTTGTAGTTTTAAACTGATAAGTATTGCTCATAGCATAAATTTATTTGTACAATAATACACATTGTAATGTTAATATCAAAAGAGTTTATCAATTATTTTCTTACCCGCTTCGCCTAATTCTTCTGCAAGTAATCGTATTGCATTGTACTGCTGACGGCCTCTTTCGTAAACAATAAAGTCATCCGAGCGTTGATAATCACTGTCGAATGACTCGATGTTATTCACAAGACGCACCCCTTTCCAAGCGTTACCTTTGTTAATAAAGTAGGGCGTGTCAGGATCTTCGTCGTACATCTCTTCGCTTACGTGATCCCATGTAGATTCACACGGCTCGTAACCAGCACCGGTTTTCTCAATAGTGTAGTAAGTGTCTCCCTCTTTAAAGGGATAGTTAGGAGTGACTTGTTCCTTGCTAATTAGTTCGGCTGTTTTATAATCCTCCCTATCGATGTGACGTATGCCGGTAATACTTACTCCAGCATCCCGTGAAAGAATTCTTCTTGCATCTTCCTCAGTGTATGCTTCCACTTCATAGGTCAATGTGCAAGGCACTTCAAACGTGTAATTTGTTCTCATAGTTTATCTTCATTTATATCGGTTATCTTCCAATCAATTTTGTATCTATTAATCATTCGGAATACAGTTCTTGCAGTAACACCTAAATGCTTAGATGCTTCCGTTGGACTCTTGTATTTACGAAGTGCATATGTAATCATAGCGCGATGATGACGTTCAATATTCAAATCCTCTTGAGGATACTTCATGCCTTCCACTTCTTTATGTAGTTGAAACTCCCCCATTACATACGTATTAATCTTAGCCTACGTTGATACTTACGAATCAACAGCGCAGAATTAGTTAGTTGATGCTGGATGTCTTTTGACCATCCCATTCTACTTGCATATAACGTGAGGTTAATCTGATCTAACTCAAGCATACGTAGGTAGGCTTCCGTTCTTCTTATGTGTTTGCGTTTACGTATCATAGCCCGACAAGGTATTTAATTACTTGCACAATACAATAAAAGAAAGTAAAGATTGGCCCATAAAGAAAGAACCAAGCCAACGCTTCCACCAGCATAGATGGTTTGCGCTTAGGTTTAAAATCATTTTCAGTCATAAAAAAAGTACATTATGTCGCCATGTTTTTTGGTCGACGTTACATTCAAGTTTATAGTATCCGATAATGTCCGCAAACACATCGTCACTCACATTGTGCCAGGCCGTTATGATTGCTATGTCCGACTTGGTTATGTTACCATAAGCGTTATTCCTTTTCCAATTGTTTGCAACTTTTACAAAGTCCTTAAAGCAAAGTATCTCCATAGCATTAATCGTTTTCAATTCCAGCATGGACTAAATCCCTCATGCATAATTCAACAATAGATAAGTCCTGACGCACTTCTACCTCAAGCATCGCAAGTTTTTCTACTGCCTTACGTAACTTGAGTGCTTCAAAACTATGGTGTAATATCTCCGCAGTTTCAAGGGCATGATACACATCTCGTGTAATCTCCTCAATAAGTTTTACTTGATTACTCATTTAACAATTCTTCTATGTCGTTAATAGCCAACTCAATCTCATGCTCTTGTGAGCCTCCTTCTTCAATCTCCATCATCGCTAAGTCAAAGAAGCCCATGACTTCTTCTTTTAGGTGTGGGTTATCCTCAATAGTTTTCTTACAAAAGAAAATAAACTGATCCATCATATTGTCATCCATTTTATTTAACTGATTCGTATTCATTAATTAAACCTTCTAAGGCTTCTTCAATATCGTAACTATGCAAGTCCGCATCGGGGAATTGCTTTCGTAACACCTCGTATACAACGCGGTTAGGCATTACCCCAGCACCATCTATGTAGGTACCTCCACCGCTTCCATCATTCCAAATCTCAAATCCAAGATTGGTTTTACATTGGTATCCTAAACCTCTACGTGTTTCAAAATACCTTACGCTTTTAACGTACACCTTTGTATCCTCCATGTTATCCATATATAAAATTAGGTAGACGGCTTATCTCACGGCATACCTTCACGCATTGGTCAACGATTACACGAGCATCGTACAACTCTTGCATAGCATCATTCCATATCGTGGATAATTTTGCTTCGATAACATCACGGTCAATTTTGTCCCACTTTTTCAATTCAGCATTAGATTCTTCCAATGCCTCCATGTAGCATTCTATTGCCCCATCACGCTGGATTAACAGCGCATCATGGTATGTCTCATCGCTATCGCCGTTGACCCTATCGAATATGCCCCACTCACTGTAATACTTGCATATTGCACGGAGGTGATTTTCCGCTACTGATTGGGCACAACCAAATCTATCCGATGTTCGATGGTCTTCTCTTTGCTGTGTTAAGACTGATAGCCCTATGTCTCGATATTGGTCATAGCGCATTTCACGAGCGTTAAATTTCATTTGCAATTTTTCTATCATGTTGATCTATTTTTTTTGATATTCATTTAAATGCCATATGACGTCTCTTAGCGTCCCTAATGTAGCCTCACATGAATCCCTATCGGGTACCCATGTACCTTCTTGTAGCATCTCAATGTCTTCCTGCACAAGTTTCAACCTATTCGTCATCGAGCGGATAGCGTCTTTTCTTATTTCAATTTTTCTCATGAGTTTAATTCGTCTAAGTAGACATCCCCACACCTTGCAATGAGGTCATCTATGTTAATAGTAAACTCTCCCCGTTCTTCGAGGTTTTCTCGTGCCTCTTGCCCTATTTGAAAGGCGAGGTCGTATTGTTCTTGGTCGCCTCCACCGAAGTACCAAGCCAAAAAATCTTCTTTGTTAATCATACGAAAGTTTTAAATGATGGGGCAAACGTACGGCCCCTAAATTTAGATTTGCGTTAATGAAATGTTAAAACCTCTAAGCAATGTTCCAGCCATCGTAATTGTTCAACTCATCTAACAGCGCACCATATAACTCATGGTCACGGTCAATGCCTATGTTTTCCATTTCTATTTTCATGCCCCGTATAAGGCCTTCAACTGCATAGTTTTCAATACTGCTAATGCTTATCTCTTGCATCAGTTCTTCAATGCGTTCCTCACGCTCCTCTTTAGAGGTTAGGTGTAATCCAATTCCGTCCATACGCTTATTTTTCGAACCTTTTTCTTTTAAATACTTGATTAATAATTTGCTTTTGTAGGTATGCATCTAATACATTCCATTGCACCGCCATGTCATTCACTCCTAACTCCTCCCACGCTTCTTCATGATTTTGGTAGACTATAATATCTCCGTCTTTCCATCTCAGTAGTTCATGCTTCCCTTGATAGTCTACTATGACGTACCAATTGCATAAGTATTTAGGGTGCATATATATGAGTCCCGTATCATTGACGCACTCATGATCCATTATTTGCCCTTCATCATCTACGATGTCGTAGGCACAATTTTCACAGTGTTTGTAGTACATAAGATTAGTATTCTGCTTGTACTAAGATGTCCTTCGATTCTCGTGACACCTCCGTTATTAGGTACTCAATGCGGTTTACCATTCGATATCCACTATCAATGAATAGTTCTTCGCCTTCGCCGTCAACCAGCGTCCATATGTTTAACGCATCGTTGTCTTGATTTTCTGTTAGGAACTGCCTATCCTCCTCACTATGGGTGCAGAAGAAAATGCTTGAACCTTTTGTGTTCAATATGGGCTTGTATTTACGCTCCCAATTTTCGAATGATAGTAACTCGTAGTTACTTTTCTTTTCAATGTATTCCATAAGCATCAATTAAATTAGGGGGCATCGTAGGTCACGAACCTACTGAGTCAACAACATGAACCAAAACCAAACCAATTGTCTTGACATGATGCCCCAAGTACATAGGGGTGCTTACATGGATATTCCCAATGCGCCGTTCGCTCGGCTTCGCTGATGGATTACGAATATTGAGCATCGTTCGTATGTTTCGTCCGTTTCACAGTAAAACGATTTTTCGCTCTCCTCTAATATCTCCACAGCGTATTCCTTCATGTGGGCTACCACACCTTTAAACACCTTCTGCGCTTCCTCCATTGATTCCAAAGCGTACAAGTAATTTGATTCTTGCATATTTGATGTGTGTGCAACACAATAAGTTTTCGTGTCCATAAGCATTATTTTACTGATTCAGTTATTATTCCGCCTCTTTCCTTAGCGAATGCTTCCAACGTAGGTAGCAACGCCATGTACAATTCTTCTCCGTACACCACACCCAAAATAGATGCGCCGACTCCGTCTTCAAAGTAAAAAGTGATTTCTTCCATAGGTATTAAATATTTGTTTCTATATCATATCCATAAACAGCGACTTCTCCGCTATCAAACAACAATCTCATGTACTTGTATACCTTCGTTGCCGTAGGGCGTTTGCAATGCTTGATAGCCCATATTTTTCTTGGGCCGTGTTCACTGCATTGAGTGTAAAATACGTATCTATACACGATCTTCTCCGTAATACTTGCTTTCAGTACAACAAGTGCATATTAAATCCAAGCAGTCTTGAGCGTCTGCTTCGCGCTTCTCACGTTTGAACTGCTGGTCTTGGTCGTCCTCGTATCCATAGTCCGTGAAACGCTCGTTGTAGTCGGCCATATAGCCCCATAATTGGTCTTCCGTTAGCATAAAATTGTTTTTGATTCAACGGTGCAATGATACACCGCCGAAAATTAGAATTGAGTTAATGAAATGTTAAAGCGTACAAATTATTTTCTCCCTTCGGGCCATCGTCCTTCGCAGAACGTGTTCGTACATTCGTCGTCATGACCAACGTACTCCATACAATAACCGCACTTGTCGGCATAGAATTCATTTTGTTCCGTCATAAATGACGCGTCGTTTGGATTTACCATACTATTTATTATTTGAATTTAGATTTATGCAATGAAATTGCAGTGTCTTCATTTTGGACGTGATATGCATTGCCTGTAATTCGTCCGTAATGAATAACTTCAAACCATGCAAAGCCTTCGCTATCAAAACTACTTTGCTGAATCGTGGTATACTCTCTCATGTTATTGGAATTTAATGTTGTAGAATCTTCACGTCCTTCGTGCCCTTACCTAACAGCCCACTGCATAGCCCACATTTAGCGCAATTGCTCTTGTAGTCCATCTCTTTAGATGCTGGGCAACTCACAGCCTTCTCAGTACCTATGGTAGTCGCAACGAATGAGCGGTATCCAATAGAACGTGCCTTGCTTTGCTCCTTCTCGTCATGTGTTGACGCCATGAACCACTTACCAAAATCATTGGCCCATTTTTTCTCCCATTGGTGTGTATACCCCGTCCAGCCGTCAGCAACCCATGTAATCGATTCAACCAATGCCTTAGGCAACAGCGACGGTTCTCCATACGTCCCGAACCTTACATATGTATTGTAGGACATCTTCAAGATTTCATCTTGTTTCGATCGATTCAAAGGCGTAAGGTCTTGATAGGATATGCTTCTAAGCATAGATAGAAAACCAACGTACTGATTAAACTTGTGAGTATAACACCCCCCGTTTCCATTTCCTACGGAAAACGGGCAGTCCAAACAATTGGAGCCGTCCAGCGCAAAGAATTTCTTCATACCGAAGCCTTTTGACGTAGACGCTAACACCCACTGCTTCTCGCTGAAGGTGTACGTTTGAACCAAAGGTTTGCCGTCCGATATCTTGTCATTGGTCGTCTTACCTTTACGTACTACAAAGATGTTTTCACCATCTTTCCAAACCACTCGATTTTTCATACGTTTTCAGTGTTTTCTTTATACCAATCGCATAACGTGGCTTTCGCATCTTCGTTAAGGTTATCAAATAACCAGCAAACCTCGTCGTACGGAATCATAGATTCAGTGAACAAATAATCAAAGTATGCATCTTTGATTTTCTCGGCGTGAATTAACTTTTTCATAAGCATCAATTAAATTAGGGGCTTCCAAAGGATTCGAACCTTTACCAATGCAAAGCATTAGCGACCATCGGAGCCAACCACAGCGCATTTACGCTGGTCTTAGGCACATAGTCCCGGGATTAATCCACTCGAAATACCAACCAGCCCTCTCAGCCCATCTATTAAGATGGTTAACAACACCGAAGGTATAAACCTCCTCACTCGAAGCCAACTCCCAATAATCAAACAAGGGAATTCCGTTGCGGTCGGTCGTTCCGTCCTCAGCACTCATAACAATGGCCATGTCAGGGCCGTCAACCCACATATCCTCATGGATAGTGAGTGAAGGGTAGGTACTACCCAAAATTGAAAGCATTTTTGCTCGTGTTCTCATAGTCGAAATTTGTTTGTTTGACGTTGCAAATGAACGGCGACATTTACTGATCCTTAGTTAATGAAATGTTAAAGCCGTTAAATTAATTTTCACCCCTTTAGGGGTATTCATCGGATTATCTCTCGTATGCTCCCTACGTCGATTGTGCCGTAGGTCTTATGCACTCTTACAAGGTAACGCTGGGCCTCAAGCCATACTTTATGGCTCGAGGGTGTACAGCCTTCATAGACCTTAACAGCGTTAGATATTCTATCTAATTCGTTCATACTAAAATTGTGTAACAATTAAACCAGCACTGCAAAAGTCCTCGCCATAGAATTGTGGGAATTCCTTTAGGAAGTCAACCCAATGAGGATTGGGTACAGCAACTACGTTGCAGTAGTCCATAAGGTGTTCAAAACTCTCAATGTCTGGGTAGTCCTCTTGTACGGCCTTTAGGCTTTCGTACTCCGTATACTCACAACGGATAGCGATTGGGTCGAAGTCTATTTCATAGCCCATATCTTCCTCGAGTTCTTCGAAGTATTCGAATAAGGCACTCAAGCCTTCATAAGAAAAGTGGCCCTTTAGGGCGTCTTGAAATTCATAGGTATTAACTGAAGTTTTCATAAATGAAAAGGGTTTGTGCCCCCCGAAGGGGGCTGGTTAAATTATAGTGTTTGTGATTTTCTCTTATCGTTGTGTAACAACGGAAGGTATAAGCCATGGTAACGGCCTCCCTTGTGCACAAATGCTCCGTCAGGTGTTCCGAAGGAATCCCACATGGGGTGCTCCTCCTCGTCGTAGACGTCCCACAAGAACATCTCTTTGCCGTAGGCATTAATCGTTGGGTAGAAATTGCTCCAGCCATTCATTGAAGCCTCAAGGCTTACTCGTTGGCCATGATTACGCTGATTCATGCGCTCTAATTGAATTTTGTCCATGTTAAACGTAGTTTAAAGGGTTACATTTGTTGGGTAGTAATCTCGTGCTTTCCAGTCAGCCAATATCTCTTTTTTATATGCTTTGCATATAACACTCAAGTGGTGCTTCAATGCTGGTAAGCCATTAATATCGCAGTCAACTTTGTTGACGTTGTAGCGTTTCTCAAATCCGTAGGAATAACGGGTTTTGTTGGCCTCTAATATGTAAACATATTGGTTCTTGTTGCCTCCTATTGTGATATCTTCGATATCCACGTTGTAGGGCCATGTACCGCCGTCATACGTTTGAGGTACAATTCCTTCGGAATACTGGTTGGCGATTTCGATTAAGGCTTTAGCCTTGTTGATTTGATTTAGCGTTGCTTTTTTCATCTTAAACGTAGTTTACTTGTTAATTTCATATTGTGCTCTAACCAGTCCCTTCCACATAGGGTCACTAAGTGACCGATACGCTGAAGTGAGTGATGCCGTGATAAATCCTACGGATTCGTAGGCTTCAGTTTCGAGGAAGTCCTCGTAGAGGGTAATAACCCAATTCCGACCGAATCGGTTTTCCAATGCTTTCAGCATTTCATGTGTTGATGTGATGTGTTTAGCCATCTCGTTTTCGTTTTGGTTCGGGGCAAATCTACGGCGGTCTCGACCAGATCTTGTGTTAACGAAAAGTTAATCTATGGTGCGCGCATAATGCACACGATAGACAACAACAAGGTCGGTGTTATAACATCGGTTTAGAATCGGCTTCTACGAAGCAACACATGTGCCCGCCGTTTAAAACCACGGGGCAATGCGCCTCCCCTTTCAGGGGTTCACATGTTGCCGTGGGGGTGGGCTTGTGTTTCGGGGGGTAATTGTTCCCTCCCCCTTTACAAGGGGGCCTGGGAATCGCTGGGCTGTGGCCTCCTCCCCTAACCTCCTCCTCCCGAAGGGAGGGCACTGGTCAAGGGCAGTAAAGCCCAAAATCCTTGCAGGATTCACACGCGCGTTGACCCCCATGGGGTCAGAGAATCGGTTTCGGCTTTCGCGCGCGGACGTGTACATATATATATAATCCCCGCCCTGAACATGACTCAATAGATTTTGCGGGTTGTAACGCGTTGGAGATTGATCGCTTTGGATATTCTTTGTCAGCGAATTTATGCGCTCATAGGGATGCAGTAATAACGTCACCGATCGCGAGACGATGGTAACTATTACCGCTGTAATGAATGTTTGTTCTTTGGGAAAAATTTGAGCAAAGATATGGCCCCTTTGCAACGGAGTGAATCTGTGTGGAGGTTGCTCACTCGCTGAATCAAGTGTCTCACAAATCACTGCTGTTTCTTCTTGTCGCTATGCTAAAGAAACTTACAGTTCTTGCTCAATAGAACCTCATACTGATGGTACGAAGTTAGGCTAAAAAAATGAGAAAGTCAATAGTAGTAAATACCCATTATGCAAAGTCTTCGTATGTGATCCATACTTCTCTTCCATCGAGTAACTCGTTTGATATCTTAGGGTATATATGTTGATATGCGTATGTGCTCTTGCCTATTGTTCCCTTCATATCTGCGGCGTTCCCGACGAGTAAACATCCTGCGGTGTGCTCATCGGTATTACCGATATGTATAAGGATGTATTCAAACCCAGGTACGTTTCTTACCCAAAGCATACCATTGTGCATTTTCGGAAACTTGTCTTTGTATCTGTTGTGGAATCCTCCCACTGTTCGCAGTGTTATGCGATAGGTGCCGGCGGGTATGCGTGTCTCGCCCATTACCTTTTCATCTCTATGTTCATCTTCAAGAGTAAAACAGAGAAACTCTCTACCTTCTTTACTTTCTGAGTACAGTGCTCCAATGGTAAAATCATCTTGGCTGTACATTCTTATTACACGTAGTTCCATATGATCAAAGATACTATATTTGTGTATGGCAAAATCAGAGTTAGAGAAGATATACAGAACAGAGTTGATCCATCCTGATCCTCGTGGGACCATGTTGACTGACAAGGGGAGTCATCATTCTTATATACAAAACTATTACAGCAAAGAGTTTACAGACAGGGAGGGTGTATCTAATATTCTTGAGTTGGGTGTGATGTCTGGCGGCAGTGTTATGTTATGGCACAAGTGGTTTACTAATGCTGTTATTGAGGGTGTGGACATATGGGATGAAACTATTTCTAACTTCAAGGAGATGTCAGGAGATACAGCGTACCCTCGTGCGAAACTCTATGAGATGGATGGCTATACTGCTGATGCTGTTAATTGTTTCGATGACGACAAGTATGATTACATCATTGACGACGGTCCGCATAGTTTGATGTCTCAGGTATATTGTATAGAAAACTATCTATGTAAGTTGAAGCCTGGAGGTAAGATGATCATTGAGGATGTCCAGGATCTAAAATGGATACCAACTTTGGTGAAGGCTATAGACCCAGAACTTGCAGTTGAATTTTGTACCTTTGACTTCAGTAAAATATCCAACGTAAGTGACGATATCATTTTTGAAATAACACGACAATGAAAAAGATGTACAGAGCCGGTGGTCAAAATGTACCACAAGAGAAGCCAAAGAAGAAAGTGTACGGACCGCCAAAGCCACCGGGCTATAGAAAGTCTACGAAGGAAGAGGATAGAGAGCGTGCTGGAGAAAAAGCATACCTCAAACTACGAGAACAAGTTGACCGTGAGGTAAGACAGATGCGTAAAGATGGTGCTACTGAAGAGCAGATCAATCGCCATGCAAATAAAGTACTCAGCACTTTAGGTCGCTATTAGATTCCAGGACATGAAGTATAGAGGCGATCAGGTAGACCCAAGGAAAAAGAAATATACCTCTTATGTTCAGAAAGCACGTACTATGCGTCCATTCACTATGAACGAAGAAGGATCAGATCCGAGTACGGTAAGGATGTCTACAGAGACCTTTGATGGAGAGAACTGGGTTTCATTCCCCACTATTTTTCCAAAGGAGGGCAACACTGATAGCAGCGACCCACAGGACTGGATTATATATGATTCACCAGAAGAGGCGTTTAAAGAAGCACAGGAAAGGGGTGAGGTATTTGATTTTGGATCAGACAAAGAAAGTGCTTTGATGTTTGGAGAAGGAGCGTGGAAGCCCAATGAGTTTAAGGACATGCCTCGTGGTAGAACCAAAACATATCGTGCACCATTCCCATTTAGAAAACGATTTGAAGAGGGTGGTCGTTCTGTTAACTATGTTTCAAATTACATTCCTGATCCCTTAGCAACAGGTGATGTTTCTACTACCACCACTTCAGGTACTTATACTTCGGATTCCAAATTTTTTGATGGGAAAGATGGAGAGGTTACTGATCCGGAAGGTGATCTTGGAGAGATTCAACAAGCACTATTAGATAAGTTCTCCAGAGATCGTACAGGTAATTCCGATACCGGGTACTATGATTATAATACAGATAGAACGTACAGAGGTTCAGCAACCGGAAAGAAAGGGGACGCATATCCCAATCGTATTAAGACTGGATTTAAACAGGGTTATGACTACTCTCCTAACATAGGTATAAAGAACCTGCAAATAAAACGCAGTTCTAATCCATTTGAAGCATTGATCCAACTAAAAACTAAAAACATTCTTGCTCCAGACCCTGTTCAGCCAAAGATGGTTGACCCTTTGTATAAGATATACGACAGAAAGTTAAACAGCCAGACAGGAGAGTATGTTTATAACACCAATAAAGGTGAAGTAAGAAAACAAAGAGGTTCGGAAGACTCACAATTTATCTCTCAGAACCGTGAGGCGTTTAATGAGATGCGTAAAAAATATAGACGATGAAACTAAAGAAAACAACTAAATCTGTAAAGGTCTCAGCGCCAAAGGGTTATCACTGGATGACAGAAGGAGGCCGTCATTTCTTGATGAAAGGTGACTACAAACCACATAAAGGTGCTTCAGCCGAGGCGCCATTTAGAATTGTAACACACGATAAAGGAAAAAGCAATCCAGCAATGGATGCCGCACGCAAGGCTAAGGGTTAAACTCCTCCTCTCCACCCATCTTGCGGTAAAGGCGGGCTACTATTAGCCGGCCTTTTTGCGTTAAGGCGTATCGTACTGCATAGTTATACTTAGTCTCTTCTCTGAATATATGATCTTCTATGTTCTGACTGGGAGTTAGTTTATCAAAGTGCTTGTATATGTAGCCTTTACTCTTTAGTGTCCATATAAAATCCTTCCGCATTTGCGCTTCACTCTTCTGCATTTTAGTTGCAACGTAGTTTATCGTCCAGAATTCAAGATCATAAACAAACAAAATGAAATCTACTTCAGGCCTGGTTAGACTATAGTTGTTCTTAGCGTCTCTGTATAGGTATGTAAGATTCTTTAAATAGTTTTCTTTGACAAACTTTTTGTTTATCTTAGAGAATTCACGAAATCTTTTTTTTCGGTCGACCCTACTTTTAGGCATATCAGTATCTTTGCTACTACAAACATAATCATATGGCATCACTTAGCGGAAATAAAATAAAGGATACATTTAACCTACTACTGAAACTTCAGTCTTCAGAGGCATCAGCCACTGAGCAGGTCGTTGAAGATGGAGCAGGTAACGATACAGCGTTAAAGATATCTACAGATACAGTAGAGACCACAGGGTCCCTTAAAATATCTGGTACACCATCTACATCCACTTCAAATACTACGGCCCTCATGCTTGATGGTAGTGGCGTTGTTGTAACACGTAACCTCAGCACCAGTCCAATTGGTACTGCATCGATCACAGCAAATACCCCACTGTCTGCAACAGGAAGCATTATTGAGTTAAAAGACCCAGCGCTACTAAGTCAAATCACTCAGCCAGCAAATAACGATAAGTATCTAATCTGGGACGAAAGCGCAAGTGCTTATAAATATATTGAGCAATCAGATTTAGCAACAGCAGTAGGTAATTCTATAACCGCTGGAACATCAACAGTAGGTATCATGTATGCTCGTGCAGGGGCAACTCAACAAATGAGTTCCACACAGGCTAACACGCTTGTTCAGTACGCAGAGATATACGAAGATTCTGGAACCACTGGAACTACAGCAACTGGGAGTTCAGTATGGTTTGGTACACTGGCCAATGGTGGAGGCGCCCCTGGTTTGAGTATCGGTACATTTGGTGATCCAAGAGATTCTGTTTTAATCAATGAGGTTGAAGGATGGTTTAGAATAACAGGCACGATTTCAGTAATACTAACCGCGAGTGCTTCCTTTAGTATAGCAGTTGATGCTTCAACCATTCGGAATATAACCGTATCGTCAGACCCAGGTAAAATAAGTACATTTACTCTTGAGGCTCTTTATTATTCGGACGGTAATGCCGGTTATAGTGTTAGACTTATAGGTCAAGCCGGCGGGTTAGGAGTTAACGTGTTTTCCGTCAACACATCTCTGGAGGTTGATTACATGGGTGATAACGCAACTTTATAATGACAAAACAAGAAAGATTAGAATTCTTCCAGCAGTTAAGATTAAAACTTGACGAGATCGACGACCTTATGGATTCGTATGGCGGTAAAGAAGAGTTCCTATCTATGTATTGTTTTGGTGCATTTATGCCTGGAGACGAAGATCTTGATACCAATGATAGGTATGAGTTTATGTGTGGTATGCATATGGCCGCAATAGAGGAATATGAATTAATGACAGATACAGTAGAAGATACTTTCACTAAATATTTACAAGATGAAAGTGACAGAGGGGATTCCTCTTCAATTGACTACTGGTTAAATTAAATGAAATGGAACTTATTAGAAAAATCATTATCGGGCAAAACCCGAAAGATGCCATGGCTTACTATGTGGGGCAGAAGGCAGGAGAGTCAGTAATTGATTCTATCATATTAGACGACAGATGTTTTGTCAAACACGGAATTCGTCGCTATCTTGTATACATCTACAATAAAGAACAGGGCATAATGCTTTGGAAAACAGTAGATGATATGCCAGTATTAATTGAACATGATTGTGACTTCGAATGATTGTAATTGATAATTTCATAAAAGACACGGATCTGTTGATGGATCTTGAACTTAACAAAGAACACTTATTTAGTGATAACGGATCTTACTACTGGTGGAACGGATGGTGGAACTCACCAGACGATACATTAAAGAAAAGACTAATCTGTTATATATGGAGAGACTACCCTCCGTATGGATCTGTGGCTTTAGACGGCTTTGAGTACTGGACCGGACAATACGGTGAAGGTAAAGCAGTCTCTGATCTAAACATGCACTTAGATAAAGACGAAGCCCTTTGGAAATCAGAAGGTATAGTAAAGGCTCCTGTTATAGGTACAGTGTTCTATCCTGTTGAAATGGATATAGAGGGAGGTTACCTTGAGATATTCTCCAATGGGGCGGACAATGAGCCTGAAAGAATCCAAGCAAAGCATAATAGGTTAATCATATTTGACGCAGGTAACATTCATCACAGAGTTACAACTGTAACCAAAGGAACAAGATCTGCTATTGCAATAAACCTTTGGGATGAAGCACCTACAACAGAATTAAAGTTTGAGGCTCCAGAACCAATATGAGACCTTTAAAACATTTTCTTGTAAGGGTTCCTAATGTAACCCAGGACACCGTAACTCTTAACGGAGAGGAAATCTATATTGACACTAAGTGGGATGAGTTTAAACATCGTACCATGGAAGGTGAGGTTGTTGGTGTTCCAGAAAAATATGACACAGGGGTAGAGATTGGAGACACAATGTACTTTCATCATCATGTAATATTGGGCGGTAACCATTTGGTTCTTCAGGATGGTGCTAATCAATTAGAAGAGTCTGCAAAAAGAGGACAGTGGCTTGATCCAAACAACGATGTATATATAGTCTACTACGACGGAGGCCATGACCCCCTGTCTTGTCAAGCGTATGCACACAAGAGTAAAAAAACTGGTGAGGTTAAGTTACTGGGAGAATGGATATTCCTTATACCAGCAGAAGAAGAGCAAGAATTAAAAAGTGACACACTGCATCTATTAGAAGAGAAACATGAGTATAACCAATATGGATATATTAAGTATGGTTCTGATAGATTAGAAGAAACTGGATTGGTGCCCGGCGATAAAGTTATTATTCGAAAGAATTCTGACTATCGAATGGAGGTTAATGGTGAAACAATGTTTAGGGTATACTTAAAACACATACATGGCAAAGTCATCGAAGCAGAAGCATAACATAGTTACAGCGCAAAGATTAGTTGCAGCGATGGATATCGCAATTGACAACATGATTGCTGAAATACAAAAGCCTGTAGATCAAGAACTTAGCGGATCTCAACGGAAGGCAGAACTTCAGTCAATTAAAATTACCGCTGTTGACGCTAAAGAACTTATTGTTGAAAGAGAAAGACTTGAACAACTCATTAAGACACTTAAAGAAAGTGGACAGATTAAAGAAGAACAAGACTATTCAGGAGGATTCGCAGAAAAATTCTCAAAGTAATCAAGTCTTCATCTACTGGGATTATTAAACAATGGCGGGACTTGTAGAAATAGAAGATGAGATTGTAGTAAACATATGCCCTGACAAAACAGAAGGAGATGTCAGGCTATACTTTGACTTACCAATACAATTCCCTAAGCAGCCAGCAAAGAAAGAGATACTTTTTAATAATTTAAAAAAGGAAGATCAAAGATGGGTGAGAGAGGGGCTTCCTGATGATCTCAAAAAGATCCGGTCAATGGAAGAGTGGCTGGGAATGCCAGAGTCATTTAGAAAAAAGTTCACACCCTATATAAGTCAAGAATTTAAAAGACGTAGAAATGGAGTATGGTTTTACAACAACGGGGTACCTACCTATATCACAGGTAACCATTACTTCTTCTTACAGTGGTGTAAGATTGATATTGGATACCCATCATTCTTGGACTTTCAAAGGAAACTATTTATACATCTTGAAGCCTGTATAAAGGATCCAAGAAGTGTTGGACAAGTCTATGTAAAGTGTCGTCGTTCCGGATACACAAATATGTCTGCGTCTGTACTTGTTAATGAAGGCACACAGGTAAAAGAAAAACTACTGGGCATCATGTCGAAGACAGGAACAGATGCACAAGAAAATATATTCATGAAGAAGGTGGTGCCGATGTACAAGTCACTGCCTTTTTTCTTTAAACCCATACAAGACGGTACTACCAATCCCCGTATGGAACTCGCATTTCGTGAGCCTTCAAAAAGAATCACAAAGAAAAATAAGACCGCTTCTTCTGGTGAGGCACTCAATACAATTGTAAACTGGAAGAATACTACGACCAATGCATATGATGGTGAGAAACTACATATGTTATACCTTGATGAAGCAGGTAAGTGGGAAAAGGGGAACGACATAAGAGAGGCTTGGAGGATACAGCGTACTTGTTTGTTAGTTGGACGTAGAATTGTAGGAAAGGCTCTTGTTGGTAGCACTGTCAACCCGCTGGATAGAGGTGGTAAACAGTTTAGAGATTTGTATGGTGCCAGTGATCCAAGAGAAAGAAACGACAACGGTCGAACACGCAGTGGACTGTACTCTGTCTTTATACCGTCTTACGATGCACTTGAGGGCTTCTTTGATAAGTATGGGATGCCAGTGGTCGACGACCCAGAGAAAACGGTTTATACGGAGTTTGATGAGCCTATATCTATAGGAGCAAAGACTTACTTAAAGAATGAGCGTAAAGCATTGGTAAACGATTCTTATGAACTTAATGAGGTAATACGCCAGTTCCCGTTCACTGAAGCAGAGGCATTTAGAGACAGCGCCAAAGCATCTCTGTTCAACGTACAAAAGATTTACGAACAGATAGAATACAATGATGATTTATATCCTTCTCCGATTGTAGTAGGAAACTTTGTTTGGTCTGGAGGTAAGCAGGACACAGAAGTTATGTTTAAGCCTGATCCAAATGGAAGATGGCGTATAGCATGGATGCCTCCTTCTGATTTGAGAAACAAACCCAAACCCGAAAATGCCTGGATAGGTTGTGCGGGTGTGGATAGTTATGATATTGACGCAACAGTAGACGGAAGAGGATCAAAGGGCGCATGTCATTTCTACAACAAATTCAACATGGGTCACCCATCAAATATGTTTGTCGCTGAATATGCATCACGGCCACCTCTTGCTAAAATATTTTATGAGGATGTTTTAATGGCTGCTAAGTTTTATGGCTACCCCGTGTTAATTGAAAACAATAAGTACGGTATCGCAAGGTACTTTGAGACAAGGGGTTACGATCACTTCTTAATGGAAAGACCAGAACACTTAGGCTCTAAATTCCAAAGCACTAAAACTAAAACAAAAGGTATACCATCGAATTCAAAAGATGTCATACAGGCTCATGCTCAAGCAATAGAGGCTTACATCCATGATCATGTTGGACTAAATGAGGACACGCTTGAATTTGGAAAAATGTATTTTGAAAGAACCCTTGAAGACTGGGTTAATTTTAAGATAGACGACAGAACTAAATATGACCTTTCTATATCAAGTGGTTTGGCATTGCTTGCTGCTCAAGGACATAAGCCTGTGAAAGTTAAAAGTGATTTCGAAAAGAAGCAGTTCTTTAGGAAAGGTCAGATAATTATACGAAAATAATAAGAAGTATATTTGCATAAGTAGCAATCTCAAGTATGGATAACCAATATAAATCAGGACAGTCTTCCTTTCCAGATGCTTTAGCAAGCACAGAGGAGAAGATGTGTATGCCTTATGGCTTGCAATACGCAAAGGCCATGTTCGCTCAATGGGTTGGGAGTGACTATCAAAATTCATTGTACGGTAGAAGAAATACAGAAATGGAACGCTGTAGAGATTATGCCCAGGGAACTCAAGACACGTCTATATACAGACAGATTCTAAATTCTCTTGATCCTAATAATGGAGACGGAACACTACTAACTCTTGATTACACTCCTGTTCCGATTGTACCAAAGTTTGTAAAGATTGTTGTAAACAAAATATTATCTAAAGAACCGTATCCACAGATACAGGCAATAGATCCTCTATCAAGATCAGAAAAAGATAAAAAGAAAGCCTCTACTATTTTACGTATTGAAAACCGTAACATAATAGAAGAAGCCAAAGCACTTGGTTTAAATGTTTCAATAGATCCAAACGAACTACCTGAAACACCAGAAGAAACAGAAATATTTCTTGATACAAATATTAAAACAGACGCTGAGATATCTGCACAGATTGCTACTGAACTGACTCTCAAGTGGAACAATTTTAATGAATCTATATATCGCCGTTGTGTTGAAGACTTGGCCACTCTTGGTATGGCTGTGGCTAAACGTACTAATGATCCTAACTACGGCATCAAAGAAGAGTATGTTGATCCAAAACGATTTGTACATAATTATACTGATGATCCGAACTTTGGTGACTTGACATATGCTGGACATTTCAAGTTCATAACCATAATGGAACTCAAGCGTATTGCTGGTGATCAGTTTACTGAAGCACAATACGAACAGATTGCAAAGACAGTAATGAACAAGTACGGAAACAATCCGACTCAATTTAGTTCTGCTGGATATACATATGATCGTCCAGGCACACGTTACCGTCAGGGATACGATGAGTACAAGGTTGAAGTTATGGACTTTGAGTTCATGTCTGTCGACAACATTATATACGAGAAGAAAGAATCTGCTTATGGAAACATAGGCTTTTATTACAAAGGGACAGAGTACAATGCTCCTCAGCAATCTGTATACGATCGAGAAGCAATGTACATGAGTAACGCTACTATATACGGAGGTACTTACATTGTTGGTACAGAGTTAATGTTTGACTACGGTCCTAAGAAAAACATACCGAAGAACGTACACGATATCTCTCGTGCTACATTATCATACAGCGCCATTGCAACAAACATTAGAGGAATGATTCCTAAGTCAATGGTTTCCTCTGTTATTGGGTTTGCTGATATGTTACAAATCACACACCTCAAGATTCAACAATCTATTGCTAAGGCAAAGCCTGATGGTTTGATCATAGATATTGAGGGATTAGAGAATGTACAACTTGGTAGAGGCGGAGAACTTCAGCCGTTAGAGATTCAAGACATATACGAACAAACTGGTATCTTCTATTACAGAAGTAAAAATCCAGAAGGTGGTTTCCAAAACCCACCGGTTCGGGAAATAGGAAATGCTATCAGAAACATCACAGAGTTGGTTGCTATATACAATCACTATCTAAGGATGATTAGAGACGCTACAGGGATCAATGAGGTCATGGATGGAACATCACCTAAAGGAGATGCTCTTGTAGGCGTTAGACAGCAGCAAATAGCCGCAGGTAACAATGCTATATATGATATTACTAATGCTGCTATGGTTCTTTACAAAAAGGTTTGTGAAGACGTTGTGAAATGTTTACAGATTATACCGCCAAAAAGTATTCTTTATAAAGCGTATACCAATGCTATTGGAGAAACAAACATGGCAGTGATAACCTCGTTTGATAATCTATCTATGTACAACTTCGGAGTAATGGTTGTTACAGAAATGAACGAGATGGACAAAGCCTACTTAGAACAAAACATTCAAGTAGCACTTGCTCAAAAAGAAATTGATCTTGAAGACGCTATTGCTATCAGACAAATCAAAGATGTTGAGCAAGCAGAAAGATTATTAGTTGTTCGTCGCAAGAAGCGCATGAAGCAGCAACAACAAATGGCGGCTCAAAATATGCAGATGCAAGCGCAGGCAAATGCTGAGTCATCACAAGTTGCTGGTCAGATTGAAATGCAGAAAAAACAAATGGAGGCTCAGATAGAAGCACAGCGCATTCAATTAGAGACACAAGCAAAAGCACAACTTTTAGAACTTGAGTATCAATACAAGATTCAATTAGAAAACATAAAAGGTGAGTACGGTATTGTTGAACAACAAATTGAGAGTGGGGTAAAGCAACAAGAACAAGCAGAATCAGAGAATCGTAAAGACGCTCGTATAGACAAGCAGGCTGCTGCTCAAAGTAAATTAATTGCTCAACGTCAAGGAGAAAGGCCCCCAATGGAAGAAGAAGTAATAACAAACTTAACCCTATCGTAATATGGCTTGCGGATGCTCAAATAGTCCATGTTCATGTCCTAACCCGACAAACTTAAATATGAACAACGCTGCACAGTTAAATATCTGTACGCGCCGTGGAGACACCTTTATCTTAAACTCTGTTGTAGCATCTTCTAATGGTGTGAAGTTAGATCTTACTCTATACTCTTTTAAAATGGAAGTTAGAGAATATGACGATGGACCACTGGTTATAGCCGATACCGATATAGATGCTACTGGAGATATCAATGGAGATCTTGTGGTAACAATAACAGCGGCTAATATGCAGGTACCAGCAGGTACATATGTATATGGCTTTCAATCAACACTTACATCTGCCGGCACTGTTGAGACTTGGTTCTATGGAACCTTTGAAGTAGTGCAGGACATCGTAACATAAATTTCAGAATAACCCCTAATGGCTGAAGTAGAAATCATAGTAATAGAAGCAGGCGGACTTGTTTTCGATATAACACTTCCTCCTCAAACAACAGCGGTAATAACTCCTGGTAGTGTTACTCAACTTGTTGGTGCCAAAGGACAAAAAGGACAAAAGGGCCAGAAGGGTGAAATAGGCCTTAAAGGTTCTAAAGGGGAAATAGGTGTTAAGGGGGATACTGGATCAAAAGGTGAAGTAGGAGAAAAGGGTACTACTGGTGAGAAAGGCATCACTGGAGATAAAGGTATTACTGGCGACAAAGGAGAAGTAGGTGAGAAAGGAGATAAAGGGGAAATAGGCGTTAAGGGTGATACCGGTGAGAAAGGTATTACTGGAGACAAAGGTATTACTGGAGACAAAGGTATTACTGGTGATAAGGGTCAAAAAGGTGAGATAGGAGTCAAGGGCGACCAAGGAGAAAAAGGAGATACTGGTGATAAAGGTATTACCGGAGATAAGGGAGAAAAAGGTATTGACGGTACTAAGGGTGATACCGGAGATAAAGGCGAGAAAGGTATTAACGGTACCAAAGGAGATACTGGTGACAAGGGAGAAAAGGGTATTGGCGGTGATAAAGGAGATACTGGAGATAAGGGTCAAAAGGGTATCGACGGTACTAAAGGAGATACTGGAGATAAAGGTGAAAAAGGAATTGATGGTACTAAGGGAGATACGGGAGACAAGGGTACTACTGGTGACAAAGGTCAAAAGGGTGAGATAGGAGTTAAGGGTGACGAAGGAGAAAAAGGAGATAAGGGTGATACTGGCGATAAGGGTATTACCGGAGACAAGGGTATCACTGGAGACAAGGGTCAAAAAGGTGAGATAGGCATTAAAGGAGATACCGGTGATAAGGGAGAGAAGGGTATTGACGGCGATAAAGGTGATACCGGAGACAAAGGGCAAAAAGGTATTGATGGTACTAAAGGTGATGCTGGAGATAAAGGCGAGAAAGGAACTGATGGTACTAAAGGAGACAAAGGTCAGAAAGGTGTTGAGGGTTCTCAATGGACATCAGCCGCTGGTGCACCAACCGCATCTGGTAGAAATGTAGATGACCAATACCTTAATACTACAAATGGCGATGTATACGAATGGGACGGTTCTGCTTGGCAGTTAACTGGAAACATTAATGGGCCACAGGGTGATCAAGGAGAAAAAGGAGCCACTGGGGATAAAGGTCAGAAAGGAACTACTGGCGACAAAGGTGACACTGGTGACAAAGGAACTAAGGGTGAACTTGGAGACAAAGGAGATAGAGGTCCTAAAGGACTAAAGGGAGAAGAGGGGTCTCAGTGGACGTCATCGGGGGGTGTACCAACTGGTTCGGCAGATGAAGGAGATCAATATCTTGACACTGATAATGGTGACGTATATGAGTATAAATCAGGAGCATGGGTTAATACTGGAAACATACAAGGTCCTGCTGGTAATAAAGGCCAAACTGGAGATAAAGGCCAAACCGGAGATAAGGGTATTACCGGAGATAAAGGTACTACAGGAGATAAAGGTACTACCGGGGATAAAGGTGAAACTGGTTCTAAAGGTGACAAAGGTCAAAAAGGTGACAAGGGTGAAAAAGGTGTTGAAGGATCTCAGTGGACATCAGCCGCTGGCACACCAACAACAGCGGGCACTAATAGGGATGATCAATACTTGGACACAAACACTGGTGAAGTTTACGAGTGGAACGGTAGTGCTTGGGTTAGCACAGGTAATATACAAGGTCCGAAAGGAACTGCTGGTGACAAGGGAACTACCGGAGACAAGGGTGATACGGGAGAAAAAGGAACCACAGGAGACAAGGGTGATAAAGGTCAGAAGGGTGTTGAAGGCTCTCAGTGGACGTCAGCACCAGGAGTGCCTTCAGCCTCTGGTGTAAACGCAGGTGACCAATACTTAAACACGGATGATGGAGAGGTATATGAGTGGAGTGGTTCTGCGTGGGCTTCCACCGGTAATATTGAAGGCCCGCAGGGTACAAAAGGAGAAAAGGGACAGAAGGGTCAGACAGGAGATAAAGGACAAAAGGGTGTCGACGGTGACAAAGGAACCAAGGGTGAAGTAGGGCAAAAAGGTCAGACTGGAGATAAGGGAACCAAGGGTGAAGTAGGACAAAAAGGTCAGACCGGAGACAAAGGTGAGAAAGGACAAAAGGGTGAGTTAGGACAAAAGGGCGCTACTGGGGACAAGGGTGATAAAGGTCAGAAAGGCGTAGAAGGTTCTCAATGGACATCAGCCGCTGGCACACCAACAACAGCGGGCACTAACAGAGATGATCAGTATCTTGATACAAACACTGGTGAAGTCTATGAATGGAACGGTAGTGCTTGGGTTTCTACGGGTAACATTATGGGGCCTAAAGGAACTGCTGGTGATAAGGGGCAAAAAGGAGAGGTAGGACAAAAAGGTCAGACAGGAGATAAAGGAGATAAAGGACAAAAAGGGGTTGAGGGTTCTCAATGGACTTCGGCTGCTGGCGCGCCAACTACACCTGGAACCAATGTAGATGATCAGTACCTTGATACAGATAATGGGAACGTATATGAGTGGGACGGTAGTCAGTGGCAACTTACTGGGAACATTAATGGTCCACAAGGTGCTAAGGGAGAGAAGGGTCAAAAAGGAGATACTGGTCAGAAAGGAACTACTGGAGACAAAGGTGAAAAAGGTCAGAAGGGTACCACAGGTGATAAAGGACAAAAGGGAGAAGTAGGTCAGAAGGGAACTACTGGTGATAAAGGTCAGCAGGGACAAAAGGGTGTCGAGGGTTCTCAATGGACTTCCGATGCTGGTGCGCCAACTGCATCTGGAACCAATATAGATGATCAGTACCTTGATACAGATACCGGTGATGTATATGAGTGGGACGGTAATCAGTGGCAACTTACTGGGAACATTAATGGTCCGCAGGGCGCTAAGGGAGAAAAAGGACAAAAGGGTGTCGATGGTATCAAAGGACAAAAGGGTGTCGATGGTGACAAAGGTCAGAAGGGTGAGATAGGAGCCAAAGGAATCAAGGGTGAAGTTGGTGACAAAGGTATTACTGGTGACAAAGGTGAGAAGGGCCAAAAGGGAACTACTGGTGATAAGGGTATTACGGGAGACAAAGGTCAGACTGGACAGAAGGGTCAGACTGGAGATAAAGGAGATAAAGGTCAGAAAGGTGTAGAAGGTTCACAATGGACTTCGGCTGCTGGTGCGCCTACAACAGCAGGTACTAATAGAGATGATCAGTACTTAGATACTAATACGGGTGAAGTTTACGAGTGGAACGGTAGTGCTTGGGTTAGTACAGGTAATATATTAGGGCCAAAAGGTGCTAAAGGTGAGGTAGGGCAAAAAGGTCAGACTGGGGACAAAGGTATTACTGGAGCCAAAGGGATTACAGGTGACAAAGGCGATAAGGGACAAAAAGGTGAAGTCGGACAAAAAGGTCAGACAGGAGATAAAGGAACTACGGGTAACAAGGGAGATAAAGGTCAAAAGGGAGTCGAAGGTTCACAGTGGACTTCGGATGCTGGTGCACCGACTACACCTGGAACTAACGTAGATGACCAGTATCTTGACACTGATAATGGAAATGTATACGAGTGGAATGGTAATTCTTGGTCACTTACCGGAAATATTAATGGCCCGCAAGGTGCTAAAGGTCAGGCTGGACAAAAAGGCGTTAAGGGCGATACCGGTCAGAAAGGTATTGATGGCGTCAAAGGTCAGAAAGGTGAGGTAGGACAAAAAGGCCAGGCTGGTGATAAGGGACAAAAAGGAGAGGTAGGACAAAAAGGTCAGACTGGTCAGAAAGGAACTACTGGTGATAAGGGTATTACGGGAGACAAAGGTCAGACTGGGCAGAAGGGTACTGCTGGTAATAAAGGTGACAAAGGACAAAAAGGGGTTGAGGGTTCCCAGTGGGAGTCTGCTGCTGGTACACCAACAACAGCGGGCACTAACAGAGACGACCAATACTTAGACACAGGCACTGGTGAGGTCTATGAATGGAACGGTTCTTCCTGGGTTTCTACTGGAAATATATTAGGACCACAAGGTGCTAAGGGTCAGACTGGACAAAAAGGTCAGACTGGTACAGCAGTAAAAGGACAGAAAGGAGAAGCGGGAGCCAAAGGTGCACAAGGTGCTTCTATAAAAGGACAGAAAGGAGAGACTGGTCAGAAAGGAACTACTGGTGCTTCGGTCAAGGGGCAGAAAGGTGAGGTTGGTCAGAAAGGTCAGACTGGTGCTTCAGTCAAAGGACAGAAAGGTGAGGTAGGCCAAAAAGGAACTACGGGCACTTCAGTCAAAGGACAAAAAGGTGAGGCAGGACAGAAGGGTGCTACTGGAGCCAGTGTCAAAGGGCAGAAAGGTGAAGTAGGGCAAAAAGGTCAGACAGGTCAGAAAGGAACTACGGGTGCGTCAGTCAAAGGCCAGAAGGGTGTAGAAGGTTCCCAGTGGGAGTCTGCTGCCGGTACACCTTCAGCAGCGCCGTCTAATAGAGATGATCAGTATCTTGATACAAATACTGGTGAGGTTTACCAGTGGAATGGATCGCAATGGATTTCTACCGGAAATATTCAAGGGCCACAAGGCGCTTCTATTAAAGGACAAAAGGGCGCGCAAGGAAACTCTGTTAAGGGACAAAAAGGTGAGGTAGGACAGAAAGGTGCTACTGGTACAGCAGTAAAAGGCCAGAAGGGTGAAGTAGGACAAAAAGGTCAGACTGGTGCTTCGGTAAAAGGACAAAAGGGCGAAGCAGGAGCCAAGGGTGCACAAGGCGCTTCTATTAAAGGACAGAAAGGTGAGGCTGGAGCCAGCGTCAAAGGGCAGAAAGGTGAGTCTGGTGTTTCAGTAAAAGGTCAGAAAGGCGAAGCAGGAGCCAAGGGCGCACAAGGCGCATCCATTAAAGGTCAAAAAGGAGAAGTAGGACAGAAGGGAACCACGGGTACTTCTGTTAAGGGACAAAAAGGTGAGGCAGGACAGAAGGGTGCAACTGGTACAGCGGTTAAAGGTCAAAAAGGTGAAGCAGGACAGAAGGGCGCTACAGGTTCTTCCGTCAAAGGACAAAAGGGTGAGGCTGGACAAAAAGGTCAGAAAGGCGTTGAGGGTTCTCAGTGGGAGTCTGCTCCTGGTACACCTTCAGCAGCGCCGTCCAATAGAGACGATCAATACCTTGATACAACCACAGGCGAAGTTTACCAATGGAATGGCTCGCAATGGCTTTCAACTGGTAATATTCAAGGACCACAGGGTCCTTCTATTAAAGGACAGAAGGGTGCCCAGGGCGCAAGTGTCAAAGGACAGAAAGGTGCGGCTGGGGCCTCGGTAAAGGGCCAGAAAGGTGAGGCAGGACAAAAGGGAGCCACCGGTTCTTCTGTTAAAGGACAGAAGGGTGCGGCTGGAACCAACGGTTCTTCTGTTAAAGGTCAGAAAGGTGAGGCAGGACAAAAGGGAGCCACTGGTTCTTCTGTTAAAGGTCAGAAAGGTGAGGTAGGACAAAAGGGATCCACCGGTTCTTCTGTTAAGGGTCAGAAGGGTGCGGCTGGAGCGAACGGTACCAATGGTACTAACGGTACAAATGGTAGTAAAGGCCAGAAGGGTGCGGCTGGAGCGAACGGTACCAATGGTACTAACGGTACCAATGGTACTAAAGGTCAGAAGGGTGAGGCTGGTAGAGATGGTACTAACGGAACCAATGGTAGTAAAGGTCAGAAGGGACAGACAGGTACTACTGGGCCATCGGGTACGGGATACGATCCATGTACTTGTACAGTGGATATTCAGACCATTACCTCCAATCAAGCCACTCTTGCGATTACCCAAACGAATGCTGGCACTAATCTCTCAATCTCTGGAGGTAACACAATTAACATTGGAGCGACTGGCACATACTTATTGACGTACGCTGTTACACTTCAAAACAATATTGCTGCACGTAACTGTGTTGGGTTATATATAAAAGGTTCTGGTGGTGGTGCATCAAATGTTGTTGGCTCTGCTTCTTATGAATACTTTAGATTTAATACTTACGGAGAGTTCAGTTCGTTGACTGCGTGTGTTATGTTCTACGGAACATACGGAGAGCAGTACCAACTAACAGCGGGTAGTGCTCTTGATGGCTCTTGGAACCACACGGTACAAACAGGAAATGTATACAGAGGTATAAGTATTACAAGACTATCATAATGGCAACAACAGAGAATTACTACATACAAGACATTGTAACCAGCGACGTCCTTTTGGATGATGGAACTTGGGCGAGAGATGACGATGCCTCTAACGCAAAGACATTCTCTGACCGCTCCAGCGCTGTTACTCATATAGACACACTTAATAACGGTACATACAGAGTCTATTCGAGAATTGTAAAGACGAATTAGATAACGTATCTTTATTGATGCAATAGTTAATTTAATTGTATCAACAAATGGTCATTGTATTCCATGCAGGATATTATGCAAGTGCTTGGAACCCATATTATAACTCTGAAGGAATAGGAGGAACAGAGCAATGTATAATGGGTTTATCAAGGTCGCTTGCTCTACAAGGCCATAGTGTTTTCGTAGTAGGTCAAGTCAAACCTGTCTCCGATAAATACCCCAACAGCGGATCCCTTAATTATGTAGATCTAAAAAACATAAGTGAAATCCCAGATATAGATATACTAATCGGTGTATCATATATTCACTACCTAAAGTATTACAGCCTCAAGCCTACAACTAAGAAGATATTTTGGCTACATAATGAGCATCCCCACTACTGGTACAAAGGCCAGCGTATGTCTGACGTAGATATAAAAGATGCTTATCTAAACACAGACACAATTGTTTGCCTTACCAATTGGCATAAAGAATACTTTATTAGGAATGAGGCCCCGGCTCATTTGTCAAAAGATAAAGTAAAGGTAATTGGAAACGGCCTTGACACATCGCTGTTTGAACCTGTTACCATCAAGAATAAAGATTCTTATATATACACATCTCATCCCGAACGAGGACTTGATGCAGTAATTAGTGATATTGAAAAAGGATACCTTGATGGTACTCTCGATATATGTACACCTGGTTATGGTTTGGAGTACTACAATCAAAACTTTTCTGAGCGTGTATCTAAATTAGAAGGCGTTACTTTTCACGGTAGCCTTTCAAATAAAGAGTTGTATAAACTAATGTCTAAGTGTGAGAGTTGGTATTACCCCACTACATACAATGAAACCTATTGTTTAACAGCGATCGAGATGTTGGGACATCATGTAAGACCTTTGGTAAATCCTATTGCTGGTCTCAAAGAAACTTTAAATAAGTTTAGCAAGCATATAACGGATTGGTCTAAGGTTGATGAATATGTTAAGTCTCGTGACTGGAAGTTGGTAGCGAAAGAATGGGAAATTTTATTTAATAAAAAGGAAAGCCTTATGATTCAAAAAGTCTATGTAATATCTATGGATACTTCTGACAAAAAGTTAATGGAGTATACAATAAGACTAAGGGAAGCAGGTATTGATTGCGAAGTAGTAATAGTACCAGGTGTAGATGCAAGATCTTTTAAGGATTACAAATGGTCTCCACATGATTCATGGGCTATGGACAGTGATAATAAATGGTGGAACCAACCAGTAACAGTTGGTGAGATGGGTTGTGGTTTAGCGCATTTAAATACTTGGAAAAGAATAGTACAGGATCAAACAGAGGTTGCTTTAATATGTGAGGAAGACTTCTTCTTTAAAGGTAAAATAGATTACTCAATCATTCCTGATCCAAGCACATGGGATATGCTTTACTTAGGGCGCAGAGCAATGGCTCCAGATAGAGATGATTACGGAGATATTGTAGTTCCTGGATACTCTTATAACTTACATGCTTATATGGTTACTCAAGCCGGTGCATTATCTTTTACTCAGCATAACTTTCAGGAGTATATAACAGCGGCAGATGAATTTGTTCCTGCTACTTATTGTGTCCATCCACGAGGCGATTGGGATTGGGTAACAAGAGACACTCGTGCACTTGCATTAAAAGAAGACATTGCTTTTCAATCGTCTAATGATAACACAAGTAGGACTCAGTCCACTGTTCACGAAGAGATTTTTAAATCGGGTAAATGGCCTGAATGGGTATCTAAGTGGATTCACCCCGCTGCAAAGACAAAGGCTTGGGACATGATACTTGAAGAGCCTATACAAGATGTAATATCCTTCCCGCTGTTTACTGAGGAGTTTTGTGAATTGCTTATAGATGAAGCAGAGCAGAAGGCTTTATGGCAAACTAAAAGACATGATTTTTATCCAACAGTAGATACATTAATTTCTTCATTTGGATACGATGAAATATACAAGCGTGTTCTGGAAGATTTTGTTTTTCCGGCAGCGATAAGCAGATGGCATCTTCATGGTAAAGCCTGGGCAGAAATGGATAGTGAAAACTTTCTGATTAAGTATACTACAGATACACAGGGTCACTTAGATCTGCATCATGACAATGCTGTTATTAGTTCGGTACTAACTTTGAACAAAGACTATACAGGGGGCGGTACATATTTTTATAATCAAAAACAAACACATGTAGGAGATGTAGGACACGTCGCTATTCATCCTGGCCAGGTTACCCACAGGCATGGCGGTAGACCAATACATAGTGGTAAGAGGTATATACTTGTGTCGTTCTGTAATAAGAAATAGTATGAAGCATTATATAGACCTAACAACAGAGCAACTAAGGTTACTTTATATATTAATACCATCGCACCACATGGAAAGCGAAAAGGTTATGGAGATAGTAAAGAAACTTGAGACACACCTCGCTATACCCGGTATAAAACGATAATACTTATATTTGCTTTATGGCAGGAAGTAAGTACAGCAACATACTAAAACGATATAGACTCAAGGGTTTTAATCAACCTAAGCGGACTCCAGATCATCCTAAAAAGTCACATATTGTAGCGGCTAAAGAAGGAGACAAGGTTAAGATTATTCGTTTTGGAGAGCAAGGAGCATCAACAGCGGGTAAGCCAAAGGCAGGTGAATCTGATAAGATGAAAAAGAAACGTGCGTCATTTAAAGCACGTCACGCTAAGAACATTAAGAAGGGTAAATTCTCTGCTGCTTATTGGGCCAATAAAGTAAAGTGGTAATGGCTAAGAAGTACAAATCAAAAGTAAATCAATCAGGAAACTACACTAAGCCAGGAATGCGTAAGCGTTTGTTTAAAAGAATTATGGCTGGTACTAAGGGGGGAAGAGCAGGACAGTGGTCTGCCCGTAAAGCACAGATGTTAGCGAAAGCCTATAAAGCCGCAGGGGGCGGATACAAATAATGCCACCAGGTTTAAAAAAAGCACAAGAGTCCTTAAAAAAATGGACTAAACAAAAGTGGCGTACTAAATCAGGTAAGGCCTCATCTAAGACAGGAGAGCGCTACCTACCTACAGCGGCAATTGCGGCGTTGTCTGATGAAGAGTACAATGCAACTACAAGAGCGAAAAGAGAGGGTACAAAAAAAGGAAAGCAATATGTTCCTCAACCCAAAGCCGTTAAAAAGAAGACTAAGGTTTACCGAGCATAGACACACAACGATCTATAATCTTAGCGTATAACTCAGACTTTTCTTTTGTTCTCATCATGTTGGTTGCGGCATAGTCAGCAATATTAGTTAACACGCATTTACTTTCAACGCTGATGTTTGTTTCGTAATTTGTCTTCATGATATAAATTTCAGTTACTTAAACTTACATAACATTACTTAAATTTGCAATACAAATCTTATTGACATGGATGATCGACTAATGAAAATGTACAAAAGTGGGGGACTACTAAAGGCTCTACTTAAAGACCCAAGCCAAAGAGAGATGGCCCGCAAGATGCTTGACTCTAACAGCGACTCAGTTGTTGATGGTAACGCTGGAAGAGGTGGTACTAAGAAGTATAAAGCAGGTGGTAAAGCAGAGAAAGCAACAATGACAATGCTTGGTGCTAAAGCAGGATTTAATCCAGGAGCAAAGGATACCTACTAAACAGCGCTTACACCATATATAAAAAGGGGACTCTTAACAGGGTCCCCTTTTCTTTTGGCTACTCCTAACCATAGTAAGTGCCAGTGCACTCACTTCCACAAACATACAGTTTATGTATTAAATTTGTGGTATAAATAAATTAAATCAAATGGAAAAAGTAGAAAGCCAAATGGAGCAGGCTATCCAGGATGCAGGATTCACTATTACGGATACCTTCCCTGGAGAGTCAAATGCTACAGAGCAGGCACCTGTGCAGGATAATGTGCAAGCGCCTACACCAGAGGTAAGTGCAGAACCTGCGCCTACAAATGAAAGTGAGCCGAATACAGTAGTTGAATCGGCTCAACCAGAAGTACAACCAGACGTACAACAAGACGTACAACAAGATGTACAACAGGTTGTAGAACAAGAAACGGCTCCAGTACAAGAGGAGCAAAGTTCTTTAAATAACGAGAGTGAAGGTTTTGAAAGTTTCTTTCAAGCGTTAACAGGCGAAATGCAGTCGACGCAAGAAGAACCAACAGAGCCTCAATCTATATCTGAGTCAAGTCTCGACCCACGGATTGCAGTCATTGCTGATTTTGTGGAGAAGACAGGTCGCTCACCTGAAGACTGGTTCCGTTACCAGGCATTAGATCCGTCCGAAATGGATGATCGTACTGTTATGCGGGTCCATATGGCAAGTGAGTATCCATCTCTTGGTAATGATGAAATTGATTTATTGATCTCATCTAAATACAAGACTGATGAAAATGTTTTCTCTGAAGAAGAAGTTAGACTTTCAAACCTTCAGTTGAAGATTGACGCAGAGAAGGCCAGACAGAATGTAGGATCGTTACGTGAAGCGTATACCCTACCTGCTGAAGGGTCTTCAAATGTTGTTGAAACTGAAAGCCCATTTGATGTGGAGTGGTCTCGGTCGAATGCACAATCATTAACAGAGTTAGGCGAAATTGCCTTTGAACTCCCCGGTGGTCGTGAATTCAATTATGGCGTGAGTACTGATTACCGCAATGAGTTGGCCAAGGATAACGGCAACATGACTGAGTTCTTTGATAAGTACGTGGATAACACGGGCAACTGGGACCATGATCTTTGGAATATGCATCGTACGGTTACTGATAACCTACCGAATATTCTACAGAGCATTTACCAGCAAGGTATGAGTGACGGACAACGCAATGTCGTTGAGAAGGCAGCGAATATTGACGCCAGTAATCCTACTGCTAATCCAGAGCAAAGTCAAAGAGATTCGGTTGCCCAACAGGTACTTGATGCTTTGGGACGGCAACAAACATTTTTGAAATAACGCTATAAAAACAAAATAACATGGCAACATCTTCAGCACCTCCGGTGTTTAATGACAGCAAGTCAGCGGTATTCCGCCGTCTTGACCCAGCGAAATATACTTCATTGGGTGATTTTATTGACGAAATCAACGCTCCTGACAATCGTGATCAGTTGGTTAAAACTTATGGTTACCAGCAGATCTCAGGTGGTTTAACGGGGTTCCTAAACCTTACAGGCGCCGTCCGCGCAAGCGGTACCGCAGATGAGGTTCAATACTGGGAAGAAACTCGTCTACATTCTTACGCAACTGTAAACCCAACGGCAACAGCGGCTTCTACTGCTACTTCATTAGTAGTGAAGAAAGGAACTGCTGATGCAAGTGTATTGCGCTTGAATGATGTAATCTTATGGGGCGGTGAGCACCGTATGATGGTTACTGCTATCTCTCCTGCTGGTGAGGTTGCAAACACAGCAACTGCTAACTACACTCTTGAGTCTTTAAGTGGTAACATCGGCGCTACTGCTGCTACTACTGCTGTTAACCTACCTGTGATTGGTAACTTGTTTGCACAAGGATCTGATCAAAACACTGGTTACTTGGAGTCAAACGTAATCAAGCGTACAAACGCTTACAACATCATCAAAGAGGTGTTCAAGGTTACAGGTTCTCAAGCAACCAACATTGGTTGGGTTAATGTAGGTAACGGCGATTACCGTTGGTACGTAAAAGGAGAAATGGACACTCGTGCTCGTTTCCTCGACAAGCGTGAAATGATGTTATTGTTAGGTGAGTCAATCACTAACACATTAACAACAACAAACATCGGTGGTACACCAACAGCGGGAGAAGGTTACTTCGCTGCTATTGAAAACCGCGGTATTGTACAGAGTGGTCAGATCGATGACTTCACTGAAATGGATGTATTGATCTCAGAACTTGACAAGCAAGGTGCAGCACCAGAGTACGCTATGTACGTGAACACTGCTCAGGCTTTGGCAATTGATGACATGGTTGCTTCATTGAACGGCGCTGCTGGTTTCACTAACACAACTACTGGTCTCGGTGCATTCGGTGGACGTGGTTCAGAACTTGGCTTCGATTCATTCAAGCGTGGTGGATACACATTCCACAAGCACTCTTGGAAGTTATTGAACGACCCAACATTGTTGGCTGGTTCTGATTACTTAGGAGCAATGATTCCGTTAACTACTGTAGTAGATCCTAAGACCGGTGATCGTGCCGCTGCTTTGGAATTGAACTACAAGGACACTAACGGATACTCTCGTGAAATGGAGCACTGGATGACAGGTTCTATCTTAGGTGTGAATAACACTAACACAGATAGCCTACAGTTCAACTACCGTTCTGAGTGTGCATTGGTTACTCGTGCAGCAAACCAACACATCCTTATCAAGTCATAAGGATAACAATTTCCGGAGAGGGGCTTTGCCCCTCTCTTTTTTAATTTTTTAATTCTATTCAAATGTCAACTACAACAAAGGCTGCTCCAAAGGCGGCAGCAAAAAAAACACCTGCGCCTAAAAAAGGCTACAGCGTAATCAAAAAAGATGCGGCACCAGAAACCACAAAGGTTTTTGAAATTCCAAAAGGCGGCGGCATCGTCACAAAAATAAAATCAGAGGTAAGTGTATACGATCCAGAAACAAATCAGGTTCGTAGTATACGCTATTGTCCTGGAGAACCAAGTGTATTCCGTGATGAACAGAACGAAAAGTCACGTAGAGAGCATGTTATATTTAGAGACGGCCTCTTAGCCGTTCCGTATAACAAGCCGAATCTTGCTAAGTTTATGGAACTACATACCAGCAATATAGCAAACGGTGGTAAGTTGTTTAAGATTGTAGACAACAGTAGAGATTCTGAAGAAGTGGTTAACAGCGAGTTCTTGACTCATGATGCTGTTTCTCTTGTTCGTACAAAAGGTTCTGATGAAATATTAGCAGTTGCTTTATCTTTAGGAATCAACATTGAACAACAAATGATTGATATCCGTAGAGAGATGTTACGTGAAGCAAAAAGCAGCCCTGCTACTTTTATTGCCATGTTTGATGATCCTCGTGTTAAGACTCGATCAGCAGTTATTCAATCAAATGATTTCCAAATCATATCGTGTAAGCCTGATGGAGTATACTGGTTTGACAGTGGCAGATTAATTATATCTGTTCCTGCTGGTCAAGATCCAAAAGACATGATGGTTCGTTTTTGTCTTACCGAAAAAGGAGCCTCTGTATACGAAGAACTAATATCTCGATTAGAAAAACTTTCGTAGATTTACAGTACATTATTCGTATATGTGTTCTGTTAAACACATGTAAGCAGTAGAGGGGGTCCCGTAAGACCCCCTCTTTTTATTTCGTATATTTGCTGTAAAGCCAAAAACTATTATGGCAAGTGTAGAAAGAGTTTACAAAGCAGTTAGAGACATAGCCAACAAAGACCAAAGAGGTTTTGTTACCCCAGCAATTTTCAACGAGTTTGCAGGTATGGCACAGATGAATGTATTCAATAGTTTGTTTGAAGAAATGACTATGGCTAATAGATTACGTCGTAGTGCATTGGACGGATCTCGTCAGTTTGCGCGTGCTAAACAGATAGAAGAAGATCTGTCTACATTCTCTAAGAAGTCAGAGTTGACTTTAACTTCTGGAGTAGTGGATAAGCCTTCTGATTTTGCTCGTGCAATTTCAATATCAACTATTGGTAAAATGATATTGGGTGTTCGGCAACAGTCTCTTGTGCAGATGTGCTACAATGAAGATCATATTGATAGAATACTAAACAGCGATTTATCAGCACCTTCAGACGATGCACCTGTTGCGTTGATTGCAAACCAGATAGAGATATTCCCCAACGTAAATACAAGTATTAATAAAATCAACCTACGGTACTTCAAGTTGCCTCAAGGTATTGTTCCAACTACAGGAGCAAAAACAACGGCGTCTCCTAAGTTTGGTTATTCTTCCTCTGTAGCAGGTGTTGAATTATATCTTGCAGCAAACAGTGTAGACTTTGAATTGCCTGAGCAATACTTTGGTGAGTTAGTTAACGAGGTTGCTTTACTTATAGGTGTTAATCTTCGTGATGCTAATGTATACAATTACTCTAATTCAGAGATAACGAAACAAGAGAATAGATAATGAGTCAGTCATACGTAACAGTAGATAAAGTAGTTAACGACTACACAATGAGTATAGATGCAGATGACTATGGGTCTAATGCGTCTGATTATATGTTGCGTCAATATGCCCTGAGAGGTATTCGTGAATTTGGATTTGATATAGCACATACTATTAAAACAGTGTTGCTTGATGTCAATCAATCACTTGGCACTGTTGATATGCCTTCTGATTATGTTGACATGGTCAAGATGGGCCAGTTAGGTAATGATGGACTCGTGTATGTCTTTGCTGAAAACCCTAACATGAATCTCTTACCTGATCAACCAGCAGATGCAATACCAGATTACTTACTGGGATTTGATTCTTATGTGTTTAGAAATTTTGTTTATGAATCTACAATGGGCCGTCTATACGGTCTTGGTGGTGGACAGGGTGCAGGAGAGTATAGAGTCAACTGGGAAGAATGTAGATTTGAGATATCATTGCTTTCAGATACTACTCAGGTAGTGCTTGAGTATATTTCAGATGCTGCTAAATCAAGTAACCCTTGCGTGCCTGTATATGCAGAAGAAGCATTACGCGCTTATATATATTACAAAACAGTACATCGTAAGTCAAGTGTACCTGTAAGTGAGAAACAGCGTGCTCGTGCAGAATACTATAACGAACGTCGATTAGCAAATGCTCGATTGAAATCGTGGAATAAATTTGATGCACTAAGCACAAGTAGAAGAAATTTCAAACTAAGTCCTAAAGCATAATCAATGCCGTCTATTGATAAAATCATACCACGCTATCTGAACAGTGACGATGATGAGCGTTTGATCAAGCGTACCGAAATGGTTGACGCTCAAAACGTACGTGTATCTGTAGACTCAGAGATAGATGCTCAAGTATTAAAGAATGCCTGGGGTAATATTAGCCGGGCAGACACAATAGAAAACGGGAGTATACCTGCTGGTACTAATGTTGTTATAGGTACTGTTGCTGATGAGCAGTCAGCGCAGATATATTATTTCTGTTACAACAGTGCTACTAATCATACGATATTTAGATATGATCAAAACGCCAAGAAAACATTTATTGTTTATCAAGGCAGTGTGTTGCAGTTTACACAAGAAGGTCATGTTGATGCTGACATAGTTCGCCTATCAAATCACAACATACTTTTATACTTTAATGATAGCCTTAGCCAACCAAAAAAAATAAATGCAACACGTGCAGAACAAAGTATATCTGGTGCAGGTGGTTACCCTCCCAATTTTATAAGTGGTAGCAATGAAGAAAGACTGGCGTACATAACTGCGGCCAAAGCACCGCCATTGATTCCTCCAGTTGTCACCTTCCAAAACAATTCCGGTTATCCTCAAAACGATATATTCGAAAAGAACTTTCAGTTTGCTTATCAATATGAATATGATGACGGAGAGCAGAGTGCATTAAGTCCATACTCTTTACTGGGTATATCTAAGTCTCAATTGAAAGATGGATTTATAAATGCCGGTGCAAGAAACTTTTATAACGAGGCGAAGATCCAGGTGACATACAGCGCAGCAGATGTAAAAGACATAAACATCTACGGGCGTATTGGTGATAAGGATTCTCCATTCTTTTTGATTGACACAATACCTAATGTCAACGGAACAGGAACACAAAATATATTTTTTAGAAACGACTCTAACTATATAGGTCTTTCTACTCAGGTTCAAGATAAGAGATACGATAACGTACCTCAGAAAGCAGATAGTCAAGCACTGTCACAAGGGCGTCTTTTTTATGGTGGTTATACCGAAGGGTATGACAACCTCCCGTTTATGGATGTAGATGCGCTGCCTAACTATAACGAGAAGCCAAATACTTATACAGTAACTGTTTCAAAAAATACTACTATAACTAATTATTTAGGTGAGTTTATAGATATAGACTTTAGCAGTATACCAGTAGCAGGATTTACCGCAGACTCAAAAGTATTGCTGTCGTTTAACTGGAATGACGGTGCTATGACCATACGTAATTCTCTCAAAAGCGACAGAGACTTTAACTTTGTTGATTCACTTGGTGATTTTAAATTATATAATGATGCAGCCGGTACAGATTTAGTAGGTCTTTCAGGTGGTACAGATGCTGAGAAACTTGCAGGAATGGCGGGTCTTAGAACTATTGCTAATGGTACTGATTATCAGACTGGCATAAACCTTGATTCAGGCACGCTAAACTCTCCTCCTCAAATAAGATTTATTGCTCAAAAGGGAACTTCAGATACAAGAGAAGAAAGTGTTGGTATTAAAAAGATCAACAGCGGTATTAAGGTTATTAGTAGTGGTTTTCAGGTAAGAAAGATTATAGATATACCGGCTGACAAAACTCGTGCTGAGATACAGACGATTGTAGCAAATGAAGTTCAGGGGTTATACCCTACTCAATTGATGCCTCAAGATGGAGAAGCCGGTTTCAGTACATTTACTACGGGCTTTGGCACAAGAACTACAGTTGAGTCCGCTGCTTTTGCGGGTGCTGGAGAGGTATGGTTTAGAAGAACTAATCCAAACTTCACGACTGGTGTTGACACATACAAGTTCTCGTTAAGTCTTGTGAACATGAGAATCAATAAATTGGTTTTCGGAACAAAGGAGGCTGAGGTTATAGAGCCATTTGGTACATCTTCGTCATTTGATATTATCGAAGCAAACATCGACGGCCAGTTACCACAACTTAATAGTGGCCCCAGTTTTAATCTTGTGCCAACTACTAATGGACTTTATCTTTCAAACACTGGTGCAAGTGTTACTGGTAAAGGTGCGTTGATCGAACGTAACGGAGGATACATTACAGCGGGAGGTAGTTTTGCTATTGCTAATAGCGACATGGATGGTAACAGGTGTTTTAAATCTGGTTCAAGTCATGAACTTGGTTTGTTATACTATGATCAAAAAGGAAGGCCAGGTGGTGTGCAGCCCTTAGATGATGAGACTTTTGTTCAGCATACTAATGATCGCTCCAATCAAAACAATTTAGATGGCTACGCAGATATCACAATGCGTATACGCCATAAGGCCCCTGCTTGGGCAGATAGGTTTAGTGTTGTTTACGCTGGTCAAGGATCAATAATAAACAAGGTTCAGTACTCTCTTGGCGGTGCCTATCTTGCTTTAAATGATGCGGCTGAAGGAAGTTTTGGTTCAACTCAAAGTATGTATCTCTCAATAGGTACCCTACAGGGCCGAAACAATTCTTACGATAATCAATTAGGCGCCGACATAAACTATGGTTTTGCAGAGGGCGACAGGGTTCGTATAGTTTCATATGGAGACAACCTTAAAGAAACAAAAACATGGAGGATATCTAAAAAAATAACTCTGTTAGCAGATGCCACCTTAAATCCTATTTTAGATAGAAGTTCAAAGGCTGCTATTCAAAACACAACGGGGGATTTCCTTGTGTTAGAGGATAATAATACTCCTGGTTGGAACACCAGTAGTTTAATGGACAACACCTCTAACTGGAACAACCAATGTATTATAGAGATATACCGAGAGAGCGATGCCTTTACGGAAATGTTCTATTACGAAATTGGTGAAAACAAATCTATAGACAGCGCAGGTGTGCACCAGACAGATCGTGTAAGCACAACCGCACAAATTGAGATAGTTTCTCAAACAGGAGACGATGTAGAGTTCCGTTCACCAATCAGATTTTTCAAGGGAGATAATATTGAAACTTCAGGTGGGTCAAGTATTACAGTGGGTAATGTTGTAGAAGACACATCGAAGTCTGGATATTCTTTTAGAGTTTATGGTGAGACTACATACAACTGGCCAACTTTAAGTCTACATGTAGTAACTGTTACTAATCCTGATTCTGTATTTAATATAGATCAGGGTGATTCATACTTTAGATTACGCACATTATTCTACGGTAGTGCTCCACGAAAAGGAGACGTATGGCGAAACCTTTCAGCAGCGTATACTCAAAATGCTTTAGTTGATTGGATTGAAGATCCTCGTGTTAGTGACTTCTTTAAATCAGATTATACTTCATTAGGAAAGAGTTATCCTTACCTTCCTGATGCTACTACTGTAAAGAGATACGGTTCTATAACTTACTCAGATCCATTCTCTTTTGAAAACACACAACTTGGACTTTCGTCATTTAACTTGACGATGCAAAATTTTGCTGATATGTCTTATGACTACGGCTCAATTAAGTCTATGGTTTCGCATGATCAACTGATGTATATATTACATGAGCGCCGTGCTGGTGTTGTACCTGTTCAGAGAAACATAATTACAGCGGAATCTGGTGAGTCGCTTGTGGCGTCAAACATGATACTGGGTCCAGTAAATTATTATGTAGGAGAATACGGCGTAAATAATAATCCTGAATCTGTTGCTCAGTATAGAGGGCAGATTTATTTTATGGACGCAAGAGCCGGTAAGGTATTGCGTATAGGAAAAGAAACAGGGATTAGTATTATAAGTGAGACTCTGGTTGATGGCTTCTTTAAAAGCAAAACATTCTCAACTGCTCTTTCTGCTAAAAATAAAAGATACCACGGTGGTATAGATAGGGAAAACACGGAGTATATTATTAGTTCTCCTGCTCTTTATACTTCACGTATTACTATTAATGATGCATGTACGGGTCAAACGGCTATAGGGAATTCAAGAACTAATGAAGACGGTGACATAATAAATGTTTCACCAGTATATGATGATTCACTAACATTCTTTTGGAATACGGATGTAAGAAACTGGGAGTGTAGTCTTGATGACTGGGATACTTCTGGAAGTGGTCTTATATTAATTGATCAACTTACGTCTAACCCCGTCGTAGGACTTTCAGAGAACTACTCTCCGTCACTTTCTGCGTCTTTGAATACTGCCATACCAGTTGTAATGACATCGTCTCAGTATACAGCGTTTTATCCTGCAACATTTAATCAGTTGACAGGGGTTGTTAGACCTGATGCGTCATCGCCACTCGGTGATCTTATAATTGACAACACTCTTGAAACTCTTGAGGCATTTACTATTGCTTATAACCTTTGGGATAAGTTCTGGAGCACGAGATATTCTTACAATACCGATGGAATAATTTCATTGACGGATAGAATGTACACGTTTAATGGTGCTAAAATATATGAGCACTCTCCCGATGCAACAAGAAATACTTTTTATGGAATTGCCGGCGACACAATAGTTGAAGTGGTTTCTAACTTTAATCCATCTATGATTAAGGTCTACGAGGCATTAAGTCTTGAAGGCAATAATTCAGGATGGACTGTTACACTTAATAATAGTGATCAAACCAGTACGATTGATCGATCAATATGGGACGAAAAAGAAAATTTCTACTACGCTTCCATACATCAAGACTCCTCAAACAATGTCACGTACACTTCTACCGCAAATGTTACTACCGTTAGCGGAACGTCTGAAGTCTTTTCGCTTGGAGAAGTAGATACATTACCTGGTACTCTTGCTGACAAGATACCTTTTAAAAATGCTATAAACAATCAAGCGTTCCCATTAGGAGATTCAACAGCGTTGTATGTTTTAAATATTGCTCAGAATAGATTAGAGCCTTTAAATCTCTATGCTGTTTCGGTTTCTGGTGAAAAAGAATTAACTTGTAATGCAACCATATCTGGATTCTCTGCTGGAGATACACTGGTGTTGATTGCTAACTCTGCAATAGAAGGAGATTCAATTAGAGATTATTATTTGAAAGCAAAATTTGTAAACGCAAGCACAAGCGCACACGAGTTGTACGCTATTAACTTTATATATACTAAGTCAAACTTACACAACCAACAAGGACAGTAGTAATCCTTATTTTTGTAGGATAAAAAAACATGAGATATGGCAATAGGACCTTTAATTAACCTTGGTGCAGGTTTAGCAAAAACCGGATACGGATTGTATCAGGAAAATCTTGCTAAAAGAAAAATGGCGCAGGCTGATCAAACTGCCATGGGACCTATTCGTTCACAGGCTGCACGACAAAGAATCGCTCGTCAAGAGTCTGATTCACAATCAGCAATAGATGCAGCGTTACGCTCCCAAGCCACACAAGCCCAGCAGATTGGGGCAACTGGTGGCTCTCGTGCATTGCAGGCAGCAACTCCTGCATTACTTAGAGCAACAGAGTTAACCACCGGAAGTGCTTTAGATAGATTTGGGTCATTAGGTGCAAGAGCGTCTCAACTTGAAGACAAAGTAAACTTAGCAAATGCTAACGTAGGTGTAAATGCCAACCTTGCTCGATTACAACGTGCGGCAGATGCTGCTCGCTCTGTAACTTTAAGCGGTGTATCTGACGTTATCGGAGGAACAGCCGGCCTACTTGGAGGCATTGGTAAAAAAGGAAAGGGCACTGATGATGTTGTTGAAACTATGACGGAAGAAACAATAACTCCAGAGAAACAGGCGGTTATGGATCAAGCCAGTATGCCAATGACAAATGCTTTTGGTGCAATGGATATTCCTGGAAGCAGTATGGCTGGAGTAAACAGAGCGTCTGATATTGCAGTACGTAGAAAGGGCGCTGGCCTCAATTTAACACCTGAGTACGAAGTCAATGCAAGTAACTATGCTCCTTCACCTGTTGGAGTACAAGACATTGATACTTCATTTGATACCCAGGCAGAATATGACTTTTTAAATCAGAGTCGTGCTAAGGCAACAAGTAACAGTTTAGATGCTCTTGCTAACAGAGTTAGTACTTTCGAAGATAGACAAGAAGAAGAAATCATGGGTCTGTTGAACCAGCCTATGAGCGAAGGTGGAGAATTAGACAGAGCAGAAAAAACACCAGGTGAATTTGATCATGAAGAAAATCCAATTGACATTGTGCAAGAGGGAGACAAGATTGGTGAGATGACTGGTGGAGAATATATATTTAACCCAGAGCAAGCAGAGGAATTATTAGAACTTTCTAAGGAAGGTAATAGTGAACTACATGAGTTCGTCCGTAACTTGCTAAGTAAAGAACAATTTAAGTAATGGCTGATACATCCCAATTTATGGCAATAGGCCAGATGCCGTCTGTTGATTATGGTGCTATATATGAGCGCTCTAAACAACGCCGTGAACTGGAAGAGCAAAGAAAGTTAGATTACTTAAATCAGTTTCAGCAAGAGCGTGGTGCTTTTGCTCCCGGAGTAAAGGCTGAACTTCAAAAAGTTTATGACGATACTATCAAGGCAGAGTTAGATAAAGGCGACATGTCTTTTGAGGGTAAAGCCAGACTACAGCGAAACTATAATGCTTACAAAGATCTTGCAGCAAATGCACTTGACTACACTGGACGCATTAATGATTTCGAAGCGTCGATCATGGCAGATCCAAAATCATTCAACGATCCTGGTGCGCTCATAGAAACATTAGGCGTCGCAAGAGATACTCAAATACCATTGAGTCAATTACCACAGATAATGCAAGACCTGCCTAATCCAAACGATTACCGCAGGTTTGAAGTAGCAGAGATGGCTCCAATGTCTGTGGCTGGTGACATACTAAAGAAGTTAAAGACTGAAGGTGGGGGTATTAATCGTTTCTACGACATGGCTAAGAGCGGTCAGATTGATCCAGCCTCAATTACTGAAACTGTAACAGCGTGGTTTGACGGTAATCAAATATCTCAAGAACAGGAGAACGAGGCTATTGCTTTTTCTATGCGTCAGTTAGGTGCATTAGACCAAGACCTTACAGATTACTCTAAACTAAATCAGTTAAGTGAAGAGCAACGACTAAAATACCTACAGCAATATGCAGGATATGTGACAGACGCTGTTACTAATTTATTAGCGGACGACATAACAACAGCGGCGGAACAAGCGCGTGCTGAGATGCGTCAGTTTGCTCAGAAAGAAAACATTAAGGCTGCGGCAAAGGCTCGATATAAAGGTGCGGATGGTGCTGGCGGTGATGCTGGTGCTCAAGGCTTCCAAGTAGGTGCATTAGAATATGTTCCCGCATATGGTACAGATGAAAGAGGAAAGGTAACCAATCAGTCTCGCAAAGATTATAAAGAGAAGTATGGAGACGATGGTATAGCACAGGCTCAAACTGATCTCTTTAAAAACGTAAGTTACAGCCAGCCTACTATTGTAAGTAGAAAGGGAGATAACAATGTATACACTGTAGAGTCTCTTGCTATAGGTCCAAACGGAGAAAAGTTAGTGTCTCTTCGTTTTAATCAAGAGGTTGCTGGAAAGAAAAAGAGTGTAAGAACTATTGTTGATTTTGAGGATATCAAAAATGAAGGAATCAAAGGAGGACAAAAAGCAGTAGACAGAATAAGTAGTGACCTTGAAGGTATGTCAGCATATTGGACAGAGAATATCTTCCCTACGAAGAACCAAGTTGCTCCTGTCACAGAAGATCAGGTTATTATGCCAACAGCGACGGGTATAATAAGCAACATTGATAACAGACTTAATGGAATAGATGGAGAGGGAATACCTGCTGAAACACCTGTTGCAGAAGAAACTGTTGAGGAAGCGTCATTAGTTTTACCAGAAGGATTAGACCTTGGTGGCATCATGACCAGAAAAGATGCCAGTAGAGTTGCTATGGATTTAGCAGAACAAAAATACATAGAAGAAAACTATGGTGGTCAAAAAGATTGGGATCGTTTAATGGGTTCTGCAAAAGGTAGGTTAGCAAAACCCTTTACGGAGTTAATACTTGCAGATGAGCGTTCAGGATATCAGCAAGAACGACGTGGTCAAGAAGCAAAAACAAAAGAAGAGGAAGAGTATATACAAAATCAGTTGATGCTTACGACTGAGGATAATGCTAATTTCGAGGTTACATCAATGAAAGGATTCGATCGTCTTAGTGAAGAGGGTAAAGCCAACGCGATTGGTAAATATCAAGATGAATTAATAAAGAGATTAAGAAAGAGATTTGATCGTGGTGTTATGCCAACTGGGAAACCTCTGGCTAATGCAATAGGAGACATTGTTAGAAATGAAATGCGGCCTTTCTTTGCGGACGCACAATTTATAGATGAAGAATTCTTTGTTGATTAATAAATTTATATAAATGGAAGATCAAGACTTACTATCAGTATTGCAAGCGGCTTACGATCGTGGTGTTACACTGGAGCAAATTCAACAGGCTCTAAATGATGATCCTAATGTAGAACAGGGGGCGTTACAAGTTGCAGAAGATTTCTTTTTAAAAAAAAAAGACTCTTCGGAAAGTTCACAGGCAGGAGATCTCGTGGTATCAGAATCAGAATCGGTTCAAGATACTATGGCATCTCCTTCTACAGCAGTCGACTCTAACTCTGGATTTCTTTTACAGGACGGTCTTACATCTTTATCAAATGCATACGATCGTGGTGTAAACCTTTCTCAAATTGAGCAAGAGTTTCAGGACAATCCTGAATTCGTAGCCTTAGCAAAGGATTACTATAAAACTTTAGGCTCTCGTGTTTGGGATGACCCGCGCGAAGAAGGCATGGGTATTATCATTGATGATAATCCTAATATGCTTGGTCGCCTATGGAACAGAGGGGCTGCTTCAGGACGTCTGGCTGCTGAGATAGCCAAGGGTGAGGCAACTGGATACATGAATTGGGAAAACATTGCGTACCTAAACAGCATTATGCAACGCGATGGAGTAAAGAAAACAGGTGAGGAGAACCCTGTTTTTGATTTTGCTGGTGATGTAGTTCGGGCAATACCCGAATCTTTAATATCAATGGCAACGAGTATCGAGACTGGTCTTACTGGTGCGGCGGCTGGAGCCGGTACTGGAGCAGGAATAGGATCTGTTGTGCCAGGGGTAGGAACAGCGCTTGGTGCAGGTACTGGTGCTGTCTCTGGTTTCTTTGGCGCATCATCTTTAGCAATTGAGTATGCTCATTCTTTGATGGACGTCATCCGTGAAGAAGGTGTAAATGTTACAGACGGTGATCAATTAGCATTTGCATTTGAGGATGAAGAACTCATGGATCGTGCTCGCGAGAAAGGGCTAAAGAGGGGTATTCCTATTGCAATATTCGATGCTATCTCAGGGGGTATTGGCGGTAAGGTCGGAACAACCGTTGTAAAAAACATATCTAAATCAGCAACAAACAGAGCCGCTAAAATCTTAGCAGCAGAAACATTAACTCAAGGTGCACTTGGTGCAGGTGGAGAACTTTCTGGACAGTTGGTTGCAGGTGAAAAGATACGTCCTCGTGACATTGCTCTTGAAGCATTCGCTGAATTAGGTCCGGCTGCTCCTGTGATGGCATACAACCTTGCGGGTCGTATAAACAAAACTCCAGGAGAGTTAAAGTATGCTGACAACATAAAGGCTAAGGAGAATCAAAGTGATGTAGTAGAGGCCAGCAATGCGGTAGATGCTATACCGGAGATGTCTAAACTAAATACAGAGATAGAAGAACTTGAGGCTGTAAAACCAGTAGACAAAAATGAAGCCCGTGTCAAGAAACAAAAACTTAGAGAACTTAGAGATAAGAAGTATGATCTAAAGGCTGACCTTTCTGAGAACTACTTAGCCCTTGATGAAGAAACCCGAAAAGAAGTAAAGGCAAAGTTGGCTATGATAATGGTCAACGACCAAACAATCTCTACTCAAGGGGCCAACCCTGAACTTTCAAATGTTCTTCGTGAAGAAAATAAAAAACTAAAGGCTGAGATTAAAGAAACAATAACCGGAAAAACATCAAGCAATGATCAAGCAAGTGGGCAAGAAGTACAGGGTGACATCGAAGCAAGGCAAGAACTTGGGGACGTACCCGACACTGAAGGAAGCGCAACGCCGGTTACAGTTAGTGGAATACTTCAAGCGCGTGAAGAAGAAGGGCAAACGCAAGGAGAATTAATTGAAGGGGAAGCAACTGAGCGCTCATCATCTTTCTTAAACATAAAAGATAGAGAGGGCCAAAGCCTTAATCTTTATGACCCTAACGATGCTGCTGCTTTACGTCGTGCTTTAGACGAAGGTGAGTTCAGAGCCGGGGAAAGAGAGTATTTAGAAAATATGATTCTTGCTTCAGAGTCATATCGCAAGTCAATACCCGAAGCAAAGATGTTTATTATTGGCTTCGGTAGAGAGGGATATCAAAATGCACTTGACCGTGTTGGATTTGGAAGAGAGGATATAGATATAGAGGGTAATAAAATACCGAAGGATGAGCAACGGGCAACTTATGGAAAAACCTCGCGTTACAAAAACAGTGTAAAAAATGTAGGTAAAATAGCATTAGAAGTACCAGTGGAAACTTCTCTTTATGGCGAGGCTCAAGGCCGTGGAGCAGGGGAGAAGTTTACGGGTATCCAAACAGCGTATCATGAAATCTTTCACAATGTTTTAAATCAGCATTTTGGGGAGAACCTATCTGATTACAATCAGTTAAGAAAGTTAGTGATTCGTCAACTCGCAGAGTCAGATGTTAAGCAATTAAATGATTTTGCAAAAAGATATGCAGATGCAGATGATGTTACTGGTACACTACCTTCTGAGGAATTCATGGTTCAGTTGTCTGGTCTTCTCGCGAATAAAAACATTAAGTTTGATCCATCTTTCTTAGAACAACTAAAGGCATTTATAGGTAATATAATCAGAAAGGCTACAGGCGGCACTATAAATTTTGACATTGAAACTAAATCAGGTAAAATAAAACAAGACTTGGTGGATGCTTCATTGGCTCAAGATCTTGCTAACTATTTAAAAGGAACCTCTGAGGCTATGCGTCTTGGTGCTGATGTTAGAGAAGTTTCACAGCCTGCGGCTCTAAGAACAGAGCGTTTCCAAAGAACAAGACAAGAGATGACGTTTGGTCCTGATGATGAAATGGGCAGTCTTAGTGAGGCAAAAAATGCTGCGAGTCTACCTGATCCTGAAAACTATGATAGAACACTTGACCCCGCAGAAAAACTTTTAAAAAGTATAAAGGATAAGACTCGTAGTATTACAAGAGGATTAGAAAAAAAATTAAACACTGGTCTTAGAAAAGTTAGAGCAGAGGTTCTATCTGCGATGGAATTCAAACAGTCTGCTAACATACCATATCTAAAGAACCTTGCCAATAGACTTAAAAATGTTCGGAAGATTACTGATAAGATGACACCAGAACAGCGCGATGAAGTCTATGAGGCCTCAGATGCATTCTTGTTTGGTGAAGATCAGAAGACCAGGGACGAAGGGATTGCAAGATTAAAAGAGATTAATGAGACACTTGCTCAGGAAGTAAGTATCATGAAACAAATTAGAGATTTTTACCAGGGACAGTTTGAGTCTGACCCTATGTTTGATGTACTTCCTGATGAGTTGATAGATATCATAAAAGATAATTCCCAGTTCTATGGCACCACAACTTATCGTGCGTTTACCGATCCTGATTTTAAGTTTGATAGTGAGTTAGGGAAAGCGGCAGAGCAGGTAATGGTACTGGAAGCCTTGGAAGAGGTGTTTATAGAGTTAAGCGATCAATTAACTCTTGCTCCAGAAGGGATGAAAGTCCTGGCTGAAATGCGGGAAATGAAACTTGATCCGCGTAAACCAGATGATGTTAAAAAATATGTAGAGGCCAAGAAGAAATCTTTAAACAAGGGAATAAAAGATCTTTCAAAAGAGGGTAACACTTCGGCACTTGTAACAGCGACAGAAAACCTTAAAGCATTTTCTGAAAAAGATTTAAAAACAATACAAGAAGAAATAGATGCTGCATTTCTTGCTGAAAAAATACAAGCGCAAAATTTACGTTGGGATACAGACGAAGGGCTTTTCGCTTATATAGACAAAGTTGAGGCCCCTGCGATTGAGGCCCAGGTACGGAAATACATTAAAGACATACAGATAACGTCTCGTCAAAACATTAATAATGCTGACAATGGTTTTGTTAAAGACAACAGTTTGGGTGGACTTAGAGTGCCTACGAGATCCTTTAAGGGTAAGCAGGATCTACCCGTTGAATTAAGAACATTTTTAGGCGAGGAAAGAAATCCATTTATAAAGTTTACTACCACTGTAAACAACTTAGCCAATATCTATGGGCAGTATGGATTAGTTTCAAGAGTAAACAAGGCAGGGCAAAACGCAGGCACAGGTGACATAATTGTTACTAAGGCTATTGCTAATGCGATCATGAATGGAATCTATTTATTAGATAAGAAAGGAGATACGTTGCCGGTATACATGAATGACGTCAATGAGGTCTCTGCACGATCACAAAAAGAACTGATATATTTAGCAGAAGGCCTGGGCTTAAAAAGAAGAGACGAGTCGCTTACAGATTTCTATGACAGAATAGGGATTGAGTATAAAGAAAAAGAGTACCAGACTAAAGTAATGTTTGTCGAGGGTAAAGTCGACAAGGTAATTGAGCCGACTAATTTTAATCAGTTCCAAAAATTAAGTGATGCTATAGAGATTTACTTTAGAGAAAACTATACATCAGTTCAAGATAACAACTCACCTCTTAAAGGTCAGTCTATTAATAATGATTTTGTAGAAGCCTTAAAGATGACGCCACTGTATGCTGCAAAGAACCAGGGTATGCGAATCTACTATGGTATCCTATTGCAAATGCGTAGAACACGGGTGCTCTATAACCTACCTACCTGGAGAAAGAACATCATGGGTGGTTGGTATTTCCTGGCTGCTAATGGTATACTTCCTATTGGAGAGAACTTAGGTGGGTATAATGTTATAAAAGATCTAAGGACACGACTAAAGAAAATGAAGGACGGGGAGTACACTGACCCCCAAATACAAGAACACTTTGAGACAGCGGCTAAGTACGGACTATTTGGTAGTTCTATTAGTCTGGCTATGTTTGAGAACATCAATAATTCTTTCTATTCTCAGATGAGTGGAGAGAACCCCAATAAAGCATGGGGGTGGATGAAACAAAAATCAAAAGACTTAGCATATCAGTACGGTGCAATAGATGACTATACTAAATTAGTAGGCTTCCTTGCGAAGAGAGAGAACTTTGCGAAGCGTTTAGCCTCTAATCCAGAAGGCAAACCATTTAGTGAGTTAAATCCTCAAGAGCAAAACGAAGTAAACGAGATGACAGCGGAGAGAGTAAAACAAAACTTCCCGACAATGTCACGTATACACCCTGCTTTCAGAGGCGTTATGCAAAGTCCTTTCGGGGATTTCCTTTCGTTTAGACTGGAGTCGTTCCGTAGTTTTCTTTCTGTATATCAAAATGCAGTAAGTGATATAAGAGAGGGTGCAACTAATGAAAGTTTAACACCATCACAAAAGAAAGCATATATCCTCGACGGTACGAAAGCACTGGTTACTGGATCAGCAATGGCGGGTATGTCTGCTGTTGGTTACACAATGATGGGTGAACTTGTTCGTAGTCTAACTGGAAAGGAAGATGAAGATGAGCAAGAATTAGCAGCAACTGCAAGAGGTGTTAACATGATACTCCCCCCATGGATGCAAGGCGCTAACATTGTCCCTATTGAAATGAATAAGAATGGCGAGATTCGTTTTGTAAACATGAGTTCGGAAGATCCTTACGATGAGATACAGGGATTGATATATGGTCGTGACGGAATCAATAGGCTCACTCAAATCAGTGAGATACTCTCAGACTTTACAGATCCTAACATGGCGGTTAAACTGGTATTTAATTTAGCCAAGGGAGAGAACCAATACGGACAACCAATAAGAAACAGCGATGATCTAAACTGGTTTTACAGACACTTGATTCCTTCTTCTTACTTAGACTGGGATAAGACTACCGGCACCTATGTTTTAAAAGAAGTATTCATACCACCCAACATTGCTTTTATTGAGCGTACTCTAAGAAAGAGAGCAAAGGAAATACAAGATGCAGAGAAAGCAGGACGTGATCCAGAGTTAGAACCTTTGAATGCACTTCAATTAGGTACTAACATATTCTTTAGAGACTACCCTGTAAATATTGCAAGTCAATTTGGTTGGAATCTTAAAGACAAAAACTTTAGAGAGAAGTGGGAAGATCTTCCTGAAAACAGAAGAACAGTTCGTAAGGCACATCTCGATGAGGTTAAGCAGGCTTATCAGTATGGGGTAACTTACGGTGAGGCTAAAGACAATTATGATATGATTGATAAATTCGAAGATCAAGTTCGTCGAAAGTTCGGTCGTAGCCCAGCAGAATTAGATTACATCCTGTATGACATGGAGTTACCAGATTAACTCAGCCTTCTCAACTAACAACCAGAATCTTATTTTTGTATAATGAAGTGGAAACAAATATTTAAGGACAGCAACGATTGGAATGAGAAGAGTATTCTTGGTGCTGTCTCTTTTGCTGTAATGGTTTTGGTAATGGCTCTTGACCTTATCACTGGTGCATTTGGAAAAGATTTAGTAATTAATGAAAGCGTCTATAATTCTTTCGTGTATGTCACGATTGGTTGTTTTGGAATTGCTGGAATAGAAAAGTTTGCTAAAAGGAATGGTAAATAATAATGAGATATCAGAAAATACTGTAATAGGTTTATCTCTAAAAACTGTAGGTATGATTATCGGGGCTGCAATAGTTGTAACCCTGGGGTACTTTGATCTCAAAGCAGGTGTAGATGAAGCAAAGAAACTGCCCGTACCTGTTATTAGTCGCACTGAGTTTGATTTAAAAGATGAGTTGATTCGTGAGACTATCATGAACACACAGACTGATGTAGGAGATATTAAAACTCAACTCGCTCGAATGGAACAGCGCTTGTTTGAGATGAAATGAAAAACACTATCCTCATATTACTTATGGTAATGATGTTTCCGTCATCGGTAACTACAGAGGTTAGTCAGATTAATATTAAAGGAGTTGTAGTAGTACACTATAATGCTACATGGAATTCTTCCAACAACTATGTATCAATAACAAACATCAATGGCGCAAAAATCTTACGCGCTTGGATTGATAAGGACAATACCGTTAAGGAATCAGAAAACATACACGCTGTGCCTACAGTCATATTGTATAATGATGGCAGAGAAATAGAGAGATGGGAGGCTGACTTATCTATGAGGTTAGGCATTCATTACTCGACTATTCAAACATCAATAGATAAACTAAATAGATGAAATGGCTAACCGGATTAATCATAGTGCTATCATTAAGCAGTTGCAGCGCTCAGTGGCACCTCAGAAAAGCAATCAAGAAAGACCCGTCGATGTTAAGAAAAGACACGGTTGTTGTTACGGATACGATTGTAACTGCTCCGGTCTCGGTGCGTGACACCATAACACTTCAACAGCGGGATACTATTACCATTACTAAAGACAGACTTAAAGTAAATATTGTACGCTCTTTCGACACTATCATGGTGGATGCGATATGCGACAGCGATACTATTGTACAAGTAATAGAAGTACCTGTGCCATCCCTCGTTATGAAGGACAGCAACAGGTGGTACAACAAGGTATACAAGGTTTCTTTTTACCTTTTGTTACTTCTACTTCTTCTTCGCTTCTTTCGGAAGCATCACATAATTTAGACTCAACTTCCGCAGGCTTCACAGTCTGAAGGGTTCTCAAAATTACACGTTGGTTGTTCAGCGGACTCAAGTTCCGATACGAATGATTCGAAGTCTTCCATAATGGTTTAAAAAAGGTTTAATCCCCACGAAATTGTGGGAACTTCGAAGATACAAAATACCTTGATTATGGTTTCAATTCGTAATAAGGTGAGTATGCGTATCTTAGGTTCCAGGCCTTCACTTCTGCTGGTGTAAAATCGCCTACAAGGTAATCTTCGGGTGATGTAAACAGTATAAATACTACTATATCAGAGACCTCTTTATCGATAGCATATTTGTTTGCCTTGAATGTATTCTCACAAGTCTTAATACTGATCTTTTGAGTCTCTCCATTCTTTACTACATGAATGTCCGGATCATCTGTTACATCCTTTGTTTGTTTCAACAGCGTAGACACTGTGTATCTTGAGTACTCTGGTGTGATTTCATAGTAGTACCTTACTAACAACTCTCCAAGTATCCCTAAGTATTCAGTGTAATATTCACGAGGTACCTCACCCAGTAGTAAGGATTTTTTAGTTCCGGTCCTCTGTTTGTTTGTCCCCTCATATCTTTTCTTATTCGCTTCTATTCTCCTGAGAGTTAAGTCATCAGAATATTCTTTAAGATAAGACGGGATAGGTAGCCGGTTCATGACAATCCTTTTAAGCGTTCTTTATTAAGAGTTGATAGATCATAGTGTTCCTTAACGTACTCATATAGATTGTTGGCCAGCCTCCATGCTTTAGTTATATTCATATCCTTGATCTCTCTGCGCCAGTCAGATGGAGACTTACAAAGTATGCCGGTTTCGTTATGTATGATTACTTCTTTATATGGGGTAACACTGCTTGCTATAATTGCAGTCTTAGTATATCCCGCTTCAACTACTTTCAATTCTGATTTACATTTATTGAACACACTCTTCTTTAGTGGAGATAGTGATACATCAAAGAACTTGTACAGTTGTGCGTATTGAGTTATGTCTACGGGGTTCATACGATACTTAGCCTTTAATCTGTCGGCATAGTCCATGAGATTCATGCTGTATAATTCGTAGTCTTCAAAGGTCATACCCATCTCATCCAGATCTTTCTGGTGACCATTAGCACCAAGGTATCCAAACCTTACTTTAAAGTCTGGATTACCATCTTTCTGTTGATCAGCCCACTGCTGTTCTTTCTCGTATACTGTATTAGGGATAAGTCTATAAACAGCGTCAGGATTAATCTTCTTCATCATCGTAATAAGGTACGAGGATGGTGACCAAATCTCATCTGCTATTTTAATTGTATTGGTAATGTTAGGGCCTTCCTTTTTTTTGTAATGCTCATAGGCTGGATTATCTTTAGGTAGGTTCCAGTAGTCATCGTTATCCAGAATAAGTTTGACGTCATTGTTCTTTAAGAACTTTTTAAATTCTTTGTGATCAGAGACGCTACATCTCCTGGACACCACAAGGTTTTTTATTTGAGACAAGTCCCATTCCTTCATCTCATTAAAGTCCTCAAAGAAATGGATCTGTAATCCTTCTTCTTCTTTAAGTCTTAGGAACGGAGTCATTAACCTATGATAGTTAATACCGTTTAGCCCATCAAGATAAATCAGTGTCATCATAATACTCAAGTAATACAGAGCGAATCATATCAAACTCTGCATCAATGTCTCTTTTAAACTTTCTGATTGTATTGTGTAATCGCTCTGCGTCAGAACGAGGATCTCCTGAAGAGTCGTGTAGACTCTCATACAACTCAGTAGCCGCATCATGCATTCTACTGGTTGCCAGGAAATAAATCTTACTTAATGATTTTGTATCCATAACCCTTTATTGTTGCAACAAACTTATCCTTCTCTACGTTTGGATCGTATTGAGTTGATTGCTTGGTGAAGAACTTAGGGCTATCATCATGGATATAGCCGTGATTACGTAGGTAATCTGCTAAAAATTTACAACAACATATAGCGTTATCAACATCGAAACGACAATTGTAACGTACATGTATCTCCATTGAGTCAATCCAGAACTTATCATAATCTTTGATTACTTCTGCTATGGACTCCCAATATTCCTTTTTGTATTTTACGCGCACCGCGTAGTGGCGCCCACTGTAGAACTTATTCAGTGATGGAGGCTTGGGTAGTTGTATTACGATTTCTTCGTAAGCATTCATACCCATGAATATAATACTATAACTTCAGTAATGCAACATTATATGCCGCGGGTTTAAAACTTTTATTACCCGTTGCAAGACCACTGAATCCGGTTTTAGTTGAATTGATTTCTAAAATAATAGGCTCGTCCCATGCAGTAGGTTCTCCTCCGGTTTCCTGGTTACGTTGTTTACGCACATGTATCTCGGTTCGTTGTCGAAGATCGTAGTCAGGCGAAGAAACTTTTCTATGAAACGTGAGGAAAGAATCGGCCCTATTCACGAACTTACCGCCGCCTTCAGTCATTGCGGCACGAGGTGCTACCGGCAGACCATCAGGCCCAACAGTCCTTTGTGCTTCGGTAATAGAGTGCGTGTTAAGCCATACCGCCATGTTGTTCTTAACGCTGAACGTAAGCATTTCTGAAGCGGCTTCATAATGATACTCATGAGAAGACACTTGATTGTTCTTTGACACCGTCATCTTTAATGAGTTGTATGGATCAATAAACAAACCATGATAATCTTCTTGGCGTATAAGTTTCTCTGCAAATACAAGTAGATCAGTGTAAGAATATACTTGCTCATTACTAATCACTGTAAAATATTTGTTGACCCATTTGTATGCGGCTACTCTTTCTTCATAGTGCATATCAGTAATCTTCATGTCTACCACAAACTCCATCAGCCTCATCTTTACTGCCGCAGTTCTATTTTCTGAGGAGTAAATTATCCATCGCCAATTGTGTTTGATAGAAGAGCATACCATAAGATACAGCGCCATAGTAGTTTTACCTACGTTACTATGCCCATTGATAATAGTAAATTCTTTTTTAAATAAGTAATGCTTGTCAAGTTCAGCGAAGCCGGTAGACAAACCTTTCTCAATCTCTCCGTTTGCAAACTTATTGATCCATTCATAGTCACTATCATCAGAAGAAATAAAGGACATGTCTCCATCATTGATACGCATCTCTCTACGTATCTTGTTCTCATCATCAATGATCTCACGAATAGGCATCATCTTGCCCTGACTTAACCCATCGACAATAGTCTTCTTGGCTAGATCTAAATCCTCAACGGTGTCACGCAGTTGTAACTCACGTAGCATTACACGCACCGCTTCGTCCTCTTCCATCCTTCCAGCAGATATGTATCCACCACATAGAATTGATGCTCTTAAAAGAGTTATGTGCTTCTCGCCGTCAGGTGCCTTACGAATCATACGAGCAACGATATCTATCTTGTCGTAGTCGGTATATGATTTCCTTTCAGTGATATCCTCATGCTGAGTATTCTCAGAGAGCATAGCGCCAAAGACTTTGTTATTGTCATTGCTAATTAAGTCAGGGTCATAACTTTCAAAGCAAGCCCGCGATACATTAATACCTGAAGGGTCAACCTCTAATCCATATGTTCTATCAAAGTATGCTTGTAATGCACGGAAGTGGTCACGATGTCTTTCGCTATTGGAAACCTTGACCAATGCTTTGAGGCCATCACCACTTGGAGATCTCCAGCATGCACGTATGTGTTCATCAGTCCCTAATAAAGCCTTATAGTCATCTACATCAATGTGATCAAAGTCTAAGATTACATAACCACTATGTCCTTGAATGTCACTATCTCTTCTGCCTTTAAATACACCTGAGAATAATGCTACGGGCAAAGTCTTTTTAACAGCGCTTTGACCATCTCTGACTTCATCAACCTTTGATTTTGACTTACCTTCTCGTATCCTATCTAATGCGCTTTCTAATGATATATAATGAGGGTCATCAATGTTAGTTATCGATGAGAATATTGTAATCATTTCATTTAAAATCTTTGGCATAGGAATCTTCTTTGTGATATTCAGAGAACCCAATCTTCTTTTGAACAAGAATTTTGGAGACCCTGAAGTTATGTTTTTTGGTTTTGGAATTCATGCATTTTTCTAAAAAAAATAATGCCTTTGAATCTTTGTTTAGATCATGAAGATTTTTGGCTCTGCTTACACACTCCAACTCGTATCCCTTAAAGAGATGCATCTTCTTACCAATCTTTCTTTGATATATAATGTTGACCTTGTAATAGAATATGTCCTGGCCTTTACTCATCCTTTTTATTCTTGCAACCACAGTCTTCTTCCAGGTCTTCCCTTATCTCAAACATTTGATCACAGTAAGATTGTAAACTACTCTGACACCACACGCAAAATGCTACGGGCATGATGCCGAAATTCCCATACAAAAACTGATCGTCTACTTCACTACCACATATGGTGCACTCTTTTAATTCCATCATACCGGTAGTGTTATTATTTCTGATGCGCTTAATATTGCAAACTCATTCCAATTCTGAGGAGCGTCGGCATATATTATCACTTTATATTTAAGTTTAGTGTCGCTTACTTCAGACTCGTTAACTAAATCCCTAATGAGTTCAATGCCTTCGAAATACTTTCTTTGATAATCGGGGTCTACGGTTTTACCATTAGCATATACTCCCATGCATTTAGCATGAGTTTTCTCAGCGTGAATAACGGTAGAGTGATCACGATTAAACATCTTACCAAGAGATTGGTAACTCATAGTAGTATTGAATCTCAGGTAAGACCAAATCAATGTCCGCGTTTGAACCAAGTCACGATCTCTTTTACTTAGGTAAAGATGCGGTGCGTGAATCTCATTCAAGTTTGAATACACTGTAATTGTAGCATCGATTATTGCTTTGTTCTTTCTATTTATAAATGTATGGTAGTCCATTACTTATCGGATATAGATTTGAAATATTCGGGAGCAACTCTTTCAATTTCCATTAAGATTACAACTTCTTTCTCTCGTAGAGATTCACTTGATCCTGGATCGTGTTTGCTTTTTGTTCCGAAAGATGCGTGTAGAATACTTAACTCCTCTAATTTACTGTCTACATATTCGCGTACCTCTGTACACATAGCACGACGGCTTACAGCGTTACATTTATTTTTCATATCTCTTTAAGATTTTTTTTATCTCCTTAATACGTATGTGATCTTTACGAATTAAAGTGAATGACATTATCGATACCAATACTAATACAATCATTGAGTTAAAGTTTAGGTTTGTTAAAACCTTCTTGCTCTAATATTTGCTCTTGCCATTCTTGTAACTCATGAATATTATCTTTAATATCCTTTAGTTGTGCAGACAATTTATTGATGGTCTCTAAGGGGTTCCCCATCATCTTATTAAACTCTTCTTCGTAGTTCATCTCTCTTTGGTGTTAAAGGTTTCTTCTACTCTTTTTATAAGATAATTAATTTCATACTCATCGTCATCAATAAACTCTTGCACCAATTCTGCTGCGTCTTTATCATTGTACTGTTTAGCATACCACTTTAGTCCACCTATAACATCATACACACCGTATTCATTAGGTGTTTCTTTCCACTTCTCAATCAACTCTTTCATTGCCGTTTTTATTTCTCTTTTGTTTTAATATATTTTCCACTCCCTTGTTACAGCATTGAAGATTTGATAATAGTCATAGTAATCATCATCCTTATACTTTTGAACAAGGGCTTCAGCATCTTCAAAATAATCAAAACTACCTTTTACATCATTCATACCGCCCGAAGGGTAGTGTTGGCTGAATGCAAAAACTATAAACTTTTTCATTTTTCTTTGGTGTTAAAGGTTTCCTCAAAGTAGTCATCTGCTGATTTTTGGAAGCAGTTCCTTTGATAGTCATCTGCAAAGTCGCACATCACATCTTTCTCTTTCTCAAGGTGTAGTTCCGCAAAACTTATAGCATCTT